>Ga0210401_10004049_pt1 | contig 15411 bp, 15 predicted proteins | sample IncBWH32MmetaG_FD_150866 | JGI IMG/M metagenome (GOLD analysis project Ga0210401, IMG submission 150866) | Forest soil microbial communities from Barre Woods Harvard Forest LTER site, Petersham, Massachusetts, United States - Inc-BW-H-32-M | ecosystem: Environmental > Terrestrial > Soil >... | reverse complement strand
GGATGCGCTGGCTGGGCGTTGCGGCCCTTGGCGGGGTCATCGCGCAAGGAATTCTCGGTGGCATGACCGTCCGGATGTACCAGCCGCCAGCGGTCTCCGCCGCGCATGCGACGCTGGCGCAATTGTTTTTTTCGACAGTGGTAAGCATCGCTGTGTTTACAAGTTCCTGGTGGAACGGGGCCGTTGCGGAATTTGACGACCCCGGCTCGCCTCGCGTTCGAACGCTGGCCGTCTGGACGGTCACGGCAGTATTGCTGCAGGTCATTCTGGGGGCGGCGTTCCGGCACAAGGCCTTCGGAATTATTCCGCATCTAGTTGGCGCGGCAGTCGTCACCGTATTGATCTTTGTGACCGCAGGCGTACTAAAGCGTCGATTTGGGAACGTCCCCGCGCTCCGGGGCTGCGCGCGGTACCTCCGCATCTTGATTGGTGTGCAGCTCCTGCTCGGAGGCGGGGCGTATTGGTCGCGCCTGTATGCGGCGCACTTCCCGCAGCCAATCCCAGTGATGGTCGCACTGACGGTCGTGCACACCGTGACAGGAGCCTTGATTCTCGCGACCACGCTGGTGACGGCCTTGGTCACCTACCGCATGATCCCGCAAGAGCGTGCGATTGCGGATTCAGCGCCAGTTTCGGCGCAAGCAGCGTGATGAGATAGTTTGTTGAAATCTTTTGGATTGCTGTGTTCTTCAGACGAAAAGAGGATATATGAAAACGTTGCGTGACGTGTTGGTGGAATCGGAAAAAAACAGAACCGCTGTCGGCCACTTTAACATTTCGGACCTGGTAGCACTGAAGGCGGTCGCGGAAGCGGCTCGCGGGCTTAAAGTGCCTGTGATAGTCGGAGTTTCAGAGGGTGAAAGAGAATTCGTTGGTGTCCGCCAGGCTGCAGCGCTGGTTCGGAGCATCCGCGATGAATTCGATTTCCCGATCTTTCTTAACGCCGACCATACACATTCGCTCGCCAAAGCCGTAGAAGCCGCCAAGGCGGGCTTTGACTCGGTGGTTTTTGATCGCTCGACGCTGCCCTTTGCGGAGAATGTTTCGGAAACGAAGAAGGCAGTTGAAGCGCTCAAGGCGATCAACCCATCGATTATCGTCGAAGGAGAAATCGGTGACATCGGGAGCGGCTCCGAAATTCACGAAAGTACCCCTGAATCCTCGCGAATTCTGACAAAACCGGCCGAGGCGAAACAATTCATTGCCAGCACCGGCATCGACGTGCTCGCGCCCGCCGTGGGCAACATGCATGGACTGCTGCGCAGCATGGTTCGCGGAGAAGTGCACAAGCGCTTGGATATTGCCCGAATTTCAGAGATTAAAGCCGCTACCGGAATCTTCATGACGCTGCACGGCGGCTCGGGGACCGATGACAACGACTTGAGAAATGCAATCCAGGCTGGAATGAACGTCGTCCATATCAACACGGAACTCCGGCTGGCATGGCGGCGGGGGCTTGAGACCGCGCTCGCCAATCAGCCGAACGAAGTTGCTGCCTACAAGATCCTTCCCGTTGCAGTAGAAGCAGTGAAAGGCGTGGTTGCCGGACGGCTGCAGTTGTTCAACGGCACGGTCGCCCGCGTCGCGGGGTAAGCCGTCGGCGCATCCGCACGGCGATATAGGTTGCGCATTCATCAGGGAGAGGTGCGGGCTTGCACCGCGAGTTCGTTGGAAATACTGATTTCCACTTCGGTCCCCAATCCCCGCTTGCTCCAAACCTTGACCTCTGCGCCGATCTCCCTGGCGCGTTCCTGCATACCCTGAAGACCCCAGTGCGAGCCCCGCGGCAACGCTCCTGACTCCAAGCCAATGCCGCAGCCATCGTCTCGAACGATCACACGCAATTTGCTAGAAGAATACTCAACCTCCGCCTCTATTCTTTTCGCTTTGGAGTGGCGGAATGCGTTGGCCAGCGCTTCACGCCCGATCAAGTAAATCTGCTCCTGGATTGCCGGCTTCAAGGCCTTCGGATGTCCAGTAACGAGGATACGGAACTGTACTCCGGGGGTCGCAAATTCGTTGCCGAAATTGGCAAGCGCCTGTTCGAGACTGTCAGGAGCGATTACGGGCGCGCGGAGCCCCTGGAGTGTAATGCGGCCCTCCTCAATGACGCGATGCATTAGTTGCAGCGCGCGCCGAAGTGAAGACTTACTCGCCGAATTTGCGGGCATCTCTTGCAGCGCGCATTGCACCAGCATGGAGGCGCCGAGAAATCCCTGGAACAAAGTGTCGTGCAAGTCGCGCGCGATGCGTGCTCGCTCCTTGCGCCGTTCTTCCAAACAAAAATTCAGTTCTCGGTCCGATTTCGTCCAATTGGTCCCAACTCCTGCTTGCTCCGCAAACTGCTGAGCAGTGAGCAGGCACCCCTCAGGTTGTACACGCTCAGAAGTGTTCTGCGTTGATAGGCGTTCTCGATCGGTGAGCCACATTCCTTTGAAGCTATCCCGTGCTTGGGCAACGATTAGAGACTTCATGGATGCATCTCCTTCGAAAGATTTTCCCGCCACGCTGGGTACGAAATTAATTCGGAACTGCAACTTTCAGGCGCGACACGCTGCGCAAGGCGGCTTTCGTGTGAAATAAGCGTCCCTTGGCTGCAGCTGGCATCAAGTCCTCCTTCTTGGGCCGCATCGGATGGTGCCAGCATCGGCCATTCGCCGTCTCTGATGAACCTGCCCTGAGGAGAATGTTCTTGCTCAATAGTGAGTTTGAGGATTTTGATTCCGGGAATTGGCGACAGCTCGGCGAGAAGCCCCGCTAGCAACTAGAGGTAAATGATTACGGGCGACTCATCCGGTGATCACCCCTGGGGAGTAGCTTACAAGTCTAAGTAAATGCGTGGTTTATCGCTGGTTCCAGCGTGCGGCACTCGGAGTCATGCCTGTGACCCTGCGGAAGTGCCTAGCGAAGTGGCTTTGATCTGAAAATCCGGTCGACAGTGCGATCTCGGACAAGGCCAGCCCGGTCTTCTTCAGTAGGTGATCGGCACGTTCGATACGCCGACGCAGCAGGTAGCTATGGGGAGGCGCACCAAAAGATTGTCTAAATGCGCGCGCGAAGTGGAAAACCGACAGGCCGGCCATTTCAGCCATCCTATCGAGGCTGATATTTTCGCCGAGGTGTGACTCGATATATTCGCCTATGTGGCGCGTCAATCGGGGCGGGAGGCCGCCACGACGGGAAGCTAAACTCTCAGTTAACTGTATGTTGCCGAGCATACCGATCCGCGGGCGTGAATGCAGCGCGCTATTGCCTAGGATTCGCAGTTCTCCCGGGCCGCACTCAGGCGGGGTAACCACTGCGCGCCATTCACGGGCGCCATTGGCCTCCACCAGACGGGCGACAATGTCCAGTCCGTTGTTGTGCCGAATAATCGCTGAATCGTGATCGTACAGGCTCGACAAATGTACTCCGCCCGCCAACCGTTTGTCGTCCAGTGCAAACGCCGATCGAGCGGCCCGGTCTGCGCCGATCACGCGTTGATCCTTATCAACCGCGAGCAGCAGAGCAGGGCCACTATCGTCGGAAGGCGCGGCGGCAATACTCCATGCGTGGGAAAAAGCCTCGCGAAACAATCGTTCTTCAATGGCTCGCGCGGAGACCTTGACTGCCGCTAGTGCAAGCGCATGAGACTGGTCTGACGCCTCTGGATTGAACGATGAGGCGTCGAGGACAGACACCAGTTTGCCGTGGGCGTCAAAGATCGGCGCACCGGAGCAACTCAGTTGCGTGTGCCGCGTGCGGTAGTGCTGGTCGCGATGGACAACCACCGGCCGCTGCTCGGTTATGCAGGTCCCGATGCCGTTCGTGCCTTCCACTTCCTCCGACCAAACACCGCCAAGCCAAATCCCCCAGCGCTTGAATTCCTCAGCCTGGGATGGATTTCCGCGGTGGTGAATGGCAATCCCTTCGCTATCGCACAGCAAGATGACGTATCCCGCCTCGCGAAGGATTGCATAAAGGCGATCCAACTCTTCCTGGGCATGGGAGATGACTCTGCCGCCGGCTTCCCGAGAAACTCGAAGCTCACTGTCGGTAAGTATGTTGGGTGCCGGGTGGCTGTCCGGATCAAGACGATATCCCGCCGTGCACCGTCGCCAAGACTCTGCAACCTCCTCGGCACCGGAAACTATGTGGGACCCCTGGACAACCGACCCGATCTGGTCGACGTGAGACAATACCTGTTTCTCACGTACCATCCCAAGTTTTACTGCGGTCGCCACAATTTCCTTCCGACGTTCAGGAGGTGCGAGGAATTCCTATGGGTGCGACTTGCATCAGGGAATCTTCGCACGACGCGTTGCGTACCTCGAAGCAGGGCTAAATGGTGAGAGTACCCCAGGCATTCGCGGCTGGGCAAGAGTTCATTCATCGATCTGCTCGCAACGAAGGTATGGCGCTTGGACAAAGGCATCGGCTAGTTCGCATTTCTCACAAGCTGCAATGACATCAGCAAGGAAGACCTCCTCTCCCTCAAACCTGCGGAGAGATTCTTCGGGGCACAAACCGCCCCTCAGAATGACACACAGCTTCAAGTTGTCATTCTGAGCGAAGCGAAGAATCTCTCTGAATCCCGCAATACCCAAGAAGCATGACCCGAACTAGTGAGAAATGCGGGCTATTTCGCATGCCAAATCGCGCGTGACGACCTCGACGTTTCCGTCAAAGCCTCGAATGAGCCGCGGATAAACCAGACTATTGGATCCACCGCCAGAACGTCTTCTATCTCCTGAAAACAGGATGGATAGCAGATTTTCCCGGTAAGCCTCATGAATGGACGCCAAGATGCTTCATAAGCAAAGAGGAATTCGAGGAAAAGCGCTTTTCAGGCCCTTACCCCAGGATCCGCTGAGAGCTTGCCTCCAGAGAAATAGCGTTCTCATGACACAGCCGACGCTGTTCCTCTTCCGCCTCAAGGAAGCCCAATGTCAGTGACTACGAAGGATTCGATCGAGATGGAAAAGCCTGAATGGCTCACCCAGATGGAAAGCGTTCTCGAGGTGCTCAACGAGGGAGTCGTTGTCGCAACCGACCAACATCGGATTCTATTTGCGAACTCGCGGTTTGTGGAAATGACCGGCTTTCCCCGCAATGAGCTGATCGGAGCCGACGCTTTCTCCTTCTATTCCTCACAGGAATGGGATTTTCTGAGGCAACAGATTGACATCGCTTTGAGCGCCGGCCACAACCGGCATTCCTTCGTTCTTCCCCAAAGAGGCGGCGGGCGTTTGCCCGTCATCATCAGTTCCCGGACGATTCGCAATTCCGCGGGCCGGTTTGGGATTGTGACCTTCACGGATATCTCGGAGCAAGTGCAAGCTGAGCAGGAACTTCGGTCCGCAAACACGGAGCTCAGGAAGCGCCAGATGGAAATCGAGGAAGACCTGCGGCTTGCCGCGCGCGTTCAGCGCAGTCTCACGCCGCGATCCTTGACCTGGAAGGGAATGAGCGTCGACTCTTTCTATCACCCCGTGCACACAATTGGCGGTGACTTCGCCCTGGTGAACTCGGTGGACCACGCGGATCTCAGTTTGCTGGTGTGCGATGTTTCCGGTCACGGGATCGGTTCGGCTTTGGTCGCGAACCGAATCTACTCCGAGGCGGCATCGCACCTGCGGAGCGGCATTCCATTCGTCGACATGTTCAGCGATTTGAATCGTTTCCTCATCCAGGAAATCGACAGTTCGGGAATGTTTGTTACTGCTGCCGCTGCCAGGATCGATGCACAACAACGCAGGATGTTCTTTGCCGGTGCCGGCCATCCCCCCGCGATGGTGGCCCGTCGCGGCCAGAGTCCGATTCTCCTCGAGTCGCGCAGCATGATACTTGGGGCGCTGCCGGAAGCCGTGGAGATCACCGGCACCCTCGAAGTCCAGCTCCAGCCGGATGACTGCGTCGTTCTGTACACCGACGGAATTACCGAAGTATTCAATTCCAGGGGAGAGATGCTGGGCATCGAAGGTGTCCGGGAAATCGTCGGACGTACCTCGTCGCTGCCTCCCGACCGAATGAAACAGGGGATTCTCGACGGTGTGGCTGCGTGGCGCGAGGGGCTGCCGACCGACGACGTTTCTCTCATATTGGTGCACGTCCGTTGAAACAGATGAATTCAACACCAGGAGAAAGTATGGCACCCAGACGCACCGCGGTTTTTGTTTCTGTCGCATTCCTCCTTCGAGGGAATCTCAACGCCACCTACGACTTCGCTAAAAAGGCCGCTTATGCCGCAGATGAAAACTTTTCCTCGCCCAATGGAAAGTAATGACCAGCAGAACAAGCCCGGCCACCGAGGCGGTCTCCTGCTGATGTTGGCCGTTTACAGCAACCCCCGATTGCTTTCCGCTGTGCGCGGAGCGGTCGAACGTTTGACGGAGACTCTAGGATTCTCCGCAGTACAGTGCAGGTCGATCACCCGCGCGGTCGATGAAGCTCTCGCGAACATCATTCGGCATACCTACGGCAATCGGTTCGATCAGCCCATCGCCTTGTATTTTCGAAGCGCGAAACGCTGTCAGCAGGGAGAAATCGAAAGCGGCCTCGAAATACTCATTTGTGACCGCGGTCGCGCAATCGATATGAACACGTTGCGCGGGCGTCCCCTCGACCAGATACGCCCGGGCGGACTGGGATTGCACTGGATCCGCCAGGCTATGGACATCGTGGAGTTCACCCGCAAGGGGCTCACAAACCAGCTGCGTCTCGTGAAGTATTTGGCGCAGACCCGCAATGCCGCGTGAGGGAGAAAAACACTGTGCAGATTTCAACCAGGCGCCGTGACACCGCCACGATCTTCGACGTCTCCGGAGACATCGATTTCGCCAACTCTCCGGAAGTGCGCCAGTCGGTGTTGCGTGAGATCCGCAAAAGTCGCCCGGCACGCGTGATCGTGAATCTTCGCCAAGTGCGTTACATGGATAGCTCGGGTGTCGCTTCGTTGATCGAAGGGTTGAAAGCGTCCCGCGACCTGGGTTCCCGCTTTATTTTGATCGGGCTGAGCACATCCGCTCGAGAAGTTCTACAACTCTCGCGGTTAATCAAGGTCTTTGAAATCTACGACAACGAAGAGCAGGCATTGGCGGCCTAATATGGAATTCGTATCCGAAATCGGCGATAGCACGCTAAACGGCCTCAGCTATATCGGCTCGCTGACGTCACTGGGAGCGCACGCTGCCTATTACACGCTGGTCGCCCCGTTCCAAGGAAAACCGCTACGCCTGCAGCGCGCAGTGTCCCAGGCCATGGACACCGGCGTCCGCGCGTTGCCGATCCTTTCTTTGGTTACTTTTTTCATCGGTCTGATCCTCGCGTTACAGGCGGCCTACGAGCTTCGCAAATTCGGAGCGATGAGCGCCGTAGCCACGGCGGTCGCCGTCACCATGTCCCGGGAACTCGGTCCGTTGATCACCGCCATCGTTGTGATCGGGCGTTCCGGTTCCGCATTCGCTGCCGAACTTGCAACCATGAAGGTGAGTGAGGAGATTGACGCCCTTGAAATTATGGCGATCAACCCCATCCGTTTTCTGGTCGCACCAAGGTTCCTGGCCATGATGGTCATGTTGCCCTGCCTCACCGTTTGGGCCAACGTGATGGGCGTCCTTGGGGGCTCACTCTTCGGCGTCGCTCAAGCCGATTTCACGTTTGTGGGCTACGTCCGGGCTTCGATCGAGTCGCTGTTTCTGCGGGATATCACAACCGGCTTGGTAAAGAGCGTCATGTTCGGCATCACCATCACCGCCGTGGGCTGCCTGGAAGGGTTGTCGACCGGTGGGGGTGCGGAGCAGGTCGGCCGATCGACCACCCGGGCCGTGGTCATGTCCATCTTTCTGGTTGTTGTAGTCGACCTGCTATTTACGACTCTTTTCTTTTTCGCAGGCAAACAATGAGCATGGATCAAATACCTCTCGCCATTCAACGAGAGCCCGTGATTTCCCTGCGCAATCTCCGTGTCAGCTACGGAGATCGAGAGATTCTCCACGGAGTCAGCTTCGACGTCCACCAAGGAGAAACGCTGGTGATCCTCGGCGGATCAGGGTCTGGAAAAAGCACACTTCTTCGCACACTCGTAGGTCTGGAGAAACCCACGGCGGGGCAGATTTGCATCCATGGGCGGGACCTTGCGGAGACCTCATCTGGAGAAATGGACGAGATTCGAAAAAAGATCGGCATGTCCTTTCAGGGCGGGGCCCTGTTCGGTTCCATGACGGTAGGAGAGAACGTGGCCCTTCCTCTTCGAGAGCATACGCGATTGGAAGACTCCACGATTGAAGTGATGCTTCGCCTCAAACTGCAGCAGGTCGGGCTCGAGGGATTCGAATACTACGCACCCTCGCAGCTCAGCGGCGGCATGAAGAAACGCGCGGCCGTTGCCCGAGCTCTGGCGATGGACCCGGAGATTCTGTTTTTCGACGAGCCCTCGGCGGGACTGGACCCCATCATCGCAGCAGGTATCGACGAATTGATTATGGAACTCAAGCGCGCCTTTCGCATGACGATCATCGTGGTGACCCACGAACTCGCCAGCGCCTTTTTGATTGCCGACCGCATGCTCCTGATCGACAAGGGCAACATCGTGGCCATTGGCACGACCGAAGAAATGCGCTCCAGCGCGCAGCCAAGAGTTCGGCAATTTCTCGACCGCGTCCCGGAACCGGAGATTTCCGGGGAAATGGATTACCTGCAAATGCTCACCGCGGGACGTCCCCGTCCGCAGGGTACAGCAGGAAAGAGAGGGTAGTGATGCAACCGAAATATGAGCGGGCGTTCGTCGGTATGTTCGTGCTCATCGCCGTGGCCGTGGTGTTTGCCACCGTGTTCACCATGAGCGGCGCCTATGGACGCTCCACAACAAAGTTTCATGCGTACTTTCCCTTCGCGGGCGGACTTGAGCCCGGAGCGGCCGTGCGCTACGCGGGAGGGCCCAAAGTAGGCCACGTCGAGAGCGTGCAGTTCGACCGGCAGAATCCCGAACGTGTGGACGTCGTCTTCAGCGTGGAGTCCGACCTTCCCGTCAAAAGCGATAGCAGCGTAAGGATCATGAGTATGAGCCCCTTGGCGGACAACCACGTCGAGATTCTCCCCGGCAGCCCACAAGCACCGAGGGCGGTAAGCGGCGCCCTGCTTGCGTCGCAAAAGTATATCGACTTCAACGCTTTAACTGCACAGCTCAATGACTTGAATCCCCAGGTTCAGGCATTGCTTCACAACGTGAACGATCGGGCCTCGGAGGTGAAAGAGACGATTGCGCGCGTCAACGATTTGCTCAGTCCGCAGAATCGCGCCAACCTGGCCGCCACACTGGCTGGTACGCGCGGCATGATTGAAGAAAATCGCCCGCAGGTGAAAACAACGCTCCAAAACGTAAATGCGCTTACCGAGAAAATGCAACCGCTCCTGGAAGATTTCCGCAAGACCTCCGATCAGGCGGACCAGGCTCTGGCTCACATCGATGCCATGGTCGGCGAAAACCGGGCGGACGTTCGCCAAGCCGTCCTTGAGCTTCGCCGCACCCTCACAAATATGACCGACGCCACGGCGCGGCTCGATCAAACTCTCGACGTCAACTCGGAAAATATCGACGAATTGCTCGACAACGTGCGGCACGTCACCGAGAACCTCAAGGAATTTACCGAAACGATCAAAACACGTCCATACACACTCATCCGCGCGACCAATCCTCGCGAACATAAGCCGGGAGAATAACGATGAAATACAAAATCATAATTCCGACGCTCATGCTGGTTGTCGGAATCTTCAGTGGCTGTGGCGCGGCCCGGCCAAGCAAGTATTATCAGCTAACCGCTGACAGCGATCGACCGTCGGGAGCAGATCCGTCTCCTCACGCGGTCACTCTGGTGCTGGGGCCGATCATTTCCTCGCCCCTGTACCGAGACAACCATATGGTCTACACGTCCGATGGGCAGGCCATGGGCACCTACGAATACCAGAGGTGGGCTGAGCCGCCCGCCGAGATGATTGACGATGTACTCCTTCGAGAACTTCGAGTGTCCGGTCGCTACGAGAATGTCTATTCTCTGCACAGCGATGTTCGCGGGGACTATCTGCTGCGCGGGCACTTGTATGACTTCCGGGAGATCTCCGGACATGTATTGGCAGCGCGTGTTGCATTTGAATTCGAGCTGCGCGACTCCAAGACGGGGAGCACCGTCTGGACCCGCTACTACTCGCACGATGAACCGGTGGACGGAAAAGATGTGTCCGCAGTGGTTGCTGCTTTGAATCGAAATGTCTTGAGCGGCTTGAGCGAGTTAAGCGTAGGACTGGACCAGTATTTTTCCACACATACAGTAGTCGCTTCGACGGGGGCCCACTAAGACAAACTGTTTGCAACACGCCCGGCGAACGGGCGCATCCAATCTCCATGTACACACAAATTCTTCGTCGATCTCGTTTTCTTGCGCTGTTACTCCTGTTGAGCCCAGTCATCGGTTTTGGGCGCGAAGCGCCAGACCCCGGTGCCCCGGCCTTTACAACCATACCGGAACTCAGCGCTGGATTCGACTTGCTCTACGAGCAGAAGTTCGCCGAAGCACGCGAAGCATTCGCGAACTGGGAATCCCGCAATCCTGAAGATCCTTTTGGCGCGGTGGCGGTTGCCGCGAGCTACCTGTTCGAGGAGCTTTATCTTCAAGGCGTATTGACCAGCGATTTTTTCCTGAACGAGAAGAAGTTCCTGCACGGGATTGACGGCAGCCCGGACCCGGAGCGCATGAGCCATTTTCATGAAGCGCTCGTTATAGGCCGCCAACTGGCGAAAGAACGCGAGAAAACGAACCCGAAAGATGGCGAAGCTCTTTTTGCGCTGACGCTGGCCGCCGGGATGGAATCGGACGTGGATTCGATTCTGCAGAAGAAGCATCTTGACGGGTTGAAGCGTATGAAAGAGGCCAACGGGTATGCCAAGCAACTGTTGTCGCAGTATCCGGGCGCGGAAGACGCGTATATTGCGCCCGGTATTGCAAATTACGTTATCGGCTCACAGGGCGCTGCTTCCCGCTTTGTGCTCCAGTTCGGTGGAATTCACGGCGACAAAAAGGTGGGCATGGAGCAAGTCGCCAGGACCGCGGAAAATGGCCGATACCTCCGGCCGTTCGCCAAAATTATTCTTGCCTTGGCCGCACGGCGTGAAAAACAAGATGCGCTGGCGGAAAAACTGTTCCGCGAATTGAGCGAGCAGTATCCGGACAATGCGCTATTCGCTTCGGAATATGCCAAGGCGACAGGCCTCCTTGCGCCCGTGGCTCGCTAACTTCTTTCTCGAAATCACCGGATCCGCGGCCACATTGCCGTGTAGACCAGCGGCCTGACCCAACCCCGCCTCTTGAGCGCGGTCATCATGTCCTCGGGAACAGTCCTGCATGCCCCGAGATCACGATCAAAGCCGCCCGTCCAAGGCCCGACAAGGTCCCACAGGCCGGGCAACATGCAGCGCATTCTCGAAGAAACCGAACGCAAGGAGATATTAGCGGCTCTGGTGGGTCCTTGCGGGACCCAATGGCACCGCAGCACACGTTCCGAGTCTCCCGTGGTGTATTGTGGAGGAGTTGCGAGTTAGGAATCGTCTCGCTACGCGCCTCTCTGCTAAAGATGGCTACTGGCACTATTATTCGAGATCGCCCGCTATCGGCCGAGCCGGATATTTTCGTTATCCCCGCTACGGAATGCTTTCTGCGATTGAGAAGAATGAGTTATACGTTTTTCACGTTCCGGTGGTTGCACGCCATCATCCTGGTTGTGGTTACCCTTCTTTCGGCGCAGATGAGTAACATCTGCGCGCAGGATATGGGCAAGACATCACAATCAACCGGGGAATCACGTCAATCATCGGAGAAGCCGCAGCCTCAATTAGAGCCGCAGAGTGTCAGTGCACTAGCATCGGCCGCAGAACCGTCCGTCCGCATCTCCGGCGAGGTGCAAGATGTGACCGGAGCAAAAGTTGCCGGAGCAGAGGTCAGCCTTATCGACGCGAAAGGATCGCGGCGGAGCACCGTGGCGTCCGGCCCGGACGGCGATTTTGCTTTTGGCCCGATTCCACCTGGTTCCTATCGCGTTTTGGTCAACGCCAAGGACCTCGAACCCTTCGAATCCGCGGATATCCTCGTTACGGCGCAAGAGGCGTATCTAATGCCGCCGATACTGTTGCGGGTGGCAACAGAAAACACTCAACTGACTGTGCGTCCGACCGAAGAGGTGGCCGCTGAGCAGATAAAGGCGGAGGAGCAACAGCGGTTAATTGGGATCGTTCCGAATTTCTATACGAGCTACATCTACGACGCAGCTCCACTGACCACAAGGCAAAAGTTCTCACTCGCTACCCACAGCGTCTTCGATCCTTTTGAACTCGGCTCCAACGGCATCAATGCCGGCATCGGACAAGCGAAAAATAGGTACCCCGGATACGAGCAGGGCCCCGAAGGCTACACGAGGCGATACGCGGCCGCGTTTAGCGACTCTCTGACGAGAAATTATCTGAGCCGTGCGCTTCTGCCCTCGCTCTTGCACCAGGATCCGCGCTACTTTTACCAGGGCTCGGGATCAACCAAGTCCCGCCTTATGCACGCGCTCAGCTTCTCGGTTGTGTTACGCGGAGACAATGGGCGCAATATGCCGAATTACTCTTTCTTTATCGGCACGATTGGTTCAGGCCTCGTATCGAACCTCTACTATCCTCATACGGATCGGGGAGCCGGCTTGGTCTTCACCAACCTGGCTATCAGCATAGCGGAACGTGCCGGTGAAAGTTTATTTCGTGAGTTCCTCTCGAAGCGCTTTACGAAGAATGTACCGCCTAACGCGAAGCCATGAAATAAGGCAACATGTTCCCATAGTGGCGACTCGCGCCCTCACAGCTTATCGGGCGTGCGCAATGTGCGAAACAATGCCGCACTGCACAAGGCGGAGATCGCTGTCCCAAGCCACAAGGTCGCTGAGATGGAGTAACGTATGATGACCGCGCCCAGCGCCGCACCCAGGAACATTGCGACGACCGTCTCAACCCTTCTTGCCAATCTCGGGTTGTTTCCGTTCGCGATCGAAGAGTCCGCGCCGATGGCCGTAATCGTTAGTGTCAGGACCGTTGTCGTCAGATCGGGTATTGCCCGCTTGCGGACTGCGGCATTCCGCGTGCCCATCGCGAGCGCCGTCAGGGCGATCAGAGCAAGGGGTTGAAAAGAATGTTCCAGCAAGTCGCGCTTGTATCCGATGGCGCACAACGAAGCAGCAAAGAGAAAGGCGTCTTCCAGCAGGAACGCTTGTACCGCGAATCGAATCTGTGAGTCGGCGCCGGCTCGGGCCATGATCCGTCCGCCGAATATCGCCCCGGCTAGGAACGACAAGAGCGCCGTTAAGGAGTACCCGATGGACAGTCCGGGTACGCGCGCTATCGCAAACGCCAGAATCGCGACATTTCCCGTCATGTTCGCCGTGAAAACGCGCCCGAGCGATAGGAAACTGACAGCGTCAATGAGGCCAGTGACCGCCGTCATTCCCAGCAGCGCGTATTGAGCTTTTTTCACTGCTGCTGGATTGCCGACTGTCGAGGAGTTATTCTTCATGCTTGCAGGAATATTCTGTACGGCGTCGATCTCGTTTGCTCCTAAAACTTGTATCCCGTCCATAACGCCCAGTAATTCAGGTTGCGGCCTGGCTGGCTTTCTTTGACAAACTTGCCTGCATAAAAAATCCCGTAGTCGGCTTGAAGCCACATGTGGCGGTTCACTTGCCAGCGCACTTCCGTGCCCGGGCGGTGCCCGACGAAACGCGCATTACTCTTTCCCGCCGGAATAATCACAAATCCCGGTACGGAATACACTCCGTCTCGCAGGCTCTCCCGCCACTGAAAGATCCAATCGAAGGATGCCGTCACACCGTGCGGCAGCGTCGCTTCCGCGTGAGGGTGCACGTCAATAAAGTTGATTGGGCCGGGCCCAGCCGTGGCTAGAACGCCAAAATAATTGCCCTTCGGAAACAAAGGATTGAACGTACCGAGAGTATTCGTCCTAGGATCGTCGCCGCTCGAGATATCCGCCTTGGCGCTGAATCGCGGTTTCAGCGGAACGGTCGGCAACCGGTAACCGGTTTCCGATGCCACTGTCCAGGCGCTTATGTTTGCGGATCCGAAGCTTCCGAATTGCCAAAGCGCTTCATAGTCGAAATCCCAGCCGGGCTTCATCTCGGCGACGGGACGAGAAAAACGCGCACCGATAGTGTGGCGCACTTCGTGGCCTACGCCCCGGTTGAATGTTGCTGTTTTCCGATCGAGGCCAAGGTAGTAAGCGTCCAGTGTGATAGTTTTCGTCAAAGGCCGGACGCCGTATGCGCCCCAAAATCCGACAGCGTGGTTTGGGGCGTTATCGAAAAAGCCGGGCATGTCAAAGTCCGGTCGCACGGCGAAGCCGTCAATCTGCCAAGGGCCGATGCCGGTCTTTACCTTGAATCCGTCATAGCTCAAACGCACGTTGGGGCCTTCGCGAACATCGATCAGGCGCCCAGAGCCATATTCCAGCTCGTGTCTCCCAGCTCTGAACTTGATCCAGTTCCGTTCATCCCCCGTTGCGACTTCGAGGAATGCGGTCTGGAAATCCAACTTCTTTTCGTCGATGGGTCGCGGGCCACCTTTACGGTAAGAATTCAAACCGCTCTTGAACTCAACGAACGTCCGAACATGCTTGCCGTATTGAACGTCAAAATAGAGCATGTACCGTTCGTTAAAATACCCGTTCATGAATGGCTTTTGGCCCCAGTTATCGTTTCCGATCTGTTCCCAAATCTCGCGAGCTTCGCCGCCCATGGATAGGAACCAGTCATTCCGACCGGACCGCAGACGAATATATTTGATGGGGTCCCAAAACTCCTGCCGCTCAGCCGGATCAGCGAGAAACCTCCAGTCATCGTCCTCGCGAAGCAAGTGATAGATGCGTGCCGGCGCCGGGGATTCAGTGGTGGGAACCGATTGGCCTTCCGAAATTCGGGGAATCGCAAAAGAAACGATCATTAAAATCGTCAACGTTCGCATGTATCTCTGTTTTAATCCCAAGTGCGCCGCTGCTTTTCGCCAAGCATCACCAGCTCTCACGGCGTCGTAGACTCAGCCGCAAAACCCTTCATCATCGCATTTAGCTGCCCCATCATTACGCAACCGCCTGGGGCACCGCCTCCTCCCAACGTCCCTGCGCCTTCAGGATTAGTTCCACCACCTCGCGCGCGGTACCCCGCCCCGCAAGCCGGCGAGTGGTGAAGTGGCAGACAGCCGCTAACTCAGGTGCCCCGTCGGCTACGCACACTGCCAGTCCGGCTCGCCGCGCCAGAGGAATGTCCGGCAGGTCATCGCCCATGTAAGCAACCTCGTCTTCGTTCACGCCTGCCTTTTGCACGCACTCTTCGAAAGCCGCCGTC
>Ga0210401_10004048_pt1 | contig 15419 bp, 9 predicted proteins | sample IncBWH32MmetaG_FD_150866 | JGI IMG/M metagenome (GOLD analysis project Ga0210401, IMG submission 150866) | Forest soil microbial communities from Barre Woods Harvard Forest LTER site, Petersham, Massachusetts, United States - Inc-BW-H-32-M | ecosystem: Environmental > Terrestrial > Soil >... | reverse complement strand
GCACGAAGCACGAACGCGACGTGAAAGAACTGCAGCCGCTGGTCGAGGAGATCAACGCGCTCGAGCCCGAGATGCGCAAACTCTCGGACGCCGAGATTACGGCGAAGACTGCTCAACTGAAAACCGAAGTCCAGTCGCGCATGGAAGGCCTCGAACGCGACGACCCAGACTACAAGCAAAAAATGCAGGAAGCGCTGCAACCCGCGCTCGTCTCTGCATTCGCTCTGGTGCGCGACGCGGGGCGGCGCACGCTGGGCATGCGCCATTTCGATGTGCAACTGATCGGCGGCGCCGTGCTGCACCAGGGCAAAATTTCGGAAATGAAGACGGGTGAAGGAAAAACGCTCGTCGCCACACTGCCCGCGTATTTGAACGCCTTGACCGGCAAGGGCGTGCACATCGTAACGGTGAACGATTATCTGGCCCGCCGCGACGCGGAATGGATGGGCCCGATTTACAAAATGCTGGGGCTTTCAGTGGGCGTCATCGTTCACGATCTGGACGACGTGCAACGCCGCGCCGCCTACGCTGCAGACATCACCTACGGCACCAACAACGAATTCGGTTTCGATTATCTGCGCGACAACATGAAGTACGATTTAACGCAGTGCGTGCAGCGCGGCCATCACTTCGCCATTGTGGACGAAGTGGACTCCATCCTCATTGACGAGGCGCGCACGCCACTGATCATCTCCGGCCCCGCCGAAGAATCCACCGACAAGTATTACCGCATCGATAAGATCATTCCCAAGCTGATCCTGGACATTGATTACACGCTCGACGAAAAGCACCGCACCGCGACTCTGACCGAAGAAGGCGTTTCCAAGTGCGAGCAGTTACTCAGCTTGGGAAATTTGTACGACCCGGCGCACATGGACATCATTCACCACGTGTATCAAGGCTTGCGCGCCCACACGCTCTTTCAGAAGGACGTGGATTATGTGGTGAAAGACGGCGAAGTGGTGATCGTGGATGAATTCACCGGACGCCAAATGCCCGGCCGCCGCTGGTCGGATGGTCTGCACCAAGCCGTGGAAGCCAAAGAAGGAGTGAAGATCGAGCGGGAAAATCAGACGCTCGCAACCATCACCTTCCAGAATTATTTCCGCATGTACAAGAAACTTTCCGGCATGACTGGAACTGCGGAAACGGAAGCTCCCGAGTTCGACAAGATCTACAAGCTCGAAGTCGTGGCCATCCCCACGAATAAGGAGCTGATCCGCATCGAAAATTCCGATGTGGTGTACCGCACGGAAGCAGAAAAGTTCGAAGCGGCGGTGAACGGCATTCTGCAGGAAGACGGCTCGCACGCCGGCGGCGTCCGCCAGTATTACGAACGCGGCCAGCCGGTGCTGGTAGGCAGCATTTCCATCGAAAAATCGGAAAAAATCGCGGCGCATTTGAAAAAGGCCGGCATACCGCACCAGGTGTTGAACGCCAAACAGCACGAGCGCGAAGCGATCATCATTTCGCAGGCGGGGCGCAAGGGCACGGTCACGGTTTCGACCAACATGGCCGGCCGCGGCACGGACATTCTGCTCGGCGGCAATCCCGAGGCGATGACGCGCGATTATTGCCTGAAGAACAAGCTCGCGCTGCCGTACGCTCCGGCCAGTTCGGTGATTGGCGCGGCTCCCGGCACGGAGACCGCTGCGCAAGCCGACGCAGCCAGCGCTGCGGGCGCGGCTGCGCAAGCTCCTTCGAACGGCGGCAGCAGTCCGGCGATGGTGCTGTTTCAGATCGAAGGCAAAATCTTTCAAGTGCCGCTCGAACAGTGGAAGCCGATCTACGATCAGTTTGCAGCGGAATGTAAAGCCGAGCACGACGAAGTGGTGGCCATGGGCGGCCTGCACATTCTCGGCACCGAGCGCCACGAGGCTCGCCGCATTGACAATCAATTGCGTGGCCGCGCCGGACGCCAGGGCGATCCCGGCTCGTCGCGGTTCTTTCTCTCGCTGGAAGACGATCTTCTGCGAATCTTCGGCGGCGAGAAAGTAAAAGCCATGATGCACTGGCTCGGCATGACGGAAGGCGTGCCCATCGAATCGAAGCTCATCAGTAAGCGCATCGAAAATGCGCAGAAGGCCGTGGAAGCGCAGAACTTTGAAGCGCGCAAACACCTGCTGGAATATGACGACGTGATGAACAAGCAGCGTGAAACGATTTACAACCTGCGCCGCTCGTTCCTGGAAGGCCGCGATCAGAAGGAATTCGTGCTGGAGCGCGCCGACGCCATCGCCAATGAATTAGTGGAAACGTATTGTCCGCGCGAACAGCATCCGGACCAATGGAACGTCACGCAATTTTCCAACGAAATTCTGAACCAGTTCGGCTTCGATCCCAAGGCTGTGGGGATGGATTTCGCGACGCTGAACCATGAGACCGTGGGCGAGTTGCTCATCGAAAAAGTCCGCGCGCGCTACGAAGAGAAGGAAGCGCTTTTCGGCGCGCAGACGCTGCGTTGGCTGGAGCGCCACATCCTGCTGGACGTGGTGGACGGCCAGTGGAAAGACCATCTCCTCACGCTCGATCACCTGAAGGAAGGCATCGGCCTGCGCGGGTACGGACAGAAAGACCCGCTGGTGGAATTCAAGAAAGAAGCGTTCATTCTTTTCGATGAGTTGATGAACCGCATTGACACCGAAGCTGTGCGATTCCTCTTTCTGGTGCGGCCTGCGGAACCGCCTGCCGCGTCGTCGGCGCAGCCGGCACAGTCTCCGCAGAAACCGCTGGTGCCGCGCGGTCTCTCGCAATTTTCTCCCGAAGAAATCGAGCGCAAGCAGCGCCGCCAGGAGCAACAAATGCAGTTTCAGACCGGCAACACGCCGGTCGAAGCTCCCAAGCCCGCCCGCGCCGGAGCGAAAGTCGGCCGTAATGATCCCTGCCCTTGCGGCTCAGGCAAGAAATACAAGAAGTGCCACGGCCAAGCGGCCTAGCCATCCTCCACTCGCGCTTGGGAACTTTTCCGACGACGTCTGCGTATCTTCATCCGAGTTCGGCCCAATCTGCTGAGGAGGATGGAACATGAGAATTCGTACGCGTATTTTCCCCGTGCTGCTGGTGCTGGTGCTATCCCTCGCCGCCACGATGGCCGCCAGACCGGCGCTGGCCAGCGATGAGGGTCATTTTGACCGCACGGTCACGGTAACGGGCGCGGTAGATCTGGACGTCCAGACCGGCTCCGGTGAGATCACCGTGCGCACGGGAGATTCCAGCAAGGTCGAGATTCACGGGCGCATCCACGCCAATCACGGCTGGTTCGGCGCCGATGCCGAACAGCGCATCCACGAGATTGAAGCCAATCCGCCTATCGAGCAGAACGGCAACACCATTCGCGTCGGCCACATTGAAAATCACGATTGGAAGAACAACATTTCGATTAGCTATGAACTTCTGGTGCCGGTGCAAACCAAACTGCACTCCGAATCCGGATCGGGCGACCAGGTTGTCGGCGGCATCGCCGGACCAGCGGACGCGAGCAGCGGTTCCGGCAGCGTGCGCCTCAGCAACATTGGCGGTGAAACGCACGCGCGCACGGGTTCGGGAGAGATCGAACTCAACGGGATTCACGGCGCAGCGCACGCCACGGCAGGCAGCGGTAGCATTCGCGCCATCGGAATCGCCGGAGCTTTGACCGCTTCCAGCGGTAGCGGCAGCGTGAAATTCGAACAGACCGCGGCCGGTGACGTGGAAATCGGCACAGGCTCGGGCGACGTGGAAATCAAAGGCGCCAAGGGCGCTGTGAAAGTGCAAACCGGAAGCGGCAGCATTACCGCGCAAGGCGACCCGACAGGCGACTGGCGGCTGCATACCGGCTCAGGCAACGTCAGCGTTGAGTTGCCACAGCAGGCCGCGTTCAATTTAGTGGCGCGCACTAGCTCCGGCAGCATTGATAGTAGTCGCGAAATCGCAGTACAGGGCAAACTCAGCCCGCGCGAGCTGCAAGGAAAAGTGGGCGGCGGCGGCCCAACCGTGGAACTCAGCACCAGCTCCGGCAGTATTCAGATCCGCTAGGACTTTTCTTGCGCAGAGACGCGTGGGGCGGCGATTGGCCTGCACCGGCGGGCAATATCTCACTTCGCGCATCTCCCGGTCCGTCTCTCCGCTAGACCGCAGCGTTGTTATCCTTTACAGCTCACAGTAACTTGTGCGCAAAAATTATGTGCTACTCTCTCCTCAACCTCGAGGCAGGAACCGCTCGAGAATCAGGGGTGTGGGATGAACGCCGCCGTATCGGTCCATTGCGCCCGTCCTGGGTGTGCCAAGCCTGCACCTCCGGCGCTGATCCGCGCGGAACTTTGCCTGGATCATTTTCTCGACGAGGCGTTCCTGCGCACCGACCAGGCCCTCACGCGCTGCCGTGAAGGGTCGCCGCTGACCAAAGAGAGTCTGGAATGGCTGCTCTCCGATGCGCTCGCGACGGTCAAAAATCTGGAAGAGAGCGCGGACGAGCCGCAGCCGGAACAACGCGATCGTATGCTCGAGCTGCTGCTGATCCTCGCGAATCTCCACGAATATGTCGCGCATCATTCCGTGCGCGTCGAACATCCCGCCTGAAGTTTTTCGACTGTGCGAAACACCACGTCCGCGCGAAACCGTGACGACGTCTCCCGCATTCGCCCACCGCGTATCCATTAACGTATAAGGCATCACCCTGCTTGCAAATTCCTGCAAACCAAATCAAGCTGAGGTTTACCACAGAGCGGTTCACCATGCCTGACAAACCTAAAGAACAAGATCCATTCAAGCCCCAAGAGCCGAACATTCCCGGCGTCACCGGCAACCCGGCTCGTCACAAGCCGGCATCCGAGCTACCGCGCCCGGTGACATCACAGTTTCGCAGTTCCCCAGGCGTGCCCAAAAAAATCCCCGCGCAAAAATGGCTGGCAATCGCAGCCCTCGCTATCGGACTCGTCTCGCTTGCACTTTTTCTGTGGAAACATTCTGGTGCTCCCACCCAATCACAGGAAGTCCCCGCGGCGGTACCGGTTGTGGATCTTCCGCCGGTAGCGGCGTCACAGCCGGCCGTGGTTTTGGCAGTCGGACCCGGGCCGGTGGCCACGACGGCGGAACTCGCGAAGCCCTGGTCGTCGAAGCGATTTGAATTTCACGTGCCACAGACCGCCGATAATCTTTCGGCCGTCGTCGTTCGTCTTCCCAATGGCGTTTATTGGGCATTCTCGTTGCGGGAGCCATTCGGGACGTGCGAACTCGAGTACGTCACCGACCTCGGCAGGCTGGAGCGCGAGTACGGTTTTCGCGCGGATCATCCCATGGTGGGCGACCCTTGCAATCGCGCGCTGTTCGACCTCACGCGTTATGGAACGGGCCCAAATGGAGTCGTGCGCGGAGCGATCGTCAGCGGCCAAGGCGTGCGGCCTCCGACGGCGATCGAAATCATAGTGCACGGCAAGCAGGTCGTGGCAACTCAACTGGAACACTGACGCCCGGCCGCCGCAACTTCAGTGGTGCGCAGCTAGCACCAAACAGATTCGCCCGCACTCACGCCGCGGATCCAGCGCGTTCCACCGAAGCACAACGCTGCACCTCAGCTTCCATCTTTCCCGCCAGTACCATCGCCACCATTTTCTGATCGGCCAGCCACGACCACAACGGATGCCCAAACGTCGCCGGACGATTGTGCTCGACGAAAAAATGTGAAAACCAAGCCAGCGCGTAGGGCACGGCAAACGCCGCCAGAATAAACCACGGTCTGCGCAACACGATTGCCGCCGCCAGCAGCGACCATCCCATTAGCGTCCCGGCAGTATGGAAAATTCGTGTAAGCGGCCGCCGGTGCGCCAACACATAGAACGTCCAGAATTGAGGGAAGCTCTCAGGCTTGTCCATGCCGGGGATTGTAGCTCTGGCATTCGCAGGTGCAAGCCAAAAGAAAAATGCCACAGCCCCGCTGGAGGTGGAGCGGGACCGTGGCCCGTCGCCGAGAATCTCTCGCCAACGGTTATGACGTGGTATGACTTTTATGTATCGTTGCTCCTGAGGGTGAAACCCACGGCCTTCGGAAAAGTTGCCAAATTCTTGCCTGAATCAGCGCTTTGCGGCTCGCGCTAAGAGGCTGTCGTCCTTCCCATTTTCTTCGCCAGACCCGAATCCGCTCTCTTTTAGCTCCTTGCGCCATCGCGCGCAGTTGTTTACGATGGCGTGCGAACGTGAGAGCGCAAATATCACTATGATTGGCGAAACAATTTCGCATTACCGTATTCTCGACCCGCTCGGCAGCGGCGGAATGGGCCAGGTCTTTCGCGCCGAAGATACGCGCCTGGGCCGTCAGGTCGCGCTCAAATTTCTCTCCGCGGACCTCGCGCGCGATCCGGCCGCGCTCGAACGCTTCCAGCGTGAAGCCCGGGCCGCGTCTTCGCTGAATCATCCGGCTATTTGCACGATCTACGACGTCGGCGAACACAACGGGCGCCCCTATCTAGTGATGGAAGTCCTAGAGGGGCAAACGCTGCGCGAACGCATCGGCGGCCGGCCCATGGCCACCGATGCCCTCCTCGACTTCGGCGCGCAAATCGCCGATGCGCTCGATGCCGCCCATTCCCGCGGCATTATTCACCGCGACATCAAGCCTGCGAATATTTTCATCACCTCTCGCGGCCAGGCAAAAATTCTCGATTTTGGTTTGGCCAAGCAAACCGCCACGCGGCACGTCGGTGAAGCGGTCGGTGCGGGCAACAGCGTCACGCAGCCAACTACTGACAATCTATTTCTCACCAGCCCCGGCTCTGCGATCGGCACGGTTGCCTACATGTCCCCCGAACAGGCGCGCGGTGAGGATCTCGATGCGCGCACGGATCTCTTCAGTCTCGGCGCGGTGCTCTACGAGATGGCCACGGGCCAGGCGGCTTTCAACGGCAATACTTCGGCGGTGATTTTCGATTCCATTCTGAATCGCACGCCCGCTTCGCCAAGCTCGCTCAATCCGATACTCCCTGCCAAGCTGGAAGAAATCATCGGAAAATCCCTCGAAAAAGATCGTGACCTGCGCTACCAGACCGCTGCCGAGCTGCGCGGCGATCTGAAGCGCCTGAAGCGTGACACCGACTCTTCCCGCGCTCCAAGCGGCTCGTCTGGTGCATGGGGCGCGGCCAGCCCGGCGGCCAATCCCGGCTCCGGCACTGCTGCGGCACCACCGGCCGCTTCGCACGCGACTCCGCTTCCGTCGTCAACAGCTGGCCGTACAGGCGTTGTTGCGAATCGTGGCAGCCGGGTGCGCCTGTGGATCGTCGCAGCCGTGATTATTCTCATCGCCGTCGGCGCGATCGCTGCAATAGCACTACACGATCGCTACGGGCGCCACCACGAGCCAGCGGCGTCGTTCTCACAAATGATGATTTCGCCGATCACCTCCACCGGCAACATTCATTCCGCCACCATTTCGGCGGACGGCAAGTGGGTCGCCTACGTCGCGGACGAAAAAGGCAGCCACGGCATCTGGATTCGCCAGCTGGTCACCGGAAGCACGGCGCAGGTGGAACTCGGCTCGCCCGGCGAGATCGAAGGATTAAATTTTTCGCTCGATGGCAATTATCTTTATTTCGTCAAGCGTGATGAATCCGTCGGCGTCGGCACACTGTTTCAAGCGCCTTCCCTCGGCGGCGCGCCGCGCCAGGTGATTGTGGACGTGGATAGCCCCATCAGTTTTTCGCCCGACGGAAAGCGCTTTGTGTTCGTGCGCCAATCCAATAAGACCAAAACTTCCTACTTGATGCTTGCAAACTCAGACGGCACCGGCGAGCAGCCGCTGGAAGTTCTCACCAATCCGCCCCGTTTTTCGGATAATGGCCCGGCATGGTCTCCCGACGGCAAGCAGATCGCCGTCGCGGACAATCCCAGCGGCGAATTCGGTAAATACGCCGTGGAGATCGTGGACGTTGACTCCAAAACAAAAACGCGCCTGGGTTCGACTGACTGGATTTCTCCAGATCAAATGGCCTGGCTGCCGGATGGCTCCGCGCTCCTTTTCAACGCGCGTGTCGCCAAGACGTCCCTCAACGCGCAGCTTTTTTCGCTTAGTTATCCCGATGCCGAAATTCGCCGCGTCACCAATGATTTAAATTTCTACAACGGTACAAGCATCACCTCCGACGGCTCCGCGCTTGCCTCCGCGCAAGTAACTCTCACCGGAAGCTTGTGGGTTGCGAACTTCGGCAGCTCCGCTTCCCTTTCGGCGCCTCGCCAAATCTCCAGCGGCATCAGCCGCGCCGACGGCATTTCCGGCATTATTTGGACGCCCGACGGCAAAATCATTTACAGCTATTACACATCTGGAACCATTCAACTCGCCAGCGCGTCACCCGATGGTACCGACGTCCACGACATCGGATCCGGCGTCGTCAGTCCCAGTTGGCTTTCCAGCTGCGGAGACGGCCGGCACTTCGTCTTCTCCATGGGCCGCGGTCAGGACAGCAGCTCGATCTGGCGCGCGGACATGGACGGATCAAATCTCACCCAGCTCAGCACCGGTAAGCTTGCCGTGCACCCCAATTGCTCACCGGACGGCAAATTTGCGCTTTACGTTGCTGTCGAGGGCAATTCCATTCACGTGATGCGCGTCGCGATTGACGGCGGCACACCCGCCGAAATCTCTAAAGAGGAATTGTTCTCTCCCGTGATCTCGCCGGATGGAAACTCGGTGGCATGCGCCTATCAGCCCGAACCCGGCAAGCGTCCAAAGCTCGCGATCGTTGGGCTAGACGGCGGAGAAATTCGCAACGTCTATGACTTGCCACAGGAAACGCAAGCCGCCCTCGGCGGCGATGGCGGACAGAAACTCGCGTGGACAAAGGACGGTCGCGCGGTTTTGTTTCCTTTCAACAAAGACGGCGTGATTAGCCTCTGGGCCCAACCCATCGGTCCGCAAGGCAGCACGCCGGCCGCCGCCAAGCAAGTGATGAATCTTGGGCCGGATTTTCAGTGGGGAGCGTACACTTTGTCGCCGGACGGCAAACAAATTATCTACGCTCACGGCCGCGCCGTCACTGACGCCGTCCTGATCTCACACTTTCACTGATCCCACCGTTAGGAGTTACATGAAATTTTCTCGACGCGACTTATTCAAAACCGCCGCTGTCGCTACTGGCGGCGTTGCGGCTGAAGCAGTCTTCAACGAAACCGCAACCGGCCAGCGGACCCCAGTGCAAGCCGCCGGAGGATCGCTGCCGTCCGCGTTCGATGCCTTGAAACCCCTCGGCGATCGCGTGCAACCGATCCGTACTGAAGAACTGCAAGCCCGCGTCGCACACGCGCAGCAACTGATGACGGATGCGAAGCCGCGCTTCGAAGCTCTGTACGTTACGCCCGGAACCACGCTGGTCTATTACACCGGCATCCACTGGTGGCCCAGCGAACGCATCCTCGTTTTTGTGGTTCCTCGGCAAGGCGATCCGCTCCTGGTCGCCCCAGCCTTTGAAGAAGGCCGCCTGCACGAGCAGATGCGCTGGCCGGTGGAACTCCGCGTGTGGCAGGAAGACGAAAGCCCTTACCTGATCATCGAAAAATGGTTGCTCGAACGCGGCATCCGCACCGGACAAGTAGGTGTCGAAGCGACGACGCGCTACGTTTTTTTCGATGGGCTGCGCCATGCCGCGACTTCACTCGACTACACCAGCGGCGATCCCATCACCGTCGGCTGCCGCGCGCAAAAAAGCGCGCACGAATTGGAATTGATGCGCCTGGCCTGTTCGGCCACTTGCGATGTGTATAAAGCCGTGTTCGCTTCGTTGCGCGATGGCATGACGCAACGCGAAGTCTCGGAGCTTGCGGCGCGCGGCTACGCCCGTATGGGCCTGCAGGGTGAAGCCTCCGTGTTTTTCGGACCGTCCTCTGCCCTTCCCCACGGTTCGCGTGAAGAGCAATTGCTGCGCGAGGGGGTTGGCGTGATGATTGATGATGGCACAACCGTCGAGGGCTATCAGTCAGACGTTACGCGCATGGGTGTTCTGGGCAAGCCACCGGAAAAACTTCAGCACGCTTTCGAAATCGTGCGCAATGCGCAGAACGCTGCGCTCGCAGCGGCCGTTGCCGGTCACGAATGTGGCTCAGTGGATGAGGCCGCGCGCAAAGTGATAACCGACGCCGGACTCGGTCCTGGTTACAAATACTTCTCGCATCGCCTGGGCCACGGCATCGGCATGGACGGCCACGAATCGCCCTACCTGGTTCGCGGAAACACCACGATTCTCAAGCCCGGCATGACATTTTCGAACGAGCCCGGAATTTACGTGGTGGGTGAATACGGCATGCGCTGCGAGGACGACATGGTAATTTCCGAATCGGGCGCCGCGCAGCTGCTCACGCCGGAATTTCAACCATCGCTCGAAACCCCAATCGCGTAGCGTTGCGCCGGTTTACCCCAGGGAGCCTGCCAGAGGCCGGGTCGACGGGTATCCTGCTGGTCCATTTGATTTGGAATTTATCTGCGAGCGGGAACCGTCAAGCTATCAGGCTTTGTGTTGGGCGTCCTCGCCAATTCCGACTGGCCCACGCAAAATTCCACAATCCTCGCCTCCGCCCAAAATCGCTCCGGCCCATCTTCCTGTGAAATAAACGCGCAATGCCCGCCATGGTCCGGCGCCAGCAGCGTGATCCATCGGTTTCCCAGAATCGCCGGTCTTTGAAATGGCCCGAACGGCACGAATGGATCATCCTTCGCCGCAATAATCAGAGTGGGTACGTGAATTTCAGCGACCACCCGCGACGCGCTGGAGCGCGCGTAGTAATCGCTGGCGTCAGTAAAACCACAGTAACGCGCGGTAATCACATCATCAAACTCACGCACCGTAGAAATTCGCGGGAAGCCGGGCACCGCGTGCAGCGGATACAAATCCGTAAACAGGCTCGCTTTGTGGCGCATGTGCCGCTTCAGCCGTGTCACAAAATGGTGTTCGTAAATGAAATTGCGCGGCTTGCTAAGCGCATCCGCGCAAGCAGCTAGGTCCAGCGCCGGCGCAATCGCTACCACGCCGCGCAACTCCGCCGGTGGCGAGCCGTCCAGTTCTCCCGCCATTTTCAACACGAGGTTGCCACCCATCGAATAACCGACGGCAAATACTTCGGGCAAGCGGTCCCGTTGTGCCAGTTCCGTCACCACGGCGCGAATGTCGCAGCTCAATCCGGAATGGTATAGCGTTGGACTCAACTTCTCGGTACCACCGCAATTCCGCTGATTCAAACGCACCACGTTGAAGCCCGCGATCCACGCCTTTTCCCCCGTGCCGCGCATATAGCCGGATTCGCACGAGCCCTCCAGCCCGTGCAGTGCGACCAAAGTCGGATGTTCACGCGGATTCTGCTGCCAGTGACACTGACCCAAAACCTGCGTACCAGGTTCCGTCTCAAATGAGCGCGCCACGCCGCGCGGCAGCAGCGGCACCGGCCGCGGCCAGAAATTCGCCGCGATGGTCATCGCATGTGGATTGCGCAGCAGTGGATGTGGTGTGAATTCCTTCACTCTTTACATGGTAGGGAGTCCGGCCGTTTCGCGCAACCTTACTGGCCGTCAGTTTTCAAATTAGCTCCGGCTGTCGCTGCTTGATTTCATCCGCCGATGCACATAAAATGAATACTTCAATAATGAAGGTCTGCCGCTACAAGTGAATCTTCCACGAGCCCAGCTCATCCCGCTGGGCTTTGCTGTATATGGGGACCTTCCGGCTCATAGGAGAATAGATGATTGAAGGACCCATCCCCGAAGCGCTGACGTTCGACGATGTTCTGCTGCTGCCGGGCAAATCGTCGATCCTGCCAACGCAGGCGGACACGCGCACCTGCCTCTCGCGCAAAATTTCGCTCAACATTCCCATCGTCGCCGCGGCCATGGACACAGTAACGGACGCGCGCCTGGCCATCGCCATCGCGCGCCAGGGCGGCATCGGATTCATACATCGCAATATGACCATTGACCGACAGGCCGAAGAAGTGGACCGCGTAAAGCGCTCGGAAAGCGGCATGATCGTTGACCCAGTTACCATCGCGCCCGAGCTTTCCGTCCGGCAGGCGCTCGACATCATGAACAAATACAAAGTGTCGGGCCTGCCGGTCACCCGCGGCGCGCGCCTCGTAGGCATTCTCACCAACCGCGATTTGCGTTTCGAACGCAATCTCGATCAGCCCGTCAGCTCGGTCATGACCAAGGATAATCTCGTCACCGTCCCGGTAGGCACCACCCTCGACGAAGCCGAAAAAATCCTGCAGCGCCATCGCATCGAAAAACTCCTCGTCGTGGACGCGGACTTTAACCTGAAAGGCCTGATCACCGTAAAAGACATCCAGAAAAAAATCGAGTTTCCGAACGCCACAAAAGACGAGCACGGCCGTCTGCGCGTGGGCGCAGCCATCGGAGCCACTGGCGATTTCCTGGAGCGCGCCGCGGAAATGGCGCGCGAAAAGGCGGACGTCCTGGCGATTGATACCGCGCACGGCCACAGCTCACGCGTCATGGATGCCATTCGCGCCGTGAAACAAAAATTCCCGGAGATGCAAGTGGTAGCCGGCAACGTAGCCACTGCCGAAGGCGCGCGCGATCTGATTTCGCTCGGCGTGGACGGCCTGAAAATCGGCATCGGCCCCGGCTCCATCTGCACCACGCGAGTGGTCACCGGCGCGGGCGTGCCGCAGATCACCGCGATCATCGAAACCTCTCGCGCAGCGAAAGGCACCGGCGTCCCCGTCATAGCTGACGGCGGCATCAAATTTTCCGGTGACATCACCAAGGCCATCGCCGCCGGTGCCAATTCCGTAATGATCGGCGGCCTCTTCGCCGGCACCGAGGAATCACCAGGCGAAACGATTTTGTATCAAGGCCGCACTTTCAAATCCTACCGCGGCATGGGCTCGCTCGGCGCCATGGAAGCCGGCTCAGCGGATCGCTATGCGCAAGAAGGCGTGGAACGCGGCAAGTCTGTTCCCGAAGGCATCGAAGGCCAGGTTCCCTACAAGGGCCCTCTCGCGGGCCTAGTGGACCAACTTGTCGGCGGCCTGCGCAGCGGCATGGGTTATTGCGGCGCGGCCAATCTCACCGAACTTCAGGAACGCAGCAAGTTCATCCGCATCTCGTCAGCGGGCTTGCTCGAAAGCCACGTGCACGACGTAATCATCACTCGCGAAGCTCCGAATTACCGACGCGAATAGGACGCTCTGCTTGACAATTGCAATGCAATCAATCCGCCGCTGGGCCGGACCGCTAGGATGAAATGGCTGCGGTACTGGTGGCCGGCGATTCTCTGGGCCCTCGTGATTTCCGCATTTTCCACTGCTGTTTTCACGTCGGATAATACCGGCCATTACATCATTCCCGTCCTGCGTTACTTTCTTTCTCATGCTTCCGCCGAAACTCTTGATTTCCTTCACCACATCATCCGCAAATGCGGACACTTGACCGAGTACTTTATTCTCAGCATGCTGATCCTGCGCGGAATACGCGCCGGCCAAAAAGGTTTGTACTTGCGCTGGGTTCTGGTGACGATCCTGATCGTCGCCGGATATGCTGCGCTCGATGAGTATCACCAGTCATTCGTTCCCGGCCGCACTGCCGCGGTGGGCGACGTGCTCATTGACACCACGGGCGGCATCGCCGCGCAAATCGTCGCATCGCTTTTTGTTCTGCTGCAAAAGACTCGTGAAAAGCGGCACGAGGATGAAAGAAAAGCTGCCGGAGCGATTCCGACCAGCACAGCTTAGAAAATCCACTTACTGAAATGGAGAAGCCGATGTCCAGCCGTTTCTTGCGCTATTTGCCGGTTCTTGTTGCGATTTGCCTTCTAGCATTCTCCGCTGCCGCTTCCGGGACCAGCCCGGTCAGTTACGAATTGAAGTTTGGGCGGCCCAACTCCCATTTGCTCGATGTCACGATGCAAGTGGACGCGCTCTCCGGCGCCACCGCGGATTTCGCCATCCCGGATTGGGCGCCGGGCTCCTACTACATTGAAAACTACGCCGCGAACGTGCAGCATTTCCGCGCGCACTCAACCGGCGGCCAGGAATTGACCTGGCGCAAGACGGACAGCCAGACTTGGCGCATTGACCTCGCCGGCGCGAAATCTGTCACCGTCGAATATCAGATTTATGCGAACACGCTGCAGAACAACATCGCGCAGTACAACGAGCGCCACGCATTCATCGGCGGCCCTTCTGTGTGGATGTATGTCGTCGGCGGAAAAGATCGCCCCGCCACGCTTTCGATCGCAGCACCCAACGGCTGGCGTGTCGCCACCGGCATGGACCACACCTCGGCCACAACTTTTCAAGCGGTGAACTACGACACCTTCGCCGATTGCCCGCTGGAAATTTCCGATTTCGCTGAAAAAGATTTCGAAGTCCTCGGCACGAAATATCACGTGATCGTGCACGATGTGATGGGCCAAAAGGATTTCGCAAAGTTCGTGGACGACCTGCAGAAAGTAGTCGCTCAGGAGGTTGCGGTATTCCAACCGGTAGCCGGCACTTCCGGTCAAGCCGCGCCTTTCAAGGACTACTATTTTATTTTCCACGTCTGGCCGAAGACCGGCGGCGGCCTGGAACATCTAAATTCCACGCAAATTGATTTCGCCGCGGATTGGGACTCCACCGAGCCCGCACCCGGCTACGTCAATCGCTACGATCTAAAACTCTTCGTTGCCGCGCACGAATTCTTCCATGCCTGGAACGTTAAGCGCCTGCGCCCACTGCCTCTCGGCCCTTTCGATTATTCGCAAATGGTCCACACTCCGTCGCTGTGGATCTCCGAAGGGCTCACGAGTTACTACGGCGCGCTGGCCCTGGTGCATGCGGGGTTGATCACTCCCGAGCAATATCTCGACGCGATCAGCCAGCTCATTACAAAATTTGAAGCGCAACCCGGTCGCAGCGAGCGCAGCATCGAGGATACCAGTTGGGATACCTGGTTTCCGCGCGACAGCGTGATTCACCAGGACAACAACCTTTTGAACACCTGGTATTCCTATTACGACGGGGGCCAAATCATGGGCCACATCTTGGATTTCGCAATCCGCCACGACACCAACAATCAGAAATCGCTGGACGACTGGATGCGCCTGCTCTATTCGCGCCATGCGCTGCCCAAACCGGGCTTCGAGCCCGACGACGCCGTCAAAGCCGCATCCGAAGTCGCCGGCTCCGACGTCAGCGGAATTTTTCACCAGTATATTTCCGGTAAGGAGCCCATTCCCTACGAGCAGTATTTCGCCTACGCGGGAATTACCGTAGAGAAGAAGCTCGATACCGAGAAACCATGGATCGGCATTGACACAACCAAGAACGACGACGGCCGCGCCAAAATTCGCAACATCATTCCCGGCAGCCCTACCGAATCAGCAGGACTGGACCGCGACGATGTCATCTATGCAGTGGAAAGCCGCGCTGTGGACTTCGACGGTTTCACCAAGGAAATCGCGGCGCAC
>Ga0210401_10004047_pt1 | contig 15420 bp, 12 predicted proteins | sample IncBWH32MmetaG_FD_150866 | JGI IMG/M metagenome (GOLD analysis project Ga0210401, IMG submission 150866) | Forest soil microbial communities from Barre Woods Harvard Forest LTER site, Petersham, Massachusetts, United States - Inc-BW-H-32-M | ecosystem: Environmental > Terrestrial > Soil >... | reverse complement strand
GCCGGGCTGGATCACGGCGGTGGCACCAGCTTCGATGCAGGCGAGCATACCGTCGGCGAAGGGGAAGAAGGCGTCGGACGCGACCGCCGAGCCCTTGGTCAGCGGCTCGGCGAGCTTCAATTCGGCCGCGGCATCCTGCGCCTTGCGCGCGGCGATGCGGGCGGAATCGACGCGGCTCATCTGGCCGGCGCCGATGCCGACCGTGGCCAGATCCTTGGCGTAAACGATCGTGTTCGACTTCACATGCTTGGCGACACGGAAGGCGAAGATCAGGTCGCGCATCTCGCGTTCGGTCGGCGCGCGCTTGGTCACGACCTTCAGCACCATGTCGTCGACGACGGCATTGTCGCGGCTTTGCACGAGCAGGCCGCCGGCAACCGTCTTGGCGGTGAGGCCGATTGCGCGCGGATCGGGCAGGCCGCCGGTGAGCAGCAGCCGCAAATTCTTGCGGCCGGCGATGATCGCGATCGCTTCATCCGTGGCGTCGGGGGCGATGATCACCTCGGTGAAGATGCCGGTGACGGCGCGCGCGGTCTCGGCATCCAGCGTCTGGTTCAGCGCGATGATGCCGCCATAGGCCGAGGTCGAATCGCAGGCGAGCGCCTTGCGATAGGCGGTGGCGAGGTCGGGACCTTCGGCGACGCCGCAGGGGTTGGCGTGCTTGATGATCGCGCAGGCCGCGGTGCGCGCAGGCTCGAACTCGGCGACGCATTCGAACGCCGCATCGGTATCGTTGATGTTGTTGTAGGACAATTCCTTGCCCTGCAACTGGCGGAAGGTTGAAACGCCGGGCCGCTTGTCGGGCAGGCGATAGAATGCCGCCTTCTGGTGCGGGTTCTCGCCATAGCGCAGCGCCTGGATCAGGCGGCCGCCGAAGGCGCGGAAGTCCGGAGCGTCGGTATTCAATTCGCCTACAAACCAGTTTGAGATCGCAGCGTCATAGGCGGCGGTGCGCGCATAGGCCTTGGCCGCGAGCTTGCGGCGTAAGCCCAGTGTCGTTGCGCCCTGGTTGGCCTTGAGCTCGTCGAGCACGGCCTGATAATCGGCGGCTTCGACGACGACGGCGACATCGTCGTGATTCTTTGCCGCGGCGCGGATCATGGCGGGACCACCGATGTCGATGTTCTCGATGCATTCCTCGAAATCGGCGCCTTTCTCGACGGTCGCTTCAAACGGATAGAGGTTGACGACGAGTAGATCGATCGGCGCGATTCCATGCGTCTTCATCGCGGACGCATGTTCCTTGTTGTCGCGGATCGCGAGCAGGCCGCCATGCACCTTCGGGTGCAGCGTCTTGACCCGGCCGTCCATCATCTCCGGAAAGCCGGTCAGTTCGGACACATCTTTCACTTTCAGGCCCGCGTCAGCGATCGCTTTCGCGGTGCCGCCGGTCGAGACCAGCTCGATATTGTGGCCGGCCAGCGCGCGGGCGAAATCGATCAGGCCGGTCTTGTCGGAGACGGAGAGGAGGGCGCGAGTAACGCGGCGAGGATGATCAGTCATGGGCAAGATCCTTTTTGAAGAGGTGCTTATGCCCAGGCGCGCGGCGAATATTCCCGCGCTTCCCGATGGTGCTCCATCCTAAGTCGCCAGTCGCGCGAGCAGGCGGTGGTTAGCAGCTTCCGCAGGCTTTCTCAACGGCAAGAAATAGGCTGTCCTATGCGTTGTCGCGGGCCTTCGCCGCTGCCCGCGCTGCGATCAGCGACCTGATCCGCTCGACATCCTCCGGCATGGTCGGATTGTAAATCAACAGGGTCAGATCCGGACGGCCGTCAACCGCGAAGGTGGAAAATTCGAAGGCGAGGCGGCCGAGCAGGGGATGCTTGATGTGCTTGACGCCCTCGTGATGGGTGCTGACGTTGTGGTCGCGCCACATCGCATCGAATTCGGGGCTCAACCGGCAGAGTTCATCGACGAACGCGCTGACTTTCTCTGCCGCGCCCGCACGCGCCACGTCGACCCGGAACGCGCCCACCGCGTAGCGTGCCACGCTGGTCCAGTCGTATTGCGCCGCGCGGGCCTGGGGATTGAAGAAGATGAAGCGCAGGATATTGCGCTGCTCCGCAGGAATGGATGCGTAATCGGTCAGCATCACCGTCGACGCGCGGTTCCATGCAACCACGTCCCATGTCGCGGTTCGGATCAGTGCCGGGCTCGGCTCCAGCGCATCGAGCACGCGTTGCAGCCGTGGCGTGACGCCCTCGCGATTCTGATAGCGGACTTCCGGCGGGCGGCCGAGGCCGAGCAGGAACAGGTGCTCGCGCTCGGCATCGGTCAGCATCAGCGCGCGAGCGATCCGGTCGAGCACTTCGGCTGACGGCGCGCCGCCGCGCCCCTGTTCGAGCCACGTGTACCAGGTCGGACTGATATTGGCGCGCTGCGCCACTTCCTCGCGGCGCAGGCCGGCCGTGCGCCGACGCCCTTGGGAAAAACCGAACGCTGTCGGATCGAGCTTGCTGCGACGGTCCTTCAGATAGGTGCCGAGCAGGTTCTCGCGGCTCGCCGGCTGGTCCATCATGTTAGCTATTATACCATGATAAGATCACTACTTTACCAGAATAGCACTTGGCCCGACATCTGTCTCCCGCGAAACCAGGAGACTTTGCCATGCGCGTGTTCGTTACCGGAGCCACCGGCTTCATCGGCTCGGCCGTCGTCAAGGAGTTGATCGCAGCGGGCCATCAGGTGATCGGCCTCTGCCGTTCGGACGACAAGGCGCCGGCCTTGGCCGCCGCCGGCGCCGAGGTCTATCGCGGGTCCATCGCGGACCCCGACAGCCTGAAGGACGGTGCCGCGCGGTCGGATGGCGTGATCCATCTGGCCTTCAACCACGACTTTTCGAGATTCGTCCAAAACTGCGAGGACGATCGTCCTGTGATCCAGGCGCTCGGCTCGGTGCTATCAGGATCCAACCGGCCGCTGGTCGTGACCTCCGGGACCGGATTAGCCAACACCGTACCCGGCCGGGCGGCCGAGGAAGACAATGCGATCATCGGCGCCGATGTACATCCCCGCGCAGCCTCGGAAGAGGCGGCCGCCGCTGTCGCTGCCGGCGGTGTCAACGTGTCGGTGGTGCGCCTGCCCCAGGTCCACGATCCCGTCAGGCAGGGCCTCATCACTCCCGTGATCCAAATGTATCGCCAGAAGGGCGCGTGCGCGTATGTAGGGGAAGGGCTCAATCGCTGGCCGGCGGCGCATGTTCTCGACGTCGCCCGCCTCTACCGCCTGGCCGTCGAGAAGGCGGAGCGAGACGCAAAATATCACGCCGTCGGAGAGGAAGGCGTGTCGATGCGTGACACTGCGGAGGCAATCGGTCGACGTTTGAACCTGCCGGTCAAGTCCATCGGTCCGGACGAAGCGCAAGACTTTTTCGGCTGGATCGCGAGGTTCGCGGCGCACGACGTGCCCGCCTCAAGCGCGCAAACGCGGCGAAAGCTTGGATGGAATCCGACCGGTCCCGGGCTGATTGCCGATCTCGAACGTTTGCAAATCAACTAAACTCGTCATTGCGAGTGAAGCGAAGCAATCCATCCGCGCAGGCGCAATGGATTGCTTCCGCCTTCGCTCTTCGAGCTACGGCGGACAGGTCGTCGCTGTCGCTCCTCGCAATGACGGCGGCGCCACTACAACGGCAATTCCGGCTCGCGGCGCGCATTGCGACGGGCGTTGGTTGCGGTCGGCGAGGTGGTCGAGCGCGTAAAGCTCCAGCGCACCGAGGAGGCGTGGCGCGAATCCTGCCGGATGACGATCTGCGCGGTGCGGCGCGGGCCGTCGGTGCCGGCCAGGAACACGCTGTCCTCGAGCTCGACCTTGTCGTCGAGCGCCTCAAAGGTCCAGACGTCGCGGTTCGGCAGCACCAGCATGACGCCGCGGCCGTCAGACAGCCGGTTCGCCTTCACCGACGGGTGCAGGTGAAAGCGGATCGCGTAGCTGGTCTGGTTGTTCTTGAGGCGAGCGCCCGGTGCGGGCGACACCGTGTCTTCGCCGTCGAGCTTGGTGCCGTCGAGTGAGGTCATCAGCACCCGGCGATGGATCACGCCGAAGCGCGCGACATAGCCGTCATGCGAGGTGGTGAGCAATTCGCCATTGTTCACCACCTCGCGAAAATTCTCCACGATCTCCGGCCCGCTCACAACGGGCGCGCCGTGCAACAGACGCTTCATCGCCGACAGCTCGACGAACTGGCAGGACGAGGCGTCCTGAAAGGTCAGCGTCGAATGCGCTGCCGTGCTGCGGGCAAAGGCGCGCCAATTGTCGCGGCCGGTCGAGGGCATGCCGCAATTGATCACGATCCGGCTCGGACCTGAGGAGAGCTCGAAGGAAAGGCAGCCGGCATGCGCATCATGGCTGACATTCGGCGGCGGCGGCGTGCCGGTGTCCATGATGACGGTCATGGCGCCGGCGTCGAGCCGCTGAAAACCGGTATGCGGCATGCTCGACATCGGCGTGCCATGGGTGTCGTCATAGGCGAGCAGGGTCGCGAGCAGGTCCGATGGCGTGCCGCTCATGCCGTTGAACAGTGCGATGGTGCCGTCGCCATGCCGGAAGAAGCGCAGCATCGGCATCATGCGATCGATGGCGTTGAGCAGCGCCGGCGGCGGCGCAATGTTGCGCGCGGCGAATGTCTGCCGCAGCGGGAGCAGATCGATCAAGAGGTCGATCAGCGCGCCGGGATTGCGCGTGATGTGTCCGCCGTCGGGCAGGATCTGGCGCTGCAGTTCGTCCGAGAGCTTGCGGCTCGCGCTGCGGATCTGCCGCGCCTGGTTGGCCAGGCAGAGCGAGGCGTAACACAGCGCGATCAACACCTGCAGCCGCGGCACGCCGTCGGAAATGTTGAGCATCGTGTAGCGCAGATAGCGGATTTCGCGGGCCAGCCCGCGCAAATAGCGGCGATAGAATTTGCTGTCGGTATCGCCCAGCACCAGCGGCGCCTGCGACAACAGCGAGATCACCCGGCGCGACAGCACGTCGGCGCGGCGGCCGATCGGGCGCTTGTTGTTCGGATTGGATAGCCAGTCGTCGACCAGCGCGCGGGCATTGGCGCGGGTCAGCGCGGTATCGGCCGCACGCAAGTGTCGCAGCCAGCCGAAGCCCAGCAGCGACACCTCCCAATCTTCCGACGGCGGCTCGAGATCGAAGATCGAGCGGCCATGGCAGGTGACGATCTTGCCGGCGAAGACGAAGCGGCCGGCATAGATTTCGGCGGCGCGGGTGGCGTCAGCAGTACGCAGGTCATGCGGGGCGATGATCAGCCGGTCGGTGCGGCCGGGCCACAATTTCGACAGCGCCACCGAGCTGCTGCTAGCGCGTGCCATCATGTTCCGCGCGAAGCGGCCCATGATCAGGGTCGAAATGCGTCTGCGTTGAGCGACCGACACGCCGTGCCTTGGTGGGGGGAGAGGATTCTGGCGAATCCTTTTAATCCGGAAACTTGAAACTGACACCATCTTGAATAAGGCCGAATCACTACGGGTGGCCGCAGAAATCCACTGTAAAAATCAGGATTTAACCAATCTTGCCGCGTAGAATCCATCCAGCCCGCCGAGCCGGGGGTCGGCATGCGCGAGGTGAGAAGGCAGGGTACGCAAATCGCCCTGCGGATTGATGACCTCGGCGAGCCCCGCGACCTCGTCAGGTGCAATCGGCGCGCGCTTCAAGCCTGACTCGGCCGACAAAAGGGCCGTGACTGCAGCCTCCCCCTCTTCCGGCTCCAGCGAGCAGGTACAGTAAACCAATATCCCGCCGGGCTTCAGCAAGCCGGCGGCCCTCTGCAACAGGCGCTTCTGCAGGGGGCCGAGCGCGGCAATGTCGGCTTCCTGCCGGAGCCATGCGACATCTGGATGACGGCGGATGGTGCCGGTCGAGGTGCAGGGCGCGTCGATCAGGATGCCGTCGAAGCCGCCGGCGTCGAAACCGCCGACGTCGCCTTGCCATTCGGTGGCGTCGACCACGATCGCCTCCGCCTCGAGCGACAGCCGCGTCATATTGTCCTTCAGCCGCGCGACGCGGGCGGGCGAACGGTCGAGTGCAATGACGCGCGCGCCGGCTTGCGCCAGCTGCGCGGTCTTGCCGCCCGGCGCGGCACAGAAATCGACAATGGTCTTGCCTTTGATGTCGCCGAACAGCCGTGCCGGCAGCGCTGCGGCGGCGTCCTGCACCCACCAGGCGCCTTCGGAGAAGCCCGGCAGCATGGTCACCGAGCCCTGCAATAGCGTGCGCACCGTTCCCGTTGGAAGCTGCTCGCCATGCAGCCGCGTCGCCCATTGCGCGGGATCGGATTTCACGGTGAGATCGAGCGACGGCTCGTGCAAAATCGCATGCGCCATGGCTTTCGCGGTTGCTTCGCCATAATGCGCGATCCAGCGCTTCAACAGCCAGGGCGGGATGTCGAGCGTCTCGGTCTTCACCTCGTCCACGATGCCGGCGCCCTCGCGCGCACAGCGGCGCAGCACGGCGTTGACGAGACCTGCATATTTGGCCGCACGTCGGTCGGACTGCACCAGCCGCACCGACAGGTCGACCGCGGCGTGATCGGGCACGTCCATCCAGAGGATTTGCGCGGCACCGATCAGAAGCGCGCTTTGCGCCCGCGGCGCATCGGTGGGAATGCCGCGATCGAGCAGCCGCGACAGCAAATGGCCGAGCGTACCGAGCCGGCGCAGGATGGTCGCCACCAGGCGGCGCATCAGCGCGCGGTCGCGATCGGCTAATGTCTTCAGTGCCGGATGTGCAGCGGCGCCGTCGAGCTGGTCGTCCAGGGTGCGGTGCTTGTGCAGGACGCCGTCGAGGATATCGGCAGCGATCCGCCGCGCCGCCAGGCCGGGCACTTCAGCGGGTCGGGCTAGTCTTTGAGGCGGCATGCATGACCCGAAAGGGAAGAGGCAATTTCCGCAAGCGCAAATGTTCGGGGCATGCCATTCATAACCGGCCCCACCTCTGCCATGCGAATATGCCAAATGTAAGAATCGCCTCTGGCTTTTTCACCGGGGGCCACGATGTCTTGACCAGGATCCGGAAGTAGGAGGTTTGGCGATGCGTGACGATCCTTCACCGATCGGTGCAAAGATTGATGCCAAGTCCGAAAGCAAGCAATTGTCGCCGGCTGCCCAGCGCGCGCTCGCCGAAGCCGAGGCACGGCGGCAGCAGGCGGCCGCCACGGCCAAGCCGTTGCCCAAGGAATATCATGGCCCGAAGGGACCGGAGCCGACGCGCTACGGCGATTGGGAGAACAAGGGCATCGCGTCGGACTTCTAGAAACAAAAACCGCGCACAGTGCGCGGCTTTTGCTTTCTTTCGTGGCGGGTGTCGCTTAGCGCGTTACCACGACCCGGGTGCCGACCGACACGCGGTCATAGAGGTCGGTGATGTCGGGGTTGAGCATGCGGATGCAGCCGTAGGAGACGAAGCCGCCGACCGAGCCCGGCACGTTGGTGCCGTGGATCGCGTATTCGCCACCGGACAGCGTCATCGCCGCGACGCCCATCGGGTTCTTCGGCGAGCCGCCGGGGATCAGGTTCGGGATGCTCGGCTTGTCGTGCTTGACTTCCGCGGGCGGTGCCCAGGCGGGGTTGCGGTATTTGCCGTCGATCCGGGTCACGCCGGCCCACTGCTTGCCGGACTTGCCGACGCCGACGGGGTAGCGCATCGCGTGGCCGTCATCGAGGATCAGATAGAGGCGGCGCTCGTTGGTCTTCACCACGATGGTTCCCGGCGAATATTCGGTTCCGCGCACCGGCACGAGTTCCGGCCGCGCCTGCGCCGCCGTCACAAAAAGCCCAGCCCCGATGGTCGCCGCCAGCGCCACCGCAATCCGCTTCGACATTCCCATTCTCCGCTTTCGCCCGCCCTGCCAGGGCGTCAATTGCCAAAATCCGGCCAAAACGCCGGCCTGCCCACGCATTGTTAACCGCGCGCGTTAACCGGATGGTTTCCACACGGCCCCGTGGGCTCGTTTCGAGGGCGGGAGAAAAGGAAATCCTGGATTTAAAGTAAATGACTTGGAAACAACACTTGCCGGAAAACCGCCCCAGAGACGCCACACTTTCTGACGTTTGCGTGAGGGCGTTATCTGCCGCTGTTTCACGCAGTCATTCGCGCCACTTTACGTCGTCATTCCGGGTTCCCGCTGCGCGGGCCCCGGAATGACTGCAAATTGGCTTCGTGCGCCGCGTCTTACGCCTGCGTGTGCTTCTTGTTCTGCCGGTTCTTGACGAGGTCATCGACCACGGCGGGATCGGCCAGGGTCGAGGTGTCGCCGAGGCTGCCGGGCTCGTCTTCGGCGATCTTGCGCAGGATGCGGCGCATGATCTTGCCGGAGCGCGTCTTCGGCAGGCCCGGCGCGAACTGGAGCTGGTCCGGTGAAGCGATCGGCCCGATCTCCTTGCGCACCCAGGCCACCAGCTCCTTCCGCAACTGATCGCTCGGTTCGGTGCCGGCCATCAGGGTGACGTACGCATAGATGCCCTGGCCCTTGATGTCGTGCGGATAGCCGACCACCGCGGCCTCCGACACCATGGCATGCGCCACCAGCGCGCTCTCGACTTCGGCGGTGCCCATGCGATGGCCGGAGACGTTGATCACGTCGTCGACGCGGCCGGTGATCCAGTAATAGCCGTCGGCGTCGCGACGGCAGCCGTCGCCGGTGAAATATTTGCCCTTGTAGGTCGAGAAATAGGTCTGCTCGAAGCGGGCGTGATCGCCATAGACCGTGCGCATCTGGCCGGGCCATGAGCGCGTGAGGCAAAGGTTACCCGTGGTCTCGCCTTCCAGCGTCTTGCCGTCGGCATCGACGATCTCGGGCACCACGCCGAAGAACGGCTGCGTCGCAGAACCGGGCTTGAGCTTGGTCACGCCCGGCAGCGGCGTGATCAGGATGCCGCCGGTCTCGGTCTGCCACCAGGTGTCGACGATCGGGCAACGGTCGTCGCCGACGACGCGGTAATACCACTCCCACGCTTCCGGATTGATCGGCTCGCCGACCGAGCCGAGCAGTCTGAGCGAAGCGCGCGAAGTCTTCTTCACGGGATCATCGCCCGCCTGCATCAACGCGCGGATCGCCGTCGGCGCGGTGTAGAAGGTATTGACCTTGTGCTTGTCGATGACGTTCCAGAACCTGGAATTATCCGGATAGTTCGGCACGCCCTCGAACATCAGCGTGGTCGCGCCATTGGCGAGCGGCCCATAGAGAATGTAGCTGTGGCCGGTAACCCAGCCGACGTCGGCGGTGCACCAGTAGATATCGCCGTCGTGATAGTCGAAGACGTATTGATGCGTCATCGACGCGAAGACGAGATAGCCGCCGGTGGTGTGCAGCACGCCTTTGGGCTGGCCGGTCGAGCCCGACGTGTAGAGGATGAACAGCGGGTCTTCCGCATGCATGTGCTCGACCGGGCATTCGGTCGTCACCATCTTGGCGGCCTCGTGGTACCAGAGGTCGCGCGACGGCTTCATGTCGACGGCTCCGCCCGTGCGCTTCACCACCACGACCCAGTCGACGCCTTCGGTCTTGGCCAGAGCTTCGTCGACATTGGCCTTCAGTGGCACTTTCTTGCCGCCGCGCAGGCCTTCGTCGGCGGTGATGATGACCTTGGATTGGCAATCATTGATACGCTGGGCAAGGCTGTCCGGCGAGAAGCCCGCGAACACCACCGAATGAATGGCGCCGATCCGCGCGCAGGCGAGCATCGCGTAGGCCGCTTCCGGGATCATCGGCAAATAGATGGTGACGCGATCGCCCTTCTTGACGTTCCTGGTGCGCAGGATGTTGGCCATCCTGCAGACCTCGTCATGCAGTTCCTTGTAGGTGATGTGCTTCGATTGCGAGGGATCGTCGCCTTCCCAGATGATCGCGGTCTGGTTGGCGCGCTTGTGCAGATGCCGGTCGATGCAGTTATGGGCGACGTTGAGCACGCCGTCCTCGAACCATTTGATCGAGATATTGCCGGGCGCGAACGACCAGTTTCCGATTTTGTGCGGCGCCTTCATCCAATCGAGCCGCTTGGCCTGTTCGGCCCAGAAGCCGTCGGGATCCGAGACCGAGCGGGCGTACATTTCCTTGTATTTGGCCGGGTCGATCCAGGCGCGTTTCGACCACTCCGCCGGTACGTCGTAGATTTTATCGGACATTGATCCCTCCCACGCAGGCGACAGCCAATTTCACTGACGCTGAAGCCATCTTCATTGTTAGCTAATTATGCGTCCGCGTGCACGGCACCGACAAGCGCGACGAATAGACCAGCGACCGCTCGGGGCGCGTTTTGCGCGCCGTCGCGAGGCCAACGCCGGACGCGGGGAGGAGGCCGTCCCCATCACTTTCACGTTTTCCCTTGGGTCCAAATCAACGTTATCGGGCGAATGGCACCCATGAAAGGTATCTAATAACCACAGATGTCACAATCGGGACTCGCCAACCGGTCCGCGCCACCCTAAATGGCTTCTCCGGGCCGGCCACGGAGCGGACGGTCCCTCCGGAACGAAGCCCTCCGAGCGGGCATTGCCGGGAACAGACACAGGAGTAAGGCGACGACGACCATGATGGATCAGCAGAATCTCGAGCCCGTGAGGCCCGCTTCCGCCGATCCTGCCGTGGCGCTGGCGGAAATGCTGGGGCAACTCCCCAAACCGGTCGCCGACAAGGCCGTTGCCAAGACCAGTGTCGAAGAGCTCGCCCAGGAGCTGGGCTTGAAGCTCGGCGACCAGAACGAATTGACCATCCGCCGCATCAAGCGCGGCAAGAACTATTCCTTTGTCCGTGCCAACGGCACCCGGATCAAACATGTCGGGATCATCCGCCGGCTGAACCGGATGGCGATGCCGCCGGCCTACCGCGCGGTGCGTTATGCCGCCGACCCCAATTCGCATCTGCAGGCGGTCGGCATCGATGCCGCCGGGCGGCTGCAATATCGCTATCACGCCGATTGGGAAAAGGTCCGCGAGCAGCGCAAGGCACATCGGCTGGGGAAACTCGTCGCCGCGCTCCCCAAGATCCGCCGCAACGTCTCCAAGCATCTCGCGGGCGACGAGCCGACGCGGGAGTTCGCATTGTCCGCGGTGATCGAATTGATTGCCCGGACGGCAATAAGACCCGGCAATGAATCCTACGCCCGTCTCAACGGCACCCGCGGCGCGACCACGCTGCTCAAGTCCAACGTCACGCTGGAAGACGACTCGCTGGTCCTGACCTTCAAGGCCAAGGGCGGCAAGGCCGTGCGCAAGGAATGCAATGCCGCGAAGCTCGTACGCGCGATCGGCATCCTGCGCACCGTGCCGGGCAAGCGCATGTTCCAGTATCGCGATCCTTACGGCGTCGTGCGCGGCGTCTCGACCACGAGCGTGAACGCGTTCCTGCGCGAGATCGCCGGGATCAAGATTTCGCTGAAGGATCTCCGCACCCTGATGGCATCTGCCGTCGTGGTGGAATCGCTGTCGCGGATCACGCCGGCTGCGAGTGAGCGCGGCCGCAAGCGCCAGGTGCTGGACGCGATCCGCGCGGCCGCCGACCAGCTCTCCAATACGCCCGCGATCTGCCGCAAGAGCTATGTGCACGACACCATCGTGACCGCCTTCGAAGACGGCATTCTCGAGCGCTTCGCCGCGACCATGAAAGGTCAGCGCTCGCAGTCCAAGCGCGAGCAGCTGCTGGCGCAAGTCGTGATGGCCGCCGCGGCGTAGCGGCGCTCGTTAGCCCAGGCCTTTGTTTTGCGGAGAATTTGTAGGGTGGGCAAAGGCGCATCAGCGCGGTGCCCACCATCTCACGTCATGACATTAATGGGGGGCACGCTTCTGCTGGTGCGTGTTGCACGATCTCGCCCGCGAGCCGCTTTGCCCACCCTACAATCCATGGCTGACTCAACTCGCCTTCGTCGCCGACTTCCACGGATCGGGACCAGGATCGCGGCCCGAGGCAGCGATGGCCAGCCGGCCGATATAGTGCTCCCAGCCTTTGGCATGGCCGGCGCATGTCGTCTCGTTCGGCAGGCCGCTATGGGTCATGCGCATCAAGGTGCCGCCGTCGCGGTCGATCAAGTCGATCTCGATCAGGCTCGAACCCGGCGGGACCTCGTCGTCTCCGTCCCATCCAAAACTATAGGCCAGACGGTGCACCGGCACGACCTCGCGGAACGCGCCCCGCGCTGTTCGATTGTTACGTCCGATGCCCTTGAGGAGGTAGATCCCGCCGGGATGCGTGTCGGTGTCGGACTCCGTTCCCATCCAGCTCACGATCTTTTGCGGATCGGTCAGGAAGGCGAAAACGGTGGCAGGCGGGGCCGCGATTTGGGTCTCGCGGCGGACCACGAAGGCTTCGGTCATCGGTTCATCCCTGGCAGGACTCATGACATGGAAGTGCCAATGTCCGAGGTCAAGGATAGCCCGTGACAAAAGGCGCGCGTCAACCCCATGATCGCGCCATGCAGCTTTCGCCCACGCTCGCCTGGCTTGTCGATGCGGCTTCCGAGGCCCCGAGCGCCGATCGGCTGCTTGCGCAGCTCGGCGCGCATCTGGTCGCGGACGGATTGCCGCTCACGGGCGGCGCCCTGACGCTGGAAATTCCGCATCCGCTGATCGCCCGACGCACCTGGCTCTGGCGCGCCGGAAACGGCGAGGTCATCGAGGCTCTTGGTTTCGCGCCGGGCGGAGCTTTGGCAGCGCTGGACAAAACTCCATCCAATGGTGCGGGCCGGCAATGGCTCGCAGGAATTGCCGAAGGCCGCATTCACGAGGACACGATCGGACCGAAGCAGGATGGGCCATCACTGGCCTGGATCGGCCCGCGTCCATTTTCGCCTGGAGAGATCGAAGCGTTGCGTCAGTCCGCGCGCTTCGCCGCCGCGCCGCTCGCGGTGCTCGCATCACGCGCCACCTTGATGGCGGCGCTGGAAGCCTATCTCGGCCGGCGTAGTGCCGCGCGGGTGTTGGCCGCACCACTGCGGCGAAACATCGGCGAGACCATTCAGGCCGCGTTGCTCTACGCGGATTTGCGCGGCTTCACGGCGCTGTCCGAAGAGCACCCGCCGGCCATCGTGATCGCGGCGCTCGATGCCTGGTTCGATCGCATCGCCGGCGCGGTCCATGCTTTCGGCGGAGAGGTGCTGAAATTCATCGGCGACGGCATTTTGGCGATCTTTCCGGTTGTTGGTGAAAACCCGCGCGGCGCCTGCGATGCCGCGCTGCGTGCCGTGTCGGCCGCGCGCGCCGGCATGGCGCATCTCGATGCCGAACGCTGCCGGCAGGGGCTTGCGCCATTGCCCTTCGGCGTCGCGCTCCATCTCGGCGAGATACTGTGGGGCAATATCGGCGCGGCCGATCGGCTGGATTTCACCGCGATTGGCTCCGCCGTCAATCTGGTGAGCCGGCTCGAAGGCCTGTGCCGGCCGCTCGGCAAGACGATCCTCATCTCCGGCGCGCTTGCCGCCCAGACCGACACGCCACTGATCGCGCTCGGAACGCATGCGCTGCGCGGCATCGCCAACCCTTGCGCTGTTTTCACCGTGCCGGAGGAATGAACGGCACGCAGGCCTGCGCTGATTTGCTCGCTTGATTGATCCGGTGCTACCGAAGGCGTGCCTCACCCGACGAGCCCCCGACCGTTTGCCATGACAGTAACAGCGATTTCCACCTGGTCCATCCATCCGGGCTGGTTTGCCGCTATCGCCATCCTGTTGTGGGCGACCAGCGCGCTGCCGGAATATCTGACGGCGCTGCTATTCTTTGCCGCGGTCGCGGTGTTTCGCGCAGCGCCTGCCGACGTGCTGTTTTCCGGCTTCCAGTCCGAGGCCTTCTGGCTGGTGCTTGGCGGCTTCGTGCTGGGCGCCGCGATTCGCAAGGTCGGTTTGGCCGACCGCATCGCGCGTGTGCTCGCCAACTCGCTCAATGGATCGTGGTTCAAGATGGTGGCGGGCGTGGTGGTGCTCACCTATGCGCTTGCCTTTGTCATGCCGTCGAACATGGGCCGCATCACGCTGTTGATGCCGATCGTCATGGCGCTCGCTGATCGCGCCGGGCTTCGCGAAGGCTCTTCCGGCCGGATCGCGCTGGCGCTCGCGGTTGGGCTTGGCACCTATGAGCTATCGGCATCGATCCTGCCGGCCAATGTGCCGAACCTGATCATGACCGGTGCTGCCGAGCGCGCCTATGGCGTGCAGTTCAACTACCTGCCTTATCTGTTGCTGCATGCGCCGGTCATTGGCGTGCTCAAGGGCATCCTCATCGTGATCTGCCTGGTCCGCCTGTTTCCGGCTTCGCCTGCGTCAATCCAGCGCGATGCCGAGCAAGCCAGAATGAGCGCGGCGGAGTGGCGGCTCGCGGTGATCCTGCTCGTCACGCTGGCGCTTTGGATCACGGATTCCTGGCACGGCATCCGGCCGGCCTGGGTCGGGCTTGTTGCCGCGTGCCTCTGCCTGCTCCCGCGCATCGGCTTTTTGAACAGCGAGGAGTTCGCGGCCGGCGTCAATGTCCGCACCTGCATCTATCTCGCCGGCATTCTGGGCCTTGCTGCGGTCGTGGCATGGTCTGGCCTCGGTGACACCATCGGCAATGCGGTGATCCCGCTATTGCCGCTCGATCCCGCGCGCCCCGCGGCCACCTTTGCCTCCATGATCGGGCTCGCCAGCGCGCTGAACTTCGTGGTGACCGCGAACGGACTGCCGGCGGTGTTCACGCCTCTGGCGCAATCCATCGCCGAGCATGCCGAGCTGTCGCTGTCGACCGTGCTGATGTCGCAGGTCTTCGCCTACGCCACGCCGCTACTGCCCTACCAGGCCGCGCCGCTCGTCGTCGCGGCCGGCCTCGCCAAGGTGCCGACGCGGGTGGCGATCACAACGTGTCTCGTGATCGGGCTGATTTCCTTCGTGCTGCTCGGGCCGCTGTATTATCTCTGGTTTCGCGCGCTCGGTTGGATCTGACGATCACAGCCCGCCCATCTTGCAGACGAGCTTCCACTCGTCCGCGGTGACCGGCTGCACGGACAGGCGCGAATATTTCACCAGCGCCATCGCGGCGAACTTCTTGTCCGCCTTGATGGCGGCCATCGTCACCGGCGTCGGCATCGGCTTGTCGGCCTTGATGTCGACGCAGACGAATTTGCCGGTCTTGTCGGTCGGATCGGGATAGGCCTCTTTGATGATCTCGGCGATGCCGACGATCTCCTTGCCCTCGTTGGAATGATAGAAGAACGCCTTGTCGCCCTTCTTCATGTTCACGAGGTTCTGCCGCGCGGTGAAATTGCGCACGCCGGTCCAGGCCTCGCCCTTGGCGCCCTTCGCCACCTGCTGATCCCACGACCAGGCCGACGGTTCGGATTTCACCAGCCAGTAGTTCATGACGCCACCCATCGCTTTTCTGCGGGCATTATCACGACGTGGGAGCCCATGGCGTCAAGTGAGTTCGGGAATAATCGCTGTGGTTCTCCGATCGTGATCGGAG
>Ga0210401_10004046_pt1 | contig 15427 bp, 14 predicted proteins | sample IncBWH32MmetaG_FD_150866 | JGI IMG/M metagenome (GOLD analysis project Ga0210401, IMG submission 150866) | Forest soil microbial communities from Barre Woods Harvard Forest LTER site, Petersham, Massachusetts, United States - Inc-BW-H-32-M | ecosystem: Environmental > Terrestrial > Soil >... | reverse complement strand
CAAGCCGTCCTACACCGTGAGCATCATGGAGTTCAGGGACGACAAGGTTGCGCGGGAAACACAGTACTTTGCGGATCCATTCGAAGCTCCCGCATGGCGCGCTCAATGGGTCGAACGGATGGACACATAATCTCGAGGCGCGAGAATGTCGCTAATGACACCGAAGTCGAGCTGTATGACCGGGGTATCGTTTGATGGAGGAACAAGAGGTGGATTGGAAACGGTTGGTCCAGTTTGCGCTGCAGGGTAGCAGTGATTTGGAACCATATGCCATCCTGCTGGTACGCGTTTCGCTCGGGCTGTTCTTCGCCATCTCCGGGGCAAACAAAGTGTTGGTCGCCGGCAGCAGGCAGACTATGTACGAAACGCTCGTTGAGGCCAAAGTCCCGTTTCCCCACCTGATGACTTATTTTGTGTCGGTTGTCGAGTTCGTTGGCGGTTCCTTGCTGACAGTGGGGTTTCTTTCGAGCCTGGCCTGCGTGGCTTTATTGGTCGATATGCTTGTCGCCATCGTGACCACCAAGCTTTCCGCCATGCCTAAAGGACTTTCGCCTCTTAACTGGCTCGACGACTTCCTCTACCTTCCGGAAGTCCTGTACGTGCTCTTCTTTATCTGGCTGATCTGCTCTGGTCCGGGAAAGTTCAGTGTCGATTACTGGCTCGCCGGCAAGTTACGGAGGTGATCTTGATGGTCATTACGAGAATTTTCAGCCGCAGGACTGGCGCTAAGCCCTGATTAACGATAGGTCCCTATCGTTTATGGAGCGTAATCCGGGCCAAGCTTGTTCGGACATACGCCGCAAAATGCACCGAGCAGAATCCTAAGCCGCCATTAAAGGTCTGTCCCCACGAATAGAGACGCCTCCAAAAAAGATTTATTGAGACCGTGCCAGTTCTGCGCCAGCGATTCCGTGTTCCCGGGCGGGAGCGAACGATGCGGATTGCGGCTATGGGCGGGGACGGGCGCCCGCGCCGGGCAAATCGTGGAAACAGTAACGGTCTTCCTGTCGAACACCGCGATCGTGCCGAGCCAGGTAATGTTTGTCTCTCAGAACCTCGCGGCAAGAATGTTCGTTAGCACAGGGGTGCGGATTGTGTGGCGCTTGGGCGGGGCAGCCGATCTCCGGCCGGGTCGCGACCGTGCCATCGTGGTCAGGCTGGCCACGGATACTCCAGCGAATTATCTTCCGGGTGTGCTGGCCTATGCGCTTCCCTACCAAGGAAACCAAATCGCCGTCCTCTACAACCGCGTAGAGCAAGTGCAAGAGATCACCCATATCCTGCAAGGGATCAACCGGCATTCAGACAGCGGCGTCATGAAAGCGCATTGGGACCGGGACGACTATATGGCGATGGCAGAGAGCTGCTCTACCAAGCACCGGACATGCGTATCAACGCCGCCGCCTACACAGTCCAGGCCGATGCATTCGCCCCGAGTGCGCCGCGGCTTTGGTCCGAGAAAGCATCGTCCATACTCTCTGGAGGGTCCTTGCTGGATATGATGCCAGACGGTAAGCGATTCATCGTTGTGCTCGACGCGACTTACGCAACCTTAGCCCAGCGGGAGACCCACGTCACGTTTCTGCTGAATTTCGCCGATTGGCTGAGACACGCGGTACCGGCGGCGAAATGACCGGTATACCGGCAAGCTCGGAAGGCAAGGATCAAGGTTGTGGACTCACTCCAGTGCGGGATGCGGACGGTTTTGTCCTGCCCAAGCCGCGCTTTTGACCTGAGGAGCAGACTTATCATCCCGGCGCAATCAAACTTGACGAACTGCCGTGGCGCGTGCCGATGCGGAAATGACACGAACTGATCGCTACCGCCTCATTCAACGGATTCCGCCCTGAAGTCTTCCCGCCTACTGGCAGCGAACGCACCACAAAACCCTCGAACGTGGAAGATCTGATTCTGGACGTATGGTTGCCGACTCGCAGATTGGCCAGACACGGGGTTAGAGGAAAAGGCCTGGGCCTAGCGCAGAGCTTTACTTCTTGCAACGCGGATCGGCGGCTTGCATACCGGCAATCTGCTGATCGGTCACGGGGATCGGCGCGCAGCCATGCCCCTTTTCGCACACGAAATCGAATTTCGCTGCGGGCGAGTGGCAACCCAAACACGGCTTTTTCAGCGACGTATTGATCACTTTGTCTCCCCGGTCCTGAATCGTTGTGCCGTCCGGGGAAACCTTCAGAGCAAAAAACTCCCAGCCGTTAGTTTTTGGAAAGGCTGATAGATCGTGCTTTACCATTGCCTCCGTGGGGATCAATTGCAGAATCGTGCCTCTCGGATATTCCGTATCGGGCACGCTGTCGCGAAAGATCCGGATGGCTTCCTTGAGCTTTTCGGGATCGGGATTCTGAATTCGCGTGTTCCTCACTTTCGGCAGGTCGAGCACGCAGCCAAAACTCTTCTCCGTGATCACGAGGTCATCCGCCGAAAGGGTTGCGGCGAAATAGAAGCACAAAACGAGACTGGCGATCTGGCGCATTCTTCCAGTTTAAGCATTCGACCAGCGTCTTGCCCGCGCTCCCGCCGGCCCGGTCGCTTCACGCAAGTAATGTCACACGACCGGACTTCCGGACCGCATCGCGTGGGTGCGCTCACGGCCGACTTCCAGATGTGGCGTGAATCCAGGGCCTCTCTGTTTTCTGATCGAGTATATTAAGCTAAATCAGTATATGCCTCTACAGCTCCCAGGGCCAAGACCTGTAGTAGAATCCTCGAACGGCCGACGACACAATGATCAAGGAGGACGCCGATTATGGATTCGACCAGACGCACCATACTAGCAGCGGGCGCCGCAGCAGCGGCAACGGCCGCCGTGCCGCGCGTATTTGCTCAGCAGGCGGGCAAAGGAGGAACTGGCAAGTTCTACGAAAAAGGCTCCGTTCGCATCTACTATGAGGATGCCGGAGCCGGTTTCCCGCTGATGCTGCTTCCCGGCGGGGGATTGAACGCGACCATATCCTTCTTCACCGGCAACTCGCCCTTCAACGCCATTGAGGAGTTCAAGGGACAGTATCGCTGCATCACGGCAGACCTCCGCAACGCCCCCAGCGGCCAGTCCACCGGCCCGGTCGAGGTCGACCGGCCGTGGGATTCCTACGCCGACGACCAACTCGGCTTAATGGATCATCTGGGCATCGACAAGTTCATGGTGATGGGTTTCTGCATTGGCGGGCCCTTCATCTGGAGTCTCTTGAAGCGCGCACCCAATCGTATTCCAGCAGCCGTGCTGGCGCAGCCGGTGGGCTGGCGTCCGGAGATGCGCGACCCTAAGTACCCAGGCACATTTTGGAAGAGCTGGGGTCCGGCGCTGATTGCTAAGCGGCCCGAAATCACGATGGAGACGACCGAACACTTTGTGACCAAGATGTTCGAAACCGATCCCGACTTCGTCTTCACCGTGACCCGCGATTTCGTGCGTAGTTGCCAAAACCCAATCCTGGTCCTGCCGGACGAGGTCCCCGCGCACCCATACGCGGTCGCCATGGAGTGCGCTATGCTCGCGCCGAAAGCCGAAGTAAGCATCTTCCCCTGGAAAGAGCCCAAGGAGCGGATTCCCCTAGCAGTGCGCCAAATCCATTCCTTCCTCAAGGCTCACCGGCCCGCTTAGTATTCACCCAAACGTTGCATCCCGTGATCTAATTTTTCCGCAGCTCGCGGGCTGGGTCTGGCCACCAATGTTGGGTCAGGTTTGACTTTCGCCCTCCACTGGGCGAACGCGCCACGGAACCATACGATTCAAGAGGCCGTCACGCAAAATCAGCGTGTGGAACAACACTGCGCCCGCATGGGCGAGAAAGGTCATGAATAGAAGATAAGCCAGTACCGTGTGCGTCTCGCGCAATGTGGCGTAGAGTCCCGGCCTGGCAGGGAGAATGGGTGGCAGGTGCACCGCTCCGAACATCACAATCGGGTAGTGGCCAGCCGACAGCATGGCCCAACCAACCAGCGGTAGGGCGAAGAACAAGGTATAGAGCAACCGCTCGGAGAGCTTTGCCACAAATCGTTCCGATTGCGGCATAGACGGCGGAAACGGAGGCAGCCGGGTTAACATCCGAGTGACCAGCCGGATTGCCGCGAGAATTAGAATTAGAATGCCCAGGGGCCGATGGATGGTCAGGAGCTTGTGGTAGTCTCCCAAAGAGGACACCATCGCCACACCGATGAACAGCATGGCCACAAGCAAGGCGGCCATCAGCCAGTGAAGGATGCGCGACAGGAGCGCGAATTGAGCGGGATTCGTTGTAGTGGACATAGCTACTTTCCAACCTCCTCTGTCGAAACTGCACCAGGTTCCTTATGCTCGCCTTCGCGCCGGGTGAAGGACTGCGAATACGCCGCCGAGCGAGCGCTTAGCAGCGGGTCGTCTGACGGCGCTATTCCGTCTGGCAGCACCAGCGGGTCGAAATTGATGTCGCGCGCCGGGCTGATATCTTCGCTCTCGATCGAGTCGATCGTCAATATTCCCGCGTCGATCTGTTTCCGGTCCGGCGGCCAGGGGAGCGTCGCGTCCGCGGTCGGATCTCCTGGCTGGCCTACGGTGAGGATCAAACGCCAGTGCAGGGGCTTGGAATGAACCTGAGCGATCAGTGCATCGAACAGATAATTCTTGTCCGCTGAGGTGGCGGTCCGCAAGGTTTGGTCCGGCGCCATCCACCAGCGGACCGGCGTGGATTCACCTTTGGCGTTAAGGAAGCGGAAGGCGTTCAGAGCATAGTAAGGGCTGTCCGCGAATCCCGACGAGAACGGATGACCGCGGATCACCTGCAACGCCGCGGCAGTTTCCGGGTGTTTGGCCAGAAAGGCGTTCAGCGCGGTTGGATTGTCCTTTCCCGTGGCCGGATTCGGGGCCGACGCGACCAGGAAATCGTTGAACGCTTGCGGTGTATTGACGGTGAAAACGGGGATGTTGATCATGGCAGTGCGCCACTCTTCGCCGTCGGGCAGCTTGAACAGAATCGCCAGGCTCCGAACGGTTTGAGGCGTGTCAGAAGCGTACGGCTGTCCGCCCGCCAGTGCAAACCGTCCCACAATGGGCACGCGGCCGGGCGGGAAAATCAAAGCTTTGGAGAGCGATTGTGCCTGGCCGTTGCTCTCGAAGTAACCGGTGACACAGACCCCCTTGGCGTGATTACGGCGAAATCCGGGATGCACTCCGTTCACGCGTTCAAACGTGTTGATAATCGCTGCCGGCGTAAGCGCGCGGGGTGTGAACCAACCGCCGGCATACAGAAAGAGACCCGTGGTCACAGCGAGCAGTGCGCCGATTGCCGTGAGCCGCCCTAGCGCACCTGGGTTTCGCAGCGGAGCAACGAGCGGCCGAGAAATATGACTCAATTCACTAATATTCATACACCTCCTTGATTTCGCAAGCCCTGGCACGCAGGCGGCCGAGACAAGCTGTTCTCAAATGATGTTGCGTCCGAGATAGGGGCCAGGCCCGCGCCCAGCAAGACTCGCTTGTCGAATGTACGACTCCACTGACGGCTGATGGTCACACCGCAATTGTCTGTCGCTTCTAATGGCTTGATTCAACATCCATCGTCATAGGCAGCTTCGAACAGCCTGCAATTCTCAAATGCAATCTCGGGCCCTTTCCGGCGGCTTGTTTCGCACTGAACCACGGATCTCAAAAGCGAGCAGGGGTTGGTGCGAACGGCGTTTGCAAGGATCTAATCGATCCCGAGTCACGCTCAACTTTCGGTGGTCCGGAACTCTGGACCTAACATTACAGCGATGACTGACCGCGTCAATCGTTGCGGAGTGGCCCTAATTCACTGTAAGAACCATGAGTGAAGCATCGTCGTGGAAGTTGCCGTTGCAGAAGCGCGTCACTTCTTCTAGAATCCTCGTGCGGATTCCCTGCGCGCCGAGACTCCGCGCCGCGCGTGCCGAAGCAATCACTCGTTCGTTGCCGAATTCCTCATCGAGCGCGTTCGCCGCTTCCGTCACGCCGTCCAGTCCCAGGGGGATTTCTGCTTGAGGAGGGGCGTGGCGAGAAGCACCGCCAGCCAATTGCAATTCCCGATGATGAAGGTGAAGAGAACTTGCGAGGTGGGGTTGGTGGTTCCTTGCAGTAGCCAAAAAATTCCCGAGACCGCCGCCGCGACACCACCAGCAGAATCTGCAATCGCCAAAAAACTCAAGCCCCCCACCTGCGTCACCTTGGGAAATGGCCACAAGCTTTTCGGCATGAATGTTTTACTCTTCAGCATCGCATCAATGGCTTATGGCGGGGGCGTTTCGCAGGCTGAACGTGCTGAGCTCGATTCTTTCCGGATGGTGTTTGCTGATGCAGGCATCCGCCTCGGCCTCTCAAGGCGTTTCTCTGAGCTAGCCGTTTTCGACGCGCTCCTTTATATCGGAGTACGCCGTATCGATGAGCCTGCTTAGCGCCGCGGCGTTTGTGGCCGTTCCCGGTCTTAGCTTCACATGGCGCATGAACTTGCCGTTGCCTTGCAACAAGCGGGCCGGATCCGGCAGCGCTGCGCCGTGAAAGAACCCCACGTTTACGTGCGAAGTGAATACATTGACGTAGCCGAAGGGCGCATCTCCCAAACATGCAACCGGACAGCCGTCATGCAAAAGTTCCCGGACTTCGTCCCCGCATTTTCGCATTACCTCAAACCACTGAAGCGCGATGGCTCCCAATTCACCGGCATGCTCTTTCATCCACGCATCGATGGCAGGATCCCGCTCGACAGCGCCGTTGAATCGCAGCAATTCCGTTCTCATAACGGCACAGTCCTTTTATAACCCGTCGGTGACCGGCTTGCCGGCAACGGAAGTTGGTCCGAACGGCGTTTCGCAAGGATCTAATCGATCACGAGTCTCGCCCAACGTCCGGTTGACGGTTCCTGGAACGGGCTTTGCGCCTGCTCCCTCAGAGCCAGAACTCGAACGCGATGATCGTTTGCGGTTCAAAGGGACTGCGCTTTTCGCGCGCGCTCGGCACGCGCCAGGAAGTCCGCCATGTTCGAGTCGTTGGCAGCGTGGCGCGCCCACCCCTCCGCGGTCGCGTTCCAGCGATAATCGTGAATAGTCATATCGATGCCGCGGTCAATGAGGAACTGCGCTGCTTCGTAGTTCGCGTGGACGGCGCACTCATGCAAGATGCTAGCCGGCTCGTGCGTGCTCCAGTCCGTATTGATGTTGGCTCCGTGCTCCAGCAGAAAATCCGCAATCTCGAACTGGCGATTCATGCACGCCCATGCCAATGCAACATTCAGGATGTGCTGGGCGTTCGGGGGCATCCAATGAAGATTCCGGAGCCAGGAAGGATGGTTGGCCGGGTGATGCTGAGTGAGGCTCCCCAGCCTGGGATGGCCGGCCTCACCAAACCAAGCTCTGACTCGCGCGAAGTCCCCTACGCCAGCCGCGTGAGGGAGATCGTCGGGCAGCGGCCAAATCTGAGTCAATAGAGGGATGAGATGCGCGTTCCCATATTCAAGCGCGAATTCCAGAGCGGACGAAAGTGGGCGCTTCACCAACAGCGCGGGACTGAGCTCTATCAGTCGAGCGATGAAAGGTCCCCGATCGTTGTACGCCGCATTCTCGATTAACCCCACCTGAAGCCGGACGTTGGATTCGCCGAGCAGATCGGGTTCCCGCTGTAGCCACCGGTTGAACTCTTCCAGGTCATTTCCATGTATCGCCGCTTGCAGTTCGTTCATAACGACCGTCCGCCAGGGGCTTCCGTATACTGGATGTTCGGCCAAGTAGTCGATGAACCCGCTTCGTCCACGCCATTTCTCCACTCGGTCGCCGAGCGCGGGGTCGAGCTCGACGCAACGGCTGAGAAGGATAGCGGCGACCGCCTTATGCTGAAAACCGCAGGCAGAAAGGAACGCATGCGTGAGGGTGGCGACGTCGTCACCGGGGCGTGTTGCCTCAAGACAATCACGTACGCCGCCGATGTCACCCAGCGCCGCGAGAACATCCAGCGTGCGCGGCAGAACACCCTTGCGCAAAAGAAGCTGCAACACTCCCTTCGCGCGGGCGCTAATTGCGCGTTCCCATATCGCCGGCTCTACTGTAGAGCAGGCATCCAGGAGAAACTCGGCGCAGTCGATGCGCGTGAACATCTTCTCCCGGTAAGGATCGCCGCTGTCACCAAACGAGCCGGTGGCAATCCCAAGTAATGATTCTCCGGAATCATCGCGCCACAATAGAAGCGCAGGATACTCCTGAACGAGTTGCCTTAATCGTTCGACCTTATTGTCATGGATGGCGCGTTCCGCCTCCGCTGCGGCCCACTCCAAACCCTTGCCTTCCAGGCGGAGGACTGCGGCGCGAAGATCCTGCCAGCCGGCGAAACCGTATTCTCGGGCGAGCACCAACTGCGCGTCGCGTAACGATAGAGGAAGGGCCGGAGCCGGCAATTGCGCATGCACACGAGTGAGCGCATCCGCCTCGGCGCCGGCGAACTGGCGCGCCAGTTTCTTTGCTTGCTTCCGGATGGATTCAAAAGACGAGTGAAGGGGTAAGAACTTCGATGGGGTCACAAGACCTCCTTTCATATCTGCCGGTGTCCCGCTGATACCAGGCTGAAAGAAGGTAACGGACGCCTCAAAACGAAAACAGGTGGGATGCTTCCCTTGCCGCGGTAGGAGACGCCCTGTTAGCGTACTGCCTCAACTGTATCCGGCTCCGTGGAGATTGTCAATTTCAATCCGCGCCATTCATTCCGCGCCACGTAATTTCCTGGTTGAGCCAAGAGCCCGGTTCCGGGAAGTTATGGGCAACTCCACCAGCACCTAGTTCATGAAGTCCTCGCTCACTCCTGCGCTCTCGAGATCGTGACGTGAGCGCCGTTTGCCAGGACTAATAGAACCTAAGCCGAGCTTACGAGGGCTACAGCATCCGCGCGTTCTTCTGCCCCTTGAGAACCAGTTCCGTGGCCAACAGGGCGGCGGCCTGATTCTGGGCCACCTGCGTACGGTTAACAATGTCTTCAACGAACTGCGGGCCGAACGGCAACGCCAGATTCTTGCAGTCAATGTAGCGGGCCGATTTGCGGTCGACGATCAACAGGTGATCTCCACCCGACCGTCCGGCAATGTCGATAGTCTTCCGCATTTCGATATATCCCTCGGTTCCTAGAATGAAGGTTCGTTCGTCGCCAAACGCCCCCAGGCCATCGGGAGTGAACCAATCCACTCGAAAATATCCAAGACCGCCGTTGCCATGGACCAGCATGTCGCCGAAGTCCTGGAAGTTCGGACGATGGCGGTAATTCAAATTCGCCAGCTGCGACATCGTCACCTCCGCGACCGTAGATCCGGTGAAGTATACGAACTCGTCGGCCTGGTGCGAGCCGAGGTCACACAGAGTGCCACCGTAGCGCACCGGATCCCAGAACCAGTCGGGGCGGGTATCCTCGTTGACCCGATGAGGAGCGAGCTGGATCGTCTGCAACACCCGGCCAATAGCGCCGTCCTTCAACAGCGCACCCGCGTGCATGGTCACTCTTGACTCCAGGCGTCCGTACATGATTCCGAAAATACGCCCGGTTTCCTGGACGGTGCGCCGCACCTCGGCAAGCTGCTCCAGCGTGGTGATGGCGGGCTTATCGCTCAGGAAGTCTTTGCCGCGGCGCATCACGCGTACGCCGAGCGGCGCCCGAAGATCAGGGACGGCGGCGGAACACACGAGCTGGATGGACGAATCATTCAGGATTTCATCCTCGCCGCGGGCCACCCTCACGCCGTCATAGCGCTTCTGAAATGCAGTGAGAGCCTGGGGATTGGTGGAGTGCACCGAGACCAGTTCACCGCCGCTGCGCCGGATCGTATCCGTGATGCCGTTGATGTGGTTATGATCCAGGCCGATGACCGCGAACTTAATCGTGTGTTCGGGCGCGTGCTCCTGCAGGGGACCCGTTGCCGCCTCGTGTGTCACCTGGCCAGTCGTCTGAAAGGCCAGCGCTGTCTCGGGCAATCGTGCCATGATCCCCGCCGATGCCGCGGTTTTCAGTAGAGACCGCCGACTTACATGATCCATCGCCATGCCGGTAGTGTAGCTCGACATGGGCGCGCTTGCTCGCCAGCATGTTTCGAATGAAAACCTACTTTACGGCGATGCTTACAGTGCCCTGGCTCTGCGCGTTTCCGATCTTGAGAATCACGGGCACGCTGGAACCAACGGGCGTATTTGAGGGAATCGCGGCGTTCACCTGGAACAAGCCGGAAATTTCCTCAGGCGCAGAATCGGCATCGATCACTTGCGCATCGAGGCCACCGATCTGAACGTCCACGGGCAAGATGGACTTTCTCAAAGGGAGACCAGTAATCTCTCCCGTAATGCCGGGCGGAGACGTGAGCCCTTGACCCGTGGCATAGATTTGCACAATCGAGTTACGCGCGGCGGGATTCGATGGCGTATTGATCGAATTATCCTGATTCAGAACGGCCGCTTCGCCCTCGCCGGTGGAATTGAGCGCGAAGATAGCCGGGGCAGCGTCCGTGATGGGAATTGCGCCCGCAAGAATATTGGCACCACTGAAACTTACCGCGATACTGGTCACGGTTTTGCCAGCGACTTCATACGGCACGATTGCGTTGATTTGGGTAGCCGACGCATAGATCAGCGGCGCGGGTAAACCGTCGAAGAGCACCTGAACGCCGCCTAGATTTGTAGCGGCTTTGCCATCGGCGCCTAGGGTGAAGTACGCGGGCGTGGCGGGTCCGATGTTCTGGCCGAAGATAGTGAGAATCTCGCCGGGAGAAACACTTCCGTCGGCTTGCGATGCGGCGTTGAGCACGGCCGCGACGATCGGGATCGCGCCCTGCTGCGGCAGCGGCGGAGGCATGGGTGTGACCGTTAGTGTTACGGCGACCGTGGCGACGTTCGTCGACCCGGGCGGAGCCGTGATGGTGACCGTTCCATGATAAACGCCCGGAGCGAGGGCCGCAGGGGATGCAGCGATCACTCCTGCGCCCGGCGTGAACATGGGCGGGAATAGGATCGGACCTGGTAGATACGCGACGCCGAGCCAACCGCTGCCGTCATCGGTCGAAACGGAAATGCCGAAGCTGAGAGGAATGCTGCCACTCGCGACGTTGATAGTTTGAGTGAGCGTGGAGCCGCTGCCACTGGCAGCAGTAAAGGCCAAGTTCGAAGGGCTTACAGTCACGGGCGGAGGCGGGGCATTCCAGACTGTCAGAGTGACCGGAACCTGCCCGGGAGCGGCCGCGGCTGCGGACGTGATTGTAACGATGCCATGGTAGGTCCCGGCAGTGAGACTCGTGGGATCGACGCTCACCATGAATCCCTGGGGGACCTGGCCGACAGCGGCTGACAACCAGCTTCCGCCATCGCTCGTCTGAACGGTGAGAGTAAACGGAGCAAATGCCTGCGACATTGCGATGGTTTCGGCTGCGGGTGCGGGTTGTCCGGCCTGTACGGAAAACTGGGCGGCAGCGGGAGATGTCACGATTTTCGGAGGCCCTGGCGGCGCCACGAGATCTAGTACAACGGGGATGGTCTGGCTGTTGGATGGCCCTGCTACGGTTACGATGCCGGTGTCATGGGAGCCGTTGAATGCCGCGGGATTGACCAGGATTTTGAAGGTTGCAGGCGTCGAGCCTTGCTGCGGCGTTACGGAGAGCCAGTTCTGGCCGGACTGCGTGGTGGCGGTGACAGAAAACGTCAAGGGATCGGCGTTGCTGGTGACTTGAACCGTTCTCGATTGCACGGGGTCCGTAGTTTGAGACGGGAAATCGGTATTCGGCACACTCGCGAAGATCAGAGCTTGAGGCTCGACATACAAAACGACCGGAATCACGTTGGGAACAGGATTCAAGCCGTTGGATGTGAACGTGAGAGTTCCGTTGTATGTGCCAACGCCCAGATGGGTAGGATCCACAGTGACGTTAACCTGGGACGCCGCAGGGCAGGTGACAGGGCCGTACTGAGGCTTCCCCGAACACGTGTTTCCCTGGGTAGGCGAGACCGAAAGCCACGCGCCATCCGATTGCGTCGCGGAAGAGACCGTGAACGAGAGAGTCAGGTTCGTGGCGTAAAAAACGTCCAGCACTTCGGGTCGAGGCTGACCGGAGCCAATGGCCCAGTGAAAGGTCAGAGGGGCTGTGCTGTAAAGATACTGAGCTGTGCCGTCCAGAGTCACCTCCACCTCGGTCGTGGGAACTTGGATCGGGCTAACAAGAACGGCAGTGCCCGAATCGACGATGGCCATTCGGATCGGGGAGGCCGGAACGATTTCGATCTGAGGTCGCGGACCATTGGCGCCCAGCGCTTGCCCAGACTCTACATACACACCGCCGGGGGGAAGCGTAACGAGCGTTGAAACGATGTAGGCGGAGGTGATAAAGGCCGACACAGCCTCAATGGTTACGTCGATAGAGCTTTGGCTCGGGTTTTGCAGCGCGATCCCGGCTGTGGAATTAAAAAAGGATCCCGCGTTCGCGGCCGGATAGAGCTGCATGGGGAAGATAGGCTGAACTATAGCCAGCGAACCGCTCGTGGGGCGATGCACGAAGGTCCCGCGAAGAGCAGAGAAATAGGTCACGGTTGCACCGTCGGGATTCTTAATCACAATTCGCTTCGCAGTGAGATCGGCAGGGGCCCCAAGCGTGAGATTGATTTGCTGGGAGTTGACGAACTGGGTGGACGCAATACTCACTCCATCGGTCTGGACGATTGTCCCAGCCGTGAACCCGGTTCCGTCGATCCGCACCGCCGCTCCCTTGGGCAGCGGGCCTCCCCCGGGAGTAACCGATTGGATGGATAAACCGCCTTGCACGGTAATCGTACCGGGTGAAACGATAATCGAATACTGAACGCCCTGTGCATCTGTCCAGATTGCGCCAGATTGGGTGGTGCCGGATTCGAAGGTGATCTGCGATGTCGTACCGGCCGCCACGCCCGGCAGCACTGGCACGGAGACCACCAAAACCGGGAGGTTCGGCAGGCGTCCGATGCCGCCTGTCTGCGAGTGGAACACGACGTCTAGATGCCGACCTTGAATGGCGGCGCTGCCGACCTGATCCCCGGTGGCGCTGAAAACGTCCGCGGAGAGGATGCCGCCGAATACCGTAGGGTCAAGATCCATGACGATCTCCCCAGTGACGATGGTCGCCGGCGCCGCCAGAAAAATCTGGATTTGAGCTGTACCGCCTGCCGGCACGGTCGAGTTGGCAATGCGAGCCATTAGGGTTACAGAAGGCGATGCTCCCACTGCGCTGGCGGCAAATACGATCGGCAAAGCCCAACGGAGCACAATGCCACACAGCTCGTGGCGGCCGAGGACACTCAGAAAGCGCGAGGAGATTCGGGAAGGGAGCATTTTCAAGATGGAACAGTCGACTTCGATTATCAAGTCAGCACTTAGTGTTCCGTAGTTGGATCTCAAGAATCGCCGAGGTCACCATCGGTTTCTGCCTCTCGAGTGTACCCCGATGATCAGCGCAAAGCAGCACTAACGGCGCAAAGCTATTCTTAGAAATCATAGCTGGACGGGAATAACTCCGGCCGCCCCCTCGGTCGGAGAAAACAAGCAGCCGAAACCCGCCGGGCTATGCTGTAACCCGAAAGGAATTTGCATGTCGAGCTGGTATACGCCGACCAAGCCCGGGGCCAATCCTGCAAAGAACACAGGAGCCGCGATCGACGGCGCTAATCCGTAGGAGAAGGAGCAACTGGGGGTGTTGACGGTACTCTGGAGCGGACCTCCTACTGGCGCCGGCACACCTGTCTCGACTGCTCCCGTGACCGGGCCAAGCCCGGTCATGTAAAAATGCACAATCTCACCTGGAACAGCCGGCTGGGCCGCCGTAACGAGGCCACTGAAGTCCTGGTGCAAAAAAGCCAAAGCGGGCTGGCTACTGTCAAAGTTGAACGGTAGAAAACCGGGGTATATGGCCTGCACCAGGGTAGCGACTCCGGAGTCGAAAGGCGACCCGGACGTGTCTTCGACAACGATCCGCGCCGGATCCACGACCGACGTATCCCAAGGGATCTGAAATACGACCGCAGTATCCGCGACAGAATAAACGGGGGCAGGTTCGCTGTTCACGTAAACCTGATTCACGGCCGCGAGGCCCGTTCCGATCAACCGCGCAAGTGAACCCACAGCCGGTAACGAAATCGAGGATACTTGCGCGGTCGCTGGCGCGAGTTCGGTAACAACTCCCGAAGCGGTATCGATCCGCAACAGCCGGGCAGTGGATGTCGCGGCATAGACGACGTTGCCGGAACCGGTCAAAGTTGCAGTCTTGATACCTTCTGGTTCCCGAGTAAGCTGCTGCTGATTTGTCCCATCGGTGTTGATCAGGAATGCCTGCTGAATGCCGTTCTCGTCGTTTGCCGAGTAAAGCACGGTCTGCCCATCGTTCGTGATGTGGGGAAAAAAGGCCGGCTGAGAGGCTTCCAAAGGAGTAGCGACGAGGACTCTTTCAGTTCCAGTGGGCACATCGTACGCGATGAGCCAACCATAGGACTGGTTCACTTCGAAAATAGCGGCAGCGTAGACGACTTTCGTCCCATTGCGGCTCACGCACGCTTGAAACGGAAAATGGTAGAGGTTCACGGGGCGCGGCGAGATTGGATTCCAAAGCCAGACCGTCTGAGGGCCGAGCCCGTCGGCTGTCTGCACCAACACCGATCCGTCGTCTGTGAAGGCCTGTCGCCCATCACCTATTGGATTGTAATTCGACAAGACAATGACGTTGCCGGTCGACAGTTCGATGACCCGCGTGCGTTGCCTTACTCCGTAGAACATCAATGCGTATTGATGGTTGCCGCTCAGACGGATGGTGCCATCATCCAGCAATCCGGGCGCAATGTCGGCCCCGACAATATTGCCTTCATTCTGAACCTCAAACAAGCAACTCGAGTGAGTGCACATCGCACCAGACGTATAGGCCAATACGCTGCCATCGCCGCTCACGTCAGGATCAGTTAGCTGGAAGCTGCTAAACGGATAGCTAGGTACCGGGAACCCTGTGTCACGGAACAACTGAAATTCCCCTGCGTACTGGAATATTTTCGGAAAAACGGGCTCGTCCGAACCGCGCAGCCGCAGTGCGGATGAGAAATACAACTGTCCACCGTCATCTGTCGCCGCGAGGCCTGAATACTGCGCTTCAAGAAGCACAGGACAGCCTAACAGCAGAACCGCCAAGATCCGTGATGGCATGGCTATCGTTTCGTCAGCAATGTTTCCGACGTACCGTTTCAAAGACCTTTCTGAGCCTCGGCCAACTACACCATCTTCAGATTTACTTTGGAAGGCTGCGTGCTATTTTTCGTATGCCGAGGGAATAGGTTGAGCTAAAGTACTCTGCGTACCGGATAGCGTGCCTCGATAAGCACTCACTACGCGCTCTGAGATAAAACTTCGATCTGCACGGAAGCACTACAAATGCCGAGCATCTCGACACGTACTTGTGCGATACCG
>Ga0210401_10004045_pt1 | contig 15427 bp, 17 predicted proteins | sample IncBWH32MmetaG_FD_150866 | JGI IMG/M metagenome (GOLD analysis project Ga0210401, IMG submission 150866) | Forest soil microbial communities from Barre Woods Harvard Forest LTER site, Petersham, Massachusetts, United States - Inc-BW-H-32-M | ecosystem: Environmental > Terrestrial > Soil >... | reverse complement strand
GTCGCGCCGCCCTTGACCAAAGACGGCGGCTACGCCGTATTAAGCTTTGTGAGAGGTGCCGATGGTCGCCAGCGTTAGCTTTGCCGATTTCCTGCGCGAGCAGTTCGCCCCGCTCGGCGGCATCACCTTGCGGCGCATGTTCGGCAAGACCGGCGTGTTCTGCGAAGGGGTGATGCTCGGCATGGTGACGCAGAACACGCTCTACTTCCGGGTAGATGACCAGAACCGGACGATATTCAAGGAGGCGGAAGCCTTTCCGCCCCTCAACTACGCCAAGCAAGGCAGCACCATCGACCTCGCCTTCTGGCGCGTGCCGGAGCGGCTGTTCGACGAGCCCGACGAGTTCATCGTCTGGGCACGCGCGGCGCTGGCGGCAGCGCAGCGGGTTGCGGCGGATCGGCAGCAAGCAGCACCACAGCGAAAGCCGAAGCGAGGCCCGAAGCGCTGAGAGGAGAATGAGCGGCCCCGGCACCCGCAATGTGATAACGTTCGACTGAAGCACAGGGGGGAGCACGATGCTCATCGTTCACCATCTCGGCAAATCGCAATCCGAGCGGATCGTCTGGCTTTGCGAAGAGCTTGGCCTTCCCTATGAGCTGAAGCACACCGCGCGCGATCCCGTCACCATGCTGGCGCCGGCCGATTACAAGGCGCTGCATCCGATCGGCGCCGCGCCTGTCATCATCGACGGCGACCTGGTGCTCGCCGAATCCGGCGCGATCGTCGAATATGTCAGCGGCAAATACGGCAACGGCCGGCTCGTGCTGGCGGCTCAGCATCCGAACTTCGCCGACTTCCTCTATTGGTTTCATTTCGCCAACGGCACGCTGCAGGCTCATCTGGGCCGACTGATGATCCTGAACCGCCTCAAGCTTGCCGACGACCATCCGATCCTGATGGCGGCGCGGGCCCGCGTCGACCGCGCGTTCGATCTCGTGGAAGCACGAACGCGCGAGGCCGAATATCTCGCCGGCAAGGACTTCACCACCGCCGACATCATGATGGGCTTTTCACTCACCACCATGCGCTACTTCCAACCCTATGATCTCAGGCGCTGCCCGAGCATCATCGCCTATCTCTCGCGAATCGGGACGAGGCCCGCCTACCGGCGCGCGATGGAGAAAGGCGATCCGGGCATGACGCTGCTGCTGGATTGACCATTCGGCGGCCGCGGCGTTCGTCCGCGGTCGGGCGGGGCCGGCGGAAGGATTTTCCGGCTGAACACCTCCGCGATGGTTTCGGTCGCGATCATGGCGCGGAGTCCGACGTCGCGATGGCGTGAATCAGCCAGAGCGAGGCAAAGACGAGGAACAGGCCGAACCACTGGAATTCACGCAACGACGTTTCCGCGAGTGTCAGCAGCCACTCCATCGGAAATCCGGCGATCCCGAGCAGGATCAGCGTGGTGGCGCCGATGAAGACGAGATCGAGGACTTTCAGGGCAATCATCTTGGAGGTCATCTCATCTCCTCGCCGTCGGCCTGGAGATGGCTGCCTCCCCGCGGCAATCGGCGTAGATGTCGGAGATGTTGCCGACGCTGTCGCGGTAGAGCCCGATATCCCGGAGCGCACGATCGTCCAGATGACGCAACGCGACGCTGGTCGCTTGCCGTTCCCGGCGAGCGATCATGGCGTCGACGCCGGTGTCGAGGAAGCGCCTGATCCGGCGGCTCAGCCGGCGTCGGAAGCGCAGCCTGGCCGGGATACCGAGCGCGACCGGGCCGCGCGCGCCGATCAGGAGCAGGTTGGTCGCAAGCGAGGTGGTCACGAAGACGGCAATGATCGTGGCAAAATAGGCTCTGCTCATGCGAGCTCCACTTGATAAAAAATGATTGGGGGCATTCCGGATGTATGCCGCACTAATGCGCGCCACGACGTCCGTCTTGGTTCACCGCGACATATGCTTGGACGCGGGAGACTCGTTTGCTACGTCTTGTCACCGCGCACCTCGCGCGGCGTGAGCCCATATTGGCGGCGGAAGCGACGGTTGAAATAAGAGAGGTCGCCGAAGCCGACGTCATAGGCGATGGTCGAGATCGCGGCCTGGGCGGCCGACGGATCGCACAGCAGCCGGTGTGCGCGCGTCAGGCGTTGTCCGAGCAGGAACTCCGAGAATGTGGTTCCGTCCGCCTCGAACAGGCGCTGGATATAGCGCGGTGTGACATTGAGGCTCGCCGCGACAGACACGACCGAAAGATCGTGCCGATGACTGTTCGCCGCGATGAAGGATTTGGCGAGCTTCAGCCGCGCCGCACGAAGGCCGCGCGTCCGCGCCGTGTCGGCAAAATCCGCGGTCGGCCCGATCGTCAGCGCCAGCAGGTCCTGGATGTGGCGAACCGAGAGGTTGAGCAGATCCTGATCGACGCTGCCGGCGTTGAGCAGCCAGGTGGCATAATCGTCCATCAGCTTCAGCGCACCGAGGTCGGCGGGGATGGTCCGCATCAGGGCGTCGTCGACGCTGACCACGGTCGATTCGAACATCATGCGCGGCACGCGCAGCGTGAAGGATCGTCCGTGACTGGTGCGATGGAACGAAGCGGGCTCACCGGCGCTGAGCACCATGGCCTCGCCATCGCGCAGGCTCTGCTCTTTACCGCCGGAGTTGATGATGACGGAGCCGGCGCGGTTGATGGCCAAAACAACGTCGTCATTGCCGTCGGCGAGAAACCGGCCGTGGCGCGATATCCGAACCGGCGACGAGGCTCCCTCCATGAGCTGCAATCCCGGCAGCGAGAGGCAGCGGTTGCGCGCCTCGAACACGATGCCGGGCGCCGGCTCGATATCGACGCGAAGCATCACCTGGCCATAATGCTCGCGCCAGATCGCGGTGCGATCCCGCTCGGGAACACCGTCAGTCGAAAACTCCAGAATACGGGGGCCTAAGTCTGTCATCCGAATAAGACCTTAAAAATGTAGCCATGTTTTCCATCCCGCGCTGTTCTGTTGCCTGTTAGCGGATCGTGGGAAGCCCGGCGTCCTCCGATCAGAGGAGAGTGTGAGCTGCCGCACGCATCTGGGGCGTTGTGTCGCGTGGAGACGAGGATCGGTCGCTGCAGTCCAAGACATTCGGCCGGGCGGATGATCCCTGTCCGCGCTTTGCAACGCGAGGATTCCCTGATGAAACTGTCTGGCAAGTGCTTCTGCGGCGCGGTCAAGATCGAGACATCCGGTTCGCCGGAAGCGATGGGTTACTGTCACTGCGCATCCTGCCGCTCCTGGTCGGGCGGCCCCGTCAATGCCTTCAGCCTCTGGAAACCGGACGCCGTGCGCATCACGGCCGGCGCCGAGCATGTCGGCATGTTCCAGAAGACCAAGCTCAGCCAGCGGCAATATTGCCGCAAATGCGGCGGGCATCTGATGACCAACCATCCGCCGCTCGGCATGATCGACGTGTTCGCAGCGACGCTTCCCGCGCTCGCGTTCAAACCCGGCGTGCATGTCAACTACGCCGAGACGGTGCTGCCGATGCGCGACGGCCTGCCGAAGCTGAAGGATTTTCCGAGTGAGTTCGGCGGTTCCGGCGAAACCATTCTGGAATGATCGAACGTCCCGCTCGCGGGGCTGCTCAATGGCCCCGCGAGCGGCGCGCTATCCCGCAAGCCGCTTGGCGAATCGCACTGCGCGCCAGTCGGGCGAGCGCGAGAAGGCGAAGCCGGCTCTTTGCGCCAGCCGCCTCATCTCGTTATTGTTCTTCAGGGTCTCGCCGAACAGATCGCGATGACCGAGGCTCACCGCGCGCGATTGCAGCGCGCATAACAGCGACGAGCCGAGGCCATGGCGCTGAAAGCGGTCGCCGACGGAAATCGCGAACTCGCCAGAGCCGCTCTCGCGATCGAAGCCGTAGCTGGCCTCGCCGATGATGGCGTCACGGCCCGCCTCCCGACATTCCACGACCAGCGTGAAGAAGTCGGCCTTGCGCTTGGGCATCGTGCAATCGCGCACGATCCGGGAAAAATCGGAGACCGCGCCCATGAAGCGATTGTAGCGCGCGGACTGGGACAGTCGCTCGAAATGAACCGTGAGCTTGTCGAAATCGCTCTCGACCGCGGTGCGTATGCAGACGGGATTCGACGTGCCGGGCAGGATCGCCCTCGGCCACAGGCAATTCTTCATGTCAGACCCGAAAATCACGCGTCTATGAAAATAATCCTCGCGAAGCGAGATCAATGCTTCGAGGCCATCTAACGGGCGCGCGAGGCACTCACTTGGACAATCGCGCCAATGATGCGGATTGCAGCGCGCGGTTGTGACCTCACGCACAGACCGCAGCAAATTTCCGTGCTGCATGAACCATAGCGGCGGTTGCCGCGACTAATGGCGGGGAATTGCGTCGCTCATTCGGGGTTAACGAAAGCGACGCCCTGCGGAAGCTAAGGCTGGAGCGTCCGCACAGTTCTTGGAGAGATAATGGCGAGCGGTGATCTTTATGTGCAAGCCGTCGAATCGATCTATGCATGCGGCAGCGGAGAAGGGCTGGTATCTGATGCGCTGAGCGCGACCGGCCGATTGCTCGGCGCGACGAGCGCGACCTACGAGGTGATCGACAAGACGACCGGCCTGCAGTGGTTTTCTTCGGCTGGCATTCCCTCCGCCGCCGGCAAGCAATACTCCGATCATTTCGCGGCGCTCAATCCGCGCGTCAAACCCGTGCTCAACCAGCGCGCCGGCGAGGTGTGCTGGGACTACAAGCTCCTGGACGAGGAGGCCATGAGGCGGGATGCGTTCTACTCCGAATTCCTGCCGCGCATGGGGCTGCGCTATTTCATCTCGGCCGTGCTGGAGCAGACACAGGACAGGATCGCCGTGGTGTCGGTGCAGAGGTCGCGGCGAAAGGGCCATGCCGAGCAGCGCGAGATCGCACTGATGCATCGCCTGTGTCCGCACTTCCAGCGGGCCTACACCATGCGAAAGCTGCTCGGGGTGAACGCACCGAGCCTGTTCGAGGGTGCGCTCGACCTGCTTGCCGACGGCGTTGCGCTGTTGCGCCGGGACGGCCGGATTCTCCATGCCAACGAAGCCCTGCGCAACATTGCGGCCGGCAACCGCGACTTCCGCGTTTGCCGCGACAGCATCGAATTTGCGACGCCGGAGCTTCGTGGCCGTTTTGCCATGGCGCTCGGCGCGGCTCAGCGCGTGCACGAGCCGAACGCCGCCTATCTGGCGACCGATTTCGCGGTGCCGCGCGAAGGCCTGCCGCCCTACACCGTCTCGGTGCGGCCGCTGCTTCATGCCGGCGCCGAACCGACGCATCCTGAGGCCGCGGCGATGCTTCTGGTGCATGATCCGCTGCAACGAAATCCCGCCGCGGGCGGAATGCTGCAGGAGCTCTACGGTCTCACCAATGCGGAAGCGCAACTGGTCCAGGCGCTCGGCACCGGCATGACGGCCGTGGCCTATGCCCAGAGCCGCAACATCAGCGTCACCACCGTCTATACGCATTTGCGCCGAACACGCGAGAAGACGGGATGGAAGAGCGTCGCCGAGCTGACGCGGCATTTTCACGAGGTCAATGTGGCCTTGCGAAGCGCGTAGTATAGCCGCGCCCCGATCACGCCAATTTCGCATCACTCCCATGAGGCGGCCGGCGATTGCAGCCGGCCGCAAAGCGTAGGACGCTGACCCCAACGACAAAGGTCGAGGGGAGCCGTTTCATGAAGCTGTTGCATCTCGCCGCGATGACCGCGCTGGCGACGACTGTTGCCGCGAAAGCCGATCCGATTCCGCCAGGCGGCGTCGGCCAGAATGTCGAGGCGATCGGTTACAGCAGTCTCAACGACAAGCCCGGCTTCAAGATGTCGATCCAGAAGGTCGGCGAGCGCTGGTATCTCTATCTCGGCATGCTCTGGAACGAAGGCTGGGAGATCGTCGACGTCACCGATCCCAAGGACCCGAAGGTGGTGAAGGAGATCGAGGGCCCGGCCAACACCGCAACCGACCAGATGGAGATCGCCGACGGCAAAATGATCACGGCGTTGGCCAAGATATCGCCGGGCTGGGGCGGCGATCCGTCAAAGCCGTTCGACGAGGGCGTCCTGATCTGGGACCTGAAGGACCCGCTCAATCCGCAAAAGCTCGGCCAGTTCAAGACCAAGTCGCTCGGCACGCACCGCAATGGCTACCAGGGCGGCAAATACATGCACCTGTCGGCGATCATGCCGGGCTATCGCGGCAACATCTACGTCATCGTCGACATCAGCGATCCGGCGAAGCCCAAGGAAGCCGGCCGCTGGTGGGTGCCCGGCCAGAAGGACGACGAGACGCCTCCGCCGCCAGCCGGCACCATGCTGCACGGCCCGCCCTTCATCGTCGGCAACAGGGCTTATCTGCCTTACGGCGGCGCCGGCATGATCATCCTCGACATCTCCGACGTCGCGCGGCCGAAGAAGATCGGCCAGCTGATGATGAGCCCGCCCTTTGCGTCGAACATCGGTGTGCACACGGTGATCCCGGTGCCGGAGCGCAACCTCGCCTTCATCAATTCGGAAGCGATCGCCGAAGACTGCAAGGAGCCGTTGCAGCAAGCCTCGATCGTCGACATTTCCGACCAGACCAAGCCGCGATTGATGGCGCTGTTTCCGTTGCCGCTGCCGCCCGCGGACTGGCCGATCAAAAGCTTCTGCGAGCGCGGCGGGCGTTTTGGTCCGCATAATCAAAACACGCTCTTGCATAACCCCGACGTCGCGCCGCAGGGCAATCTGGTGTACCTGACCTATTTCAACGCGGGCCTGCGCATCTACGACACCTCGACGCCGACCGCGCCGCGCGAGGTCGGCTACTTCCTGCCACCCGACCCGACGCATCGTTATGGCGTGTTCCCCAAGGGCAAGCTGGTGGCGCAGACCGAAGACGTCCTGGTCGACACCCGCGGCTACATCTACATCACCGACAAGAACCAGGGGCTGTATATTCTGAGGTATACGGGGAAGTGAGGCTTAGGCCTTGAATGCCCCAATCAGCGCCCCGAGCGCTTCGCGCACGCAGGCGAGCGCGCTGTCGTAATTGCGGCGCTCGTCCTGCCGGAACAGGCGCACGCTCGGATACCAGGGGCTGTCGTCGCGATCGAGCAGCCAGCGATAGTCCGGCGTGTGCGGCAGCAGTATCCAGGTGGGACGACCGAGGGTGGCGGCCAGATGCGCGACGCTGGTGTCCACGGTGATGACGAGATCGAGATGGGAGATCAGGGCGGCGGTCTCGACAAAATCGGTGAGATACTCGGTGAGATCGATGACGTCGCTGCGTTCGGAAAGCGCGGCCTTGTCCTCCGGACGCGGAGCCTTTTGCAGGCTATAGAAGCGCGCGCGGTCATCGAAGATTGACGACATCTGCCGCAAGCTCGTCGAGCGATTGCGATCGTTGGTGTGCAGTGGATTGCCGGACCAGACCAGGCCGACGCGCAGCCGGTCATGCACGCCGAGCCGATCCTGCCACGCCGAGAGGCGCGCTTGCGGCAGCGGCGCAATACAGGAGGGGCTGGCCGGAATGGTATCCAGCCGCGTCTTGAACGCGAGCGGCAGTCCCCCGATCGGACAATGCAGATCGAAGGCGGGAAGCTCGGCGTTTTTCGGCAAGCAGAGCGAAACGCCCTCCAGCCCCGTCAGCAGCGCTTGCAGCGGCGCTTCCACTTCGAGAATGACGCGCGCGCCGAGCTTTGCCACCATCGCGGCATAGCGCGAAAACTGGATCGTGTCGCCCAACCCTTCATCGCTGTGCAGCAGGATGGTCTTGTCCGCGATCGGCTTCTCGCCGAACCAGTGCGGTGCCTCGAATTTGCGGTCCTCGAAAACGAGCACCGTCGATTTCCGGCCCCATTCCCTGCCCTGCCAGCCGTCGTCGAAATTACCGACCAGGAGCTGCGCCATAGACCGGTTCCAGCGATAGTCGGGGCATTCCGGATCGAGCGCGATGGCGCGATCGATATCGGCGAAGGCCTCGTCGATGCGACGCAGCGCCATCAACGAGACGCTGCGATCGTTCAGCGCCTGCGGGAAATCCGGCCTGAGGGCGAGTGCCTTCTCGAGCCAGACCATCGCTTCCTCGTGGCGGCTGAGCCCCTGCAGAAGGAGCCCGACATTCCTCGTGATTTCCGGACTGTCCGGGGCGACTTCGTGGGCCTTGCGGACGCTCGCGAGAGCTTCCTCGTAGCGGCGCAGTGGCCATTGGCATCGACTGATGAAGTTGAATGCACCTGCCTGGGTAGGATCGATCTCCGCCGAGCGGGAGAAACGCGCGAGCGCGTCCTCATAGCGTTTGGTCTCGAAATAGAGTAGCCCGCTGGCATTCGCCGCCTCGCGATGATCGGGCTTGACCTTCAGCGCCTGGTCGAAGCTCAGGAGCGCCTCATCCACGCGTTTCTGCTGCTGCAGGATCTCGCCCATCCGGTACCAGATGTCGGCGCGCGCGTTATCGAGGGTCACCGCGCGGTCGAACGCCTTGATCGCCTCATCGAAGCGCTCTTGGTGCTGCAGCAACTCGGCCATCCTGAGCCAGATCTCGATCTGGTCGGGATTGAGCATCAGCGCGCGATCGTAGCACTTGATCGCTTCGTCGAACCGCTCCTTCCGGTGCAGCGCCATGCCGAGATTGACAAAATAGTCGGCGACATCTCCCTTTTGCCGGATCGCCATCGCGAACCACTCGATGGCGAGGTCGTATTGTTTTGAGGCGACGCAGAGCAGGCCCATCAGATGCAGGGAATCGGCATGGCCCTGGTCGATGGTGAGCGCCTGCCGGCCGCATTGTTCCGCTTGCGCGAGCTGCCCGGCCTGCAACAGCCGAAGCCCGGCCTCGAACCATGTCGCCGGCGTCTCCGTGCGCTCCGAAGACGGGGTTGTGCCGGATGTCCCGGTGGCGCGTCGCTGCTGATGGTCCATTGGCACGTGTTTTTGAGGCCTGCCGCCAGTCCTAGATGATTCTGCTTTATTTTGGGATGATCTTTTGGGGTCTGGCTGCCGAAGCCTCACGCTGCAGCCATCACAGACTCGGCGCCGGCTCCAGCGGCAGCGATTGCAGGCCGCCGAAGCGGCGTTCGCGGCGTTGGAACGAGACGAGCGCCTCGGCCAGCGCGTCGCCATCGAACTCGGGCCACATCCGCTCGGTGAAGTACAATTCGGCATAGGCGCCTTCCCAGAGCAGGAAGTCGGAAAGCCGCTTCTCGCCGCTGGTGCGGATGATGAGGTCGACGTCGCGCAGGCCTGCCTCGCCGGTAACGAGCTGGGAGAACAGCTCGCGCGTCGGCTCGCTGACGCCGGCGAGCTTGGCGGCGGCACCGAGGATCGCATCGCGCGCCGAGTAATCGATCGCGATGCGCAAATTGAGTGTCTCGCCGCGCGAGGTGGCCGCTTCCGCGCGGGCGATCGCGGCGGCAATGCCGTCTGGCAGACGGTCGCGGCGACCGATCACGGTGAGGCGCACGCCGTTCTTGACCAGGCTTTCAACCTCATTGGCGAGATAGAAGCGGAGCAGCGCCATCAGCGCCGTGACTTCCGCCTTCGGCCGCCGCCAATTGTCGGTGGAGAAGGCGTAGAGCGTCAGCGTGCCGACGCCCTGGTCGGGAGCGGCCTCGACCACGCGCCGGATCGCCTCGACGCCGGCTTCATGGCCGCGCAGGCGCGACAGGCCGCGCCGTGTCGCCCATCGGCCGTTGCCGTCCATGATGATGCCGACATGCAGCAGATGCGCGAGTTTGGCCGATAAATTACTTTGCATTACAAAGCTCCGGGATAAATGAAGGGGGGGTCAAGTCGACAGGATGCCCAGCCGCGGTAACGGTGAGCCTTCCTTGCCGGCGGCCTTGGCGGCGTCGCGCACCAGCCGCTCCAGCACGGCGAGATAGTCGAGGAAACGGCGGCGGCCGGTCTTGGTCAGGCGGCAGGTCGTATGCGGCCGGTTGCCTTCATAGCCTTTAATGACCTCGACCAGACCCGCCTCCTGCAACACCTGCAGATGGCGGCTGAGATTGCCGTCGGTCAGCGCACAGAGCTGCTTGAGATCGGCAAAGGCGAGGCCCTTGGGATGCGCCATCAGCGAGGTCAACAGGCCGAGGCGCGCCTTCTCGTGGATCACGCGATCGAGCCCGTCATAGGAGAACGGCGCGCTTACAGCCTCACTCTTCGGCATCGGTTTCTCCGGAAGCAAAATGGATGATCGCCGCCATCAGCGACTGACCGATCACGAAAGGCAGCCCCATGGTCCAGGGCGACAGCGCATGACTCTGGCTCGCGATCAGAAGCACGGTGAAGCCCGCGACAAAGTACCAGGCGCCGGCAAACGCAACCGTGCGCGGCAGCGAGCGGACGGAAGCGAAGACGCCGAGCGAGACCAGCACCTGCCACAGGCCCGGCAACAGCCACAGCTGGTCCGGCGCGAACTTCCACAGCACGATCGCAAGCAACACGCCGGCGACAGCCGAGGGAAGGAATTGCTCGACCGCCTGATGGATCATCGCGTCCGCAAGGCCGGAATGATGCCGGCGCGAGCGCGCGATCATCTCGGTTAGGATCGTCGCGGACGAGAGCAGCGCGGCGAGCGCCCAGCCGAACAGGAACGTCAGCGGATGATGGGTGGGATCGGCAAGCCACACATATTGCAGGATCGTCGTGCTCAGCGCGACGGCTGCGGTCGCGGCGATTGCCGCAGGGCCATAGCCCGCGAACGCGGTGCCTGCCGCGAGCTGGCTGCGAATGGCGATGATGTCGGCCAACGCCTTGTCGAGATCACGTATTTCTTCGGTCTGCACGCCGATGGATTCCCCAACTTTGCAACGCAAAGTATATCGGACCCGTGCGCGATGGCAAGAGGCATGCGGCGGCCGGGCGCCGGATTAACCACCCCCGGTTGCTTTCATGCATGGCATCCACGTAGAATGAGGTGGTCAATGGCTGGGGGCAGCTCGCGTGCGTAAGGCGCTTATTCTTGGATCGCTTGGATTTTTTCTCGCAGTTTTTGTGCAGATCGCGATAGGCTCGATCGCCCATGCCAAGGGGCCGTACGGCAATATCCATGTCGGCAACTGGAGAGGCGGCGCCTTCACCGACGACAACACAGGTGCTTTCTCGCATTGCGCGGCGACGACGGCCTATGGCAACGGCATCATCCTGGTCGTCGGCCAGAACGCCAGCAATTCCTGGCTGCTCAGTTTCGCGAGCCCCAATTTTCATCTCAAACAAGGCGAGACGGTCCCGATCGACCTGACCTTCGATGGACAGGCAGAGGCGCGCATATTTGCAAGCGCCAATTCCAACATCATGGCGACCGCAATCCTGCCGCCGAATGTGGCTCGCACCTTCCAGAAGGCGAGCCTAATGGTCGCGGTCTCCGGAAGCACCGTCTTGAACTTCAACCTTACCTCGACCGGCCCCCTATTGGCCGCGCTCTCCAGTTGCGTCAGCACCGTCAAGGCTGGCGGGATCAACAGCGCCGGCGATTTCAGCGCGCCGAAGGCAGCGGCGAAAACGGACGCCCCGAACTCGAAATCGGCCAAGGCGGGCACGCAGACCGGCACCGGCTATGTAATCAGTGCGAACGGCCACATCATCACCAATCATCACGTGATCGACGGCTGCACCAGCGACATCAAGGCAATCTCACGGGAGACGCCGCAGCCACGCTGCGCGTGGTCAACAGCGATGCGGCCAACGATCTCGCGCTGTTGCAGGGGCCGGCGGAGTCGTTCAAGACTTTCGTCAAAATCCGGGATCGCACGATCCATTCCGGCGATTCCGTGGTTGCGATCGGCTTCCCCTATCACGGCCTGCTGTCGTCGGATTTCACGGTGACGACCGGCATCGTCAGCTCGCTGAGCGGCATACTGAACGATACGCGCCATCTGCAGATCAGCGCCGCGGTTCAACCCGGGAACAGCGGCGGACCGTTGCTCGATACGTCAGGTGAGATCGTCGGCATGGTCGTCGGGAAACTGGATGTCTTGGGAATCGCCCGCCACACCGGTACAATTCCCGAGAACATCAATTTCGCGATCAAGACCGGCGCCATCCGCGACTTCCTCGACAACAGCGTCGTGCCCTATGAGACATCAGCCCCCGGCACCGAGCTCAAGACCGCCGACATCGCCACCAACGCGCGGGCGTATACGCTGCTGATCTCGTGCACGGCGACGGAGCGGGAGGAGACGGCGAAGCGGTAATAAGACACACAGTGGAACTGTCGCAATCTCACCTCGCCCCGCGTGCGGGGAGAGGTCGGATCGCATCGCCAGATGCGATCCGGGTGAGGGGGAGCCTCCGCAGACACCTTTGCCACCGTATGTACGGTGAGAGCCCCTCACCCCAACCCTCTCCCCGTAAGAACGGGGAGAGGGAGTCAGATACATCATCCGTGGCAGCACGCCGCCTTCGCCTCCGGCTGATATTGGTCGCGAAGGCGCACCCAGTCCATCGGATAGGGCAACCCCTCCTCGTGACGGCCGAGCGGGGTCAGGTCGAGATAGTGGTAGGCGGCGTTCATCATGTCGAGGCCTCGCGCATAGCATGAATAGGTATGGAAGATGCTTCCACCCTCGTCGCGGTAGAACACGCTGATGCCGGGCAGCTCTTCGCCGTAGAACGGCGTGGTGCCGAAATTGTACTTCTTTTCGCCTTTCTCAAGCTGATCGCGCGTGTAGGTGACGCCGAAATCGGAGTTGAAATCATTGTTGCCGGATGAAACCCAGTCGAAGGTCCAGCCCATCCGCTTCTTGAATGCTTCGAGCTTTTCGACGCCCGCCAGCGAGATCGCGATCATGGTGGTGTCGCGCGCGGCGAGATGCGGCACCATGCGCTCGAAACCGTCGGTCCAGAACGAACAGCTCTTGCAGGCCGCGTCCCAGTCGGGCCTGAACATCACGTGCTGCACCACGAGCTGGGGCCTGCCCTTGAACAGATCGGCGAGCGTCACCTTGCCTGCCGGCCCGTCGAACACGTAGGTCTTGTCGACCTTGACCCAGGGCAAGGCGCGACGCTCCTCGTTCAGGCGATCGCGGGCCCGTATGAGCTCCTTCTCATGAGCCATATGCGTCTTGCGCGCCTCGATCCATTCTTCTCGCGAAACGATCTTGTGCGGTTGCATGGGATGCTCCCTTGACGAAACTTCAGGAGAAATGCCGTTCCAGTACGTCGAAAAACTTGTTCCAACCGCGCTCGTGATTGTCGCGGGCGGCCTGGTCGGCGAACTGCTCCTGCTGGAAGATCATCAGCGTGCCGCCGGCGTCGGGCTTGAACTCGATGGTCACCAGCGATTCCCGCTCCGGCGTCGAATGCCAGGCCCAGGTGAACTGAAGCCGCGCGTCCGGCACGACCTCGCGATAGAGGCCGCCGACCTCGTGATATTCGTCGTTGTCCTGATTAGTGAAACTGATGCGGTAACGCCCGCCGACGCGAACATCGAGATCCGCCTTGACCGAGCCGGGCTTCGCCTGCGCGGCGAACCACCGGATCAGGTTTTCCGCGTGGGTCCACGCGGCGTAGACTTTTTGCGGGCTCGCGCGGAGCCGGCGGGTGATCGTGAGGCTGGGGCGCTGGTCGATGAGGGCTGCGGCAGATGATTGGGCCATGGGTTGTTGTCCTCCACAAAGGCGGCGAGACGGTCGAAATTGTCGGACCAGAAGCGCTGGTAGCGGTTGAGCCAATCCATCGCCTGCTCCATCGGCTTCGCAGTGAGCCGGCATGCGACGACGCGGCCGGTCTTCTCGCGTGCGATCAGGCCGGCATCCGACAACACGTCGAGATGCTTCATGATCGCCGGCAGCGACATGTCGAACGGCTCGGCGAGCTCACTGACCGAAAGCGTGTCGCGGTCGGAAAGCCGCGCGAGCAGCGCGCGCCGCGTCGGGTCAGCAAGCGCGGCAAAGGTTTGGTCGAGAATCTGATCTGAATACTTAACCATATGGTTTAGTATAGCCACATGCCGCCGCCTGTCAAGCAAGGCGCGATAAAAAAGCATTTCGGGAACCCGCGCTCGTCAGCTCACTAAGTCAGCCGATCACACGAAAACGCGACCGATCACGACGGATCGATCGCGTTGTGAATTGTGTCTTACGAAGCCTTCAGGCTCCGCCGCTTCGCGCGTCAGCGATAATATTCGTAAGGGTCGAACGGACGGGCGTGCCGTCCACGCTGTGCCGGCGGGTACGGCCTGCCGAACGCGACGCGCGGATTGACGTTGCAATAAGCATTCCGGCCCGACGCGCTCGCCATGCACTGCCCATAGGTCGAATAGGAACAATCTCCGGGAATGCCCTCGTCGCGGCCCTGCACACACCAGGCATCGGGTTGGGCCGCCGCGGGAGCGGAGGTGGCCACGCTGGCAACGCCAGTCGCGGCCAACGCCATAACAGCCCATACAATCTGACGCATCGTCCTGTCTCCTTCGCGCCGCAAGGCGCATTCATGTTCGACAGACAATACAACGCGCGAGACGATCAGGCAGTTCAATCTATCTTGAGGCCCGAGAACTCGACGACCTTCTTCCACTTCTCGGTCTCGGCGGCGATTTCGGCATTGAAGGCATCAGCTGTTTCAATTCTCGGTGCACCGCCGAGCTCTTCGAGCTGCTTCTTCAACGCGGGATCGCCCATGACATCGTTGATCGCCGCATTGAGCTTGGTGATGATCTCCTTCGGCGTCTTGGCCGGTGCGCCCATGCCGAACAGCGCACTTGCCTCATAGCCCTTCACGGTCTCGCCGATCGCCTGCACGTCGGGCAGCTGCGGTGAGCGATCGGCCGTGGTGACGCCGAGCGCACGCAGCGAGCCGGAACGGATATGCTGGATGATCGAAGGCATGTTGTCGAAGATCACCTGGACCTGGCCGGCAAGCATGTCGGTGATGGCAAGGGCGGCGCCGCGATAGGGCACGTGCTGCATCTTGCAGCCGGTCATCGCCATGAACATTTCGCCGGACATGTGCACCGAGGTGCCGTTGCCCGATGACGCCATGTTCACTTTGCCGGGATTGGCTTTCACATAATCGATGAACTCGGCGACGTTCTTGGCCGGCACGTCCTTGTTCACCGTCATCACGTTCGGCACGCGGTTGAAGGCGGCAACGCCGGTGATGTCACGGACGAAATCGAATTTCAGGTTCTGGTAGAGCGTGGCGTTGATGAAGTTCGCGGGGTTGACCAGCAGCACGGTATAGCCGTCCGGGTCGGCGCGCACCGCGGTCTCGGTGCCGATATTGTTGCCGGCGCCCGGCTTGTTCTCGATCACAAACGTCTGGCCGAGCTTTTCCGACAGGCGCTGGCCGATCAGGCGCGCCAGGATGTCGGTGGCGCCGCCCGGCGGATAGCCGACCAGGAATCGCACGTTCCGCGTCGGATATTCCAGCGCCGCCGAGGCGCGGCCCGACAGCATGAGGGCCGGCAGGCCGGTTGCGGCCATCTGAAGCGCTCTGCGGCGTGAAATCATCGAAATCTCTCCCGTTTCTTCGTTGTC
>Ga0210401_10004044_pt1 | contig 15431 bp, 12 predicted proteins | sample IncBWH32MmetaG_FD_150866 | JGI IMG/M metagenome (GOLD analysis project Ga0210401, IMG submission 150866) | Forest soil microbial communities from Barre Woods Harvard Forest LTER site, Petersham, Massachusetts, United States - Inc-BW-H-32-M | ecosystem: Environmental > Terrestrial > Soil >... | reverse complement strand
CGAAAGCGGATGATTCGCGGCGTTTGCCGGACACATCCCGGTGACGAGAAGCCGATCGTGCGTTACTACTGAAACGCAATGGATTACGGTTGAAACAGAGCCATGGCGCGGCGGTTCGACCTGATCTCATCGCGATCATGATCACCATGTGTCGAGATTGGGGATGACGAGTGGACCAGTTCAACCAGATGCTTTCCAAATGGCAGCCGCTCGCGCTGAGCTTGCTGCGCTTCATCACCGGACTGGTGCTTTTTCAGTACGGGGTGGCGAAGATTCTCAAATTCCCGCCAAACTCGCCGTTCGCAAAGGTCGAGTTGATGTCGTTGTTTGGAACCGCAGGCATGATCGAGTTGATCTTCGGCGGCCTGCTGATCCTCGGCCTGTTTACGCGGCCGGTTGCGTTCATCCTGTCCGGTGAGATGGCGTTCGCCTATTTCATCGAGCATTTCCCGAGGAGCTTCTTCCCGGTCATCAATGCGGGTTCGCTCGCGATCGCGCTCTGCTTCACCTGCCTGTTCATCGCAACCGCCGGCGGCGGACCGATCAGCGTCGATGCGGCCATGGGGAAGAAGAGCTGACCGTTCCGTCATTGCGAGCCAACCGGTCCGGGCGAAGCGCGGCCGGGACAGGCTCCGGAAGCAATCCAGAAATCTCTCCCGCGGGAAGACTGGATTGCGTCTCGCAATGACGGGGAGAGCAAGACTACCCCTTCGTCTTCGCCTCCAGCGGCACCGCTGCCTCGTATTTGGAGTTGTGCAGCACCAGCGAGGTCCTGACATTGCGGACGTGAGGCGCTGCGGTCAGGTGGGTGACGAAGTCCTGAAACGTCGACATGTCCGGGGCGACGCATTTCAGGATGAAATCCACCTCGCCCGAGAGCATCCAGCATTCGCGCACCAGAGGTTCGGCGCGCACGAACGCCTCGAACTCGCGCAAATCCGCGTCCGCCTGGCTGGACAGATGCACCGAGGCGAACACGGTGACGTCGAAGCCGAGTTTTCGGGCGTCGAGCAATCCGCGATAGCCCTTGATGTAGCCCTCTTCCTCGAGGGTGCGCACCCGGCGCAGGCAGGGCGGCGGCGAGATGCCGACGCGCTTGGCGAGCTCGACATTGGTGATTCGGCCATCCGTCTGGATTTCAGTGAGAATTTTGAGGTCGATCTCGTCAAGGTTCTTCGACACGGGGCTCAGGATCCCTGGGGTTGGCACGCCAATGCCACTCTTCGAAGTCTGCGCGGCGGCACTGGCCGGCAACTCTCTTAACCCAGCTTGCACCAAATGCGCAATTTTATTGCGCGAACTGCCCACCGACGGTTGTTCCAGCAGAGGAAAATTCGCCGATATGGATTGCAATTCTTGCATGGCTAGCCAGATATCTTACATTGGGATCTGAGACTTTCGGCGGAGGTCGCGAGGCGTTTTCGGCGCATTCAAGCTCTGTCGCCGCCAAAGCTCCACCGATTGAAGACCCGCCGAGACAATCTGCCATGTCCGCTCCCATTCACGCCAAGGTCGTCATCATTGGTTCCGGTCCGGCCGGCTATACGGCTGCGATCTATGCCGCGCGCGCGATGCTGGAGCCGATCCTGATCCAGGGCATCCAGCCCGGTGGGCAGCTCACCATCACCACCGATGTCGAGAACTATCCGGGTTTTGCCGATGTCATCCAGGGCCCGTGGCTGATGGAGCAGATGGAAAAGCAGGCCAGTCACGTCGGAACCAGGATCATCACCGATCTCGTCACCAAACTGGAGCTGTCGCAACGGCCCTTTCGCCTGACCTGCGACAGCGGCGATGTCTATCTGGCCGAAACGGTCATTCTCGCCACCGGCGCGCAGGCCCGTTGGCTCGGGCTGCCATCGGAGGAGACATTCAAGGGTTTTGGCGTCTCGGCCTGCGCGACCTGCGACGGGTTCTTCTACCGTGGCAAGGAGGTCGTCGTGGTCGGCGGCGGCAACACCGCGGTCGAAGAGGCACTGTTCCTGACCAATTTTGCCTCGATGGTGACCGTCGTGCACCGGCGCGATCATTTCCGTGCCGAACGCATCCTGCAGGAGCGCCTGTTCAAGCACCCGAAGATCAAGGTGGTGTGGGACTCGGCGATCGACGAAATCCGTGGCGCCGACAATCCGGCCAAGGTAACGCACGTCCGCCTGAGGAACGTCAGGACCGGCGCATTGACGGAACTCGCCGCCGACGGCGTCTTCATCGCCATCGGCCACGCGCCGGCGACCGACCTCGTGCGGGGCCAGGTCAAGCTGAAACCGTCGGGCTATGTCGAGGTTGCGCCGAACTCCACCGCGACCTCGGTCCCCGGACTGTTCGCGGCCGGTGACGTCGCCGACGAAACCTATCGGCAAGCCGTCACCGCTGCCGGCCTCGGCTGTATGGCCGCCCTCGAAGCCGAGCGTTTCCTTGCCTTGCGCGTCAGCGAGCGCGCCGCTGCGGAATGATGATGACCATGCCCAGATCACGCGACGGATTTACCGATATGGATTGGGACAAGTTGAAGGTGTTTCACGCCGCGGCGGAAGCCGGAAGCTTCACACATGCCGGCGAACAGCTCGGACTGTCGCAATCGGCCGTCTCCCGCCAGGTCTCGGCGCTCGAGCAGGAGCTCTCGGTGTCGCTGTTCCACCGCCACGCGCGCGGCCTCATCCTGACCGAGCAGGGCGACCTGTTGTTCCGCACCGCGCACGACGTGTTCATGCAACTGCAGGCTGCGCGCGCAAAGCTGACCGACAGCCGCGAGCGGCCGAGCGGCGATCTCAAGATCAACACCACCCCCGGCGTCGGCATCAACTGGCTGATCCCCCGGCTCGGCGAGTTCACCGCGCTGTATCCGGAGATCCGCATCCAGCTGATCGTCAATGACGAGGAGCTCGACCTGTCGATGCGGGAAGCCGATGTCGCGATCCGGACCCGCAAGCCGACCCAGCCGGACCTGATCCAGCGCAAACTGTTCTCGATCGGCTTCCATGCTTATTGCTCGCCGGACTACATGAAGCGATTCGGCACGCCGCGCACGCTCGATGATCTCGACGCCCATCGCATCATCACGCTCTCCGACGGCCAGGTCGCGCCGCATCTGCAGAACCGCAACTGGCTGATCGAGGCCGGCCGCAACGGCTCCGGTCCGCGCGAGGCCTATTTCCGGGTCAACAACGTCCTCGGCCTGGTGCGCGCCTGCCAGCAGGGGCTCGGCATCGCCGCGCTGCCCGACTATCTGGTCGAAGAAAACACCAGACTGGTCCAACTGTTCGGCGAGTCGGATTCGATCCAGCTCGATACTTACTTCGTCTATCCCGAAGAATTGAAGACGGTGGCGCGGGTGCAGGTGTTCCGCGATTTCGTGGTCAGCAAGGCGCAGCGCTGGCCGTCCTGAAATCCTGTAATTCCAGCGTGGCTTGGTTCAGAATTCTCTCCAGCCACGTCCTTGGAGAATTTCTAAACCAGCGCACTAAATTTGCGCATGACTGACATGCGGCTCGGATGCTTGCTGCGTGGCACCGCCACGCACCATACTGTTTGTGTACTGAGGCGTTGCTCCGCGCTTTGTCCCCCTCCTCCAGCGAAGCGGCGGTTCAGTCATCCCTCTTGGAAGGTGATTGTGTCGGCCTCTATTGGCCAATACCTCAAGCCGGGCTCGTTCGAGCCCGGCTTTTTTTTGAGCTAAGTTGTGTTCTGGTCTCGTCACCCGTTGACAGTTTCGTGTACGGCCATCATGCTATGACCATGACGATGATCGTACGCGCCGCCTGGCATTCGAAAAAAGCTCCTTTCCCGGGGAGTTCAGGTCGACGCGCGCGATAACATCTTCGTTATAGGCCGACCCGAAAAACCCCGCCGTCAGGACGGGGTTTTTGTTTTTCCCGTCTCCGGCACCAGAACCTGGAGGAGATGTGAGAGATGACTGATCTGCTGAACCAGTTGTGCGGCCTGTGGCTGCCGCTTGTCACGCCGTTCCGCGACGGCGCGCTGGACGAGCCGTCACTACGCCGGCTGGTGCGCCATTATGCGGGCCGTCCAATCGACGGATTCGTGCTTGCGGCGACGTCGGGCGAAGGCCTGACGCTCGAAGGCGACGAGCTCGAGCGCATCGTTGCCCTGGTCCGCTTCGAGCTCGCCAGCGAGCGGCGCGCATTGCCGATCTGCCTTGGCCTCTCGGGTGCGGGGACGCGAAAGCTGATGGCCGAGCTCGATCGGACCGCGAACTGGCCGATCGACTGCTACCTGATCTCGAGCCCCTATTATGTCAGGCCGTCGCAACGCGGCCTGTGGCAGCACTTCAGCCTGCTGGCCAATCGCGCCGCGCACCCGATCGTGCTCTACAACATTCCCTATCGCAGCTCGGTCGGCCTCGCCAACGAGACGCTGCTCCGCCTTGCCGAGCATCCGAACATCGTCGGCCTGAAGGACTGCTGCGCCGATCGCGCGCTGTCCGCCGAGCTGCTCCGCCGCAGGCCGGCCGGCTTTCGCGTCCTCACCGGCGAGGACACCGACTATTTCGACGCGCTGGCTGCCGGCGCCGACGGCGCGATTCTGCTCTCGGCCCATGTCGAGACCGATCGGTTTGCCGTCATCCGTCGCCATCTGCAGGCCGGCCAGCGCGAGGCCGCCGAGGCGTGCTGGCGCGAGGTGCGCGACCTGACGGCGCTGTTGTTCGCAGAACCGAGCCCGGCTCCGGCCAAATACTGGCTGGCGCGCAGCGGATTGATCGCGAGCGCCGAAGTCCGCTCTCCGATGGTCGAGATCTCTGCCGAGCTCGCGGCGCGGCTCGATCAGGAGATGGCGCGGCGCGGCGCGCCCGGACGGCGGCGGCGCGATCTCGTGGCGTGAGCAGGGATGCATGCGCGCACTCCCCTGGAGAGCCGCTCCAGGGGAGGGGCGGGACTGCGCCCACGGACGGATTGATTCAACCAGTACTCATCTTGCTTCAGCTCATGAGCGGCAGATGCAGGCCGAGCAGGGGCTCGATCTCGCCGAGGATGCGCGCCAGCCGCTCGGCCCATTGCTGCTGGCCGCTCTCGTCCGCGACCAGGTCCTGGCGGATCTCGATGCCGCTGTTGGTGAGCCCGCGCGCCTCGCCATGCACCGGGATGGTGTAGTCGGTCTGATCGCTGACCGCGTAGGGTTCATTGTCGCCGACCACGAGATCGCCTTCCGCGCGCAAGGCTTTCAACAGCAGCGGCGGCAACAGCTTGCCGCGGTGATAGAGCGTGCCGATGTGCCAGGGTCGCGCGATGCCGGCATAGACCGGCGTGAAGCTGTGCAGCGCCACCAGCACGGTCGGCCGTTGCTCGGCGAGGCGCCGGGCGATGACCGCGTCGATGCAATGATGATAGGGATCGAAGATCGCGCGCCGCCGCGCCTCCGCCATCTCGCGCGACAGGCCTTCATTGCCGGGAATCGTCGTCGCCTCGCTGAGGATCGGAATCGAGCTCGCCACGCCCGGCGGGCGGTTGCAGTCGATCACGAGCCGCGAGTAGCGCTGTGCGATCAGATGCGCGTCAAGCGCTTGCGCAAGCCGCTCGGCGACGCCGGCGATGCCGATGTCCCAGGCGATGTGCCGCACGAGCTCGCCCGAAGGCAGGCCGAGATCGCCGAGCGAAGGCGGGATCAGACGGCCGTAATGATCGCAGGTGAAGAGGAACGGCGAGCGGCCGGCGGCATTGTATTGATGTACGGGCGCAATGTTCCCCGGTTCGAGGGGCGAAATATTACCGTCCGGCAACGTCATGTCCTCTGGTTGTTGCCTAGCGAAGCAGCAGGTAGATTCCATAATGAGCAGCAAGCTCTATGGCGTGGCTTGTCGGAAACCGCGATGATCCGCGTCTTACGATTGTGCCGCCATCGAGCTGTTATCGCAAGTGCGGGTGGCGTGGGTTGCGTTTTGACGAGGAGTTGCGTGGCGGTGAGTTGCCGGCGCGGCCGGCACAGGCGCGAACGCCAAGAGGTTTGACGGATGGAGATCAAGGTCGGCTTCGAAATCAGCTATCAGGCCGCGCAGCCGACCCCGATGGTCATGATGCTCTCGATCCATCCCTCGCGCCGCGCCGACATCATCGGCCACGAGACCATCATCGCCGAGCCCGACGTCAGGATCGGCTACTACCGCGATTCCTTCGGCAACATCTGTGGCCGGCTGGTCGCGCCCGCCGGCGACGTCACGCTGCGCGGCAACGCGCGGGTCGCAGATCGCGGTCTGCCGGACCGGGTCGAGCCGTCGGCGCAGCAGACGGCGATCGAGCAATTGCCGGATGAGCTGCTGCTCTATCTGATGCCGAGCCGCTATTGCGAGACCGACAAGCTCACCGACATCGCCTGGTCGCTGTTCGGCAATACCAGGCCCGGATGGGGGCGCGTCGCCGCGATCACCGAGTTCGTGCACCAGCGCGTCACCTTCGGCTACCAGCATGCGCACGCGATGAAATCCGCGTTCGACGTCTACGAGCAGAGGAGCGGCGTCTGCCGCGACTTCGCCCATCTGGCGCTGACGCTGTGCCGCTGCATGGGGATTCCGGCGCGCTACTGCACCGGCTATATGGGCGACATCGGCATTCCGCCGGAACCGTTCCCGATGGATTTTTCCGGCTGGTTCCAGGCCTGGCTCGGCGACCAATGGTACACCTTCGATGCCCGCCACAACGTCCCTCGGATGGGGCGCATCCTGATGGCAACCGGCCGCGATGCCGCCGATGTCGCGCTGACGACGAGTTTTGGCCGGATGGAATTGAAGAATTTCGTCGTCATCAGCGAGGAGGTGGTGGCGGCGTGATCGAGCCGTCATCGCGAAGGCGCGACGGCGCCGACGTATCCGCCGACCTGTCCGCCGAAGCCCAACGGGCGAAGGCGGAAGCTCGGAGAGCGAAGGCGGAAGCAGTCCAGACCGTCGCCGTTGGCAAGATTCCGGATTGCTTCGCTTCACTCGCAATGACAATCATGCTGCATGACCTCCGATCGTCTCTTCGTCTACGGCACCTTGATGCGCGGCTTCGACCATCCGATGGCGCGGCTGCTGTCGGCCAACGCGGACTTTCTCGGGCAAGCCCGCTGCCGCGGCCGGCTCTATCTGATCAAGCATTATCCCGGCCTCGTGCCCTCGAATGAGGCCGGCGACATCGTCCACGGTGAGCTCTATCGCCTGCGCGCCCGCGACGACATGCTGCGCGAGTTCGACATGTACGAGGCCTGCGGCGAGGGATTTGAGCAGCCGACCGAATATCTGCGAAGATTGCTGAGCGTCGCGCTCGCCGATGGCACGGCCGCCGAGGCCCGGACCGAGGCTTGGACTGAGTCTTGGATCGACGCGTGGAGCTATGTCTACAACTGGCCGGTCGGTCATCTCCCCCGCATCGCCTCGGGTCGGTTTCTGGAACACTAGCAACCGCCGTCATTCCGGGGCGCTTGAACAAGAGATCCTCTGTCATTCCGGGGCGCGCGAAGCGCGAACTATGGTGCGCAATTGCGCACCTGAGAATCTCGAACCGCAACCTCTGGATTTCCGGATTCGCGCGCTCCGCTCGCGCCCCGGAATGACGCAGCCCTGTGAACAACCCGGGATAGCGGGGTTAAGCCGGACATTGTTCGTATTTTCGTTCGCCCGCCCTATATGCGTAAGCCCGTTAAGCGCAAAGCCCGTTGGCCCGACTCAGACGAACCGCGCTAGACTCCACCCCATGAAATTCACCCGGCAGTTCCTCGACGAGATCATCGCCCGGCTTCCGGTGTCGGAAATCGTGGGCAAGCGCGTCAAGCTGAAGCGGGCCGGGCGCGAGTGGAAGGGGCTGTCGCCGTTCCAGCAGGAGAAGTCGCCCTCGTTCACCGTGAACGACCAGAAGGGATTTTATCACGACTTCTCCTCCGGCAAGCACGGCAACGTCTTCGACTTCGTGATGGAGACCGAGGGCGTCACCTTCCCGGAGGCCGTGGAACGGCTGGCTGTGATGGCGGGCCTGCAGCTGCCCGTTGCAACGCCCGAGGCCGCGCGGCGCGAGGAGCGGCGCAAGACGCTTTATGACGTCATGGAACTCGCGGCAAAATTCTTCGCCGATACGCTCGCCTCGCGCAACGGCGCCAGGGCCCGCGGCTATCTCGGCGACCGCGCCGTCTCGCCCGCGACGCAGCTGCAGTTCCGCCTCGGCTACGCGACGGTCGAACGCTTTGCGCTGAAGGAGCATCTCGGCGCCCACGGCATTCCCGTGAGCGACATGGTGGAAGCAGGGCTCCTGGTGGCGGGCGACGACATTCCCGTGCCGTATGACCGCTTCCGCGACCGCGTGATGTTTCCGATCAACGACATCCGCGGCCGCGTCATCGCCTTCGGCGGCCGCGCGCTGGAAAAGGACGTTCCGGCAAAGTACCTGAATTCGCCGGAGACGCCCCTGTTCCACAAGGGCGACAATCTCTACAACCACGGGCCGGCGCGCACCGCGGCCCATAACGGCGGCTCGCTGGTGGTGGTCGAGGGCTATGTCGATGTCATCGCCATGGTCACGGCAGGCTATGGCGCCACGGTGGCGCCGCTCGGCACCGCGCTCACCGAAAACCAGCTCGCGCTGCTGTGGAAGATCGCCGACGAGCCGATCCTCTGCTTCGACGGCGACCGCGCCGGCCAGAAGGCGGCTTATCGTGCCGCCGATCTCGCGCTCCCGCATCTCAAGCCGGGCAAGAGCCTGCGCTTCGCACTGCTGCCCGAGGGCCAGGACCCGGACGATCTCGCCCGCTCCGGCGGGCGCGGCGCGATCGACGAGGTGATGTCGGCCGCGCGCGGGCTTGCCGAGGTGATCTGGTCGCGCGAGGTCGAGGGCCAAAACTTCGCCACGCCGGAGCGGCGCGCGGCGCTAGAGGTGCGGATCGGCGAGCTTGCCAACACCATCCAGGACGAGGTGATGCGGCGCTATTATCGCCAGGATCTGATCGAGCGCCTGCAGCGCGCCTTTGCGCCGGAAGGTGGTCGCTTCTTCGGCGGCCGCGGGCGCGGCGGCGAATCACCGGGGCGTTCGTCTGGCCGCTTTGTCCCGCGCGCACCCGGATCCGGCGGCCGGTTCGGCGGCGCCGGCGGGCGCGGGCAGGGGATGGCGAGCCCCGCGATCGGCCGTGGGCCCTACCAGGCGGCGAGCCCGCAGCTCGCGGCGAGCCCGCTCATGCGCGGCCAGCGCAGCGCGATCTCGCGGCGTGAGGCGCTGATCCTGCAGTGCCTGGTCAACCATCCCTGGCTGCTGCACGATCATCTCGAAGAGGTCGCCGCGCTGGAGATGGCCCATCCCGAGGCGCACAAGCTGCGCGCCGGCATCATCACGGCCTTTGCCCTCGACCATCACCATTCGCCCGATCCCGAGGAGCAGGCCGTAAAAATGCGGGCCGACCTGGAGGCCGCCGGATTATCCACCATCCTTCAACGGGTTGAGCGGGCGATCACGACGATGGCGGTGTGGGGCGCAAGGGCCCATGCGGCGCGCGCGGATGTTCTTGCCACCTTCAACCAGCTGGTTGTCTTGCATCGGCAGTGGCACTCCTTACTTAGGCAATTGAAGGACGCCGAGCTCGCATTGGGCGAGGAGCCGAGCGAGGCCAACTTGGCGTGGCTGCGTGACGTCAAGGCCCGGCTGGCCGAGGCGGACGGTACCGAGGCCCTGATCGAAGGGTTCGGTGATATGTCCGGCCGCATGTCGCGCAGCGTCTAGGTGCTGCGGCTTGGCCGTCGCGGAGCGTCTGTGAGGTAACGGTAGCAGAAAAATCGTGCTGGCGGCGGCCGGTGGAACCGCAAAAAGACTCGCCAAGCCCGAACTTTAGCTGCAAATACGGGGGTCAGGCGGAGCGATTAGTGTCCCGGTTCCGACGTTCGTAAATTCAAAGTTTCTCGTGTGGCTTGTGTCTGACATTCGCTGATGGGGCTCGCGGACAGATTGAAGCGAATGTCGGAGGCGTCACAGGAAACGGGACCCGGGAGGGTTTCCAGCACGGTGTGGCCGGTTTGCGGTTGGAAAATGTGTCAGCAGTCTGGCGCGGTTTCTGATGCGTTAACCATTTTGCGTTTTGTCTGGGGGAATAGCGGATCAGGCAGGACGGCGAGACCAGCGACGGCATGAAGGGGGTGGCGAGAGCTTTGCGCCGCCCTTTTGCGCGTCGAGGACAGTTTGAGTGGATCAAGGCGAGCGCCGCGGGGTTTGTTTTTCGCGCGTCTCGCGTTTCGGGAGCAATGAATGGCCAGCAAGGCAAAGACGCTGCAGGTGAAAGACAAGGACGACAAGGCGGCTGACGCTCCCGAGAAGGACTCAACCGATGCGCCGTCGCCGTTGTTGGACTTGTCCGACGCCGCCGTCAAGAAGATGATCAAGCAGGCCAAGAAGCGCGGCTTCGTGACCTTCGATCAGCTCAACGAGGTGTTGCCGTCCGACACCACGTCGCCCGAGCAGATCGAGGACATCATGTCGATGCTCTCCGACATGGGCATCAACGTGACCGAAGCCGAGGATGTCGAGGGCGAGGAAGAAAAGGACGAGCCCGCCGACGACGACAACGACAACGAGCTCGTCGAGGTCACGCAGAAGGCCGTCACCGAGGTCAAGAAATCCGAGCCGGGCGAGCGCACCGATGATCCCGTGCGCATGTATCTGCGCGAGATGGGCACCGTGGAGCTGCTCTCGCGCGAGGGCGAGATCGCGATCGCCAAGCGCATCGAGGCCGGCCGCGAGGCGATGATCGCGGGGCTGTGCGAAAGCCCGCTGACCTTCCAGGCCATCATCATCTGGCGCGACGAACTCAACGAAGGCAAGATCTTCCTCCGCGACATCATCGATCTCGAAGCGACCTATGCCGGTCCCGACGCCAAGAACAATCCGGGCATCATCGGCGCGCCGATCGGTCCCGACGGCCAGCCGGTGGTCGCCGATCCCGCGGCCGCCGCGGCGCAGGGCGCGCCGGGGGCAGTGGCGCCCGCTCATGTCGCGCCGCCCGCGGCGCCTCCCGCGCCGACCCCATTCCGCCCCGCTGCTCCCGCGGTCGATGCGAACGGAGTCCGCCAGGAGAAGGACCCGGGCGAGGCCGCGGCTGAAGCCGACATGGACGAGGACGACGAGTTCGAGAACCAGATGTCGCTCGCCGCGATCGAGGCCGAGCTGAAGCCGAAGGTGGTCGAGACCTTCGACAAGATCGCCGACAACTACAAGAAGCTGCGCCGCCTGCAGGAGCAGGACATCGCCAACCAGCTGCAGAGCGAATCGCTCTCGCCCTCGCAGGAGCGCAAGTACAAGAAGCTGAAGGACGAGATCATCGTCGAGGTGAAGTCGCTCCGCTTGAACCAGGCGCGCATCGATTCGCTGGTCGAGCAGCTCTACGACATCAACAAGAAGCTGGTCTCGTTCGAGGGCCGGCTGATGCGGCTCGCCGACAGCCATGGCGTGGCGCGCGAGGACTTTTTGCGCAACTACCAGGGCTCCGAGCTCGATCCGCGCTGGCTCAACCGCGTCTCAAAACTCTCCGCCAAGGGCTGGAAGAATTTCGTTCATCACGACAAGGACCGCATCAAGGACCTGCGCCACGAGGTGCAGTCGCTGGCGGCGCTGACTGGGCTCGAGATCGTCGAGTTCCGCAAGATCGTGCACGGCGTGCAGAAGGGCGAGCGCGAGGCCCGCCAGGCCAAGAAGGAGATGGTGGAAGCCAATCTCCGGCTCGTGATTTCGATCGCCAAGAAATACACCAACCGCGGCCTGCAGTTTTTGGATCTGATCCAGGAAGGCAATATCGGTCTGATGAAGGCGGTGGACAAATTCGAATACCGCCGCGGCTACAAGTTCTCGACCTACGCGACGTGGTGGATCCGGCAGGCGATCACCCGCTCGATCGCCGATCAGGCGCGCACCATCCGCATCCCCGTGCACATGATCGAGACCATCAACAAGATCGTGCGCACCTCGCGCCAGATGCTCAACGAGATCGGCCGCGAGCCGACGCCCGAAGAGCTCGCCGAGAAGCTCGGCATGCCGCTGGAGAAGGTGCGCAAGGTCCTGAAGATCGCCAAGGAGCCCTTGTCGCTCGAAACGCCCGTGGGTGACGAAGAGGATTCCCACCTCGGCGATTTCATCGAGGACAAGAACGCGATCCTGCCGATCGATGCCGCCATCCAGTCCAATTTGCGCGAGACCACCACGCGTGTGCTGGCGTCACTGACCCCGCGCGAAGAGCGCGTGCTGCGCATGCGCTTCGGCATCGGCATGAACACCGACCACACGCTGGAGGAAGTCGGCCAGCAGTTCTCGGTCACCCGCGAGCGCATCCGCCAGATCGAGGCCAAGGCGCTGCGCAAGCTGAAGCATCCGTCGCGGTCAAGGAAGCTGCGGAGCTTCTTGGATAACTGATTGAATTCACTCCGATCGTCATGCCCGGGCTTGGACCCGGGCATCCATCGAAACAAAGCGGCGGGCGAAAGCCCGCCATTTTTGTCGAGCTTCCTCGCTAGTGGTTGATGAAGTTCCTGGAGCATCGGATCGCCGACCCGCGCATCCTCCACCTGATCCAGAAATGGCTCAAGGCGGGCATACTGGAAGACGGAGTCGTGACGGTCAGTGAAAAGGGCACCGGACAGGGGTCGGTGATATCACCGCTCCTGGCGAACGCGTACCTGCACTACAGTTTCGACCTCTGGGCCGAACGCTGGCGACGGCGGGAAGCCACGGGCGACATGATTATCGTGCGCTACGCGGACGATAATCATGGTTGGTTTTGAACACGAAACCGATGCCCGACGCTTCTGGGATGCGATGCGCGTCCGGCTGCAAGAGTTTTCACTGTCGCTACATCCGGAAAAGACTCGTCTGATTGAGTTCGGTCGCTACGCGGCGAACAGACGCAAGCAGCGCGGGCTCGGCAAACCGGAGACCTTCAACTTTCTCGGTATGACTTTCATCTGCGGTAAGTCGCGAGGGGGCAAATTCCTCCTCAAGCGGAGGACCCGTCGCGACCGCATGCAGGCGAAGATCAAGGAGGTTGCGGGGGAACTGCGACGGCGGATGCATCAGTCTATACCCGAACAAGGTAAATGGCTGAAGCAAGTCATCACCGGCTTCTTCAACTACCACGCAGTGCCTACCAATTGGGCTGCGCTGGGAGCCTTTCGAGCCGAGATCACCGAACGCTGGCGCCGGACACTCAGCCGACGCAGCCAAAAGGGCGATCTCAACTGGACTCGAATGGCGAAGATGGCGGACGACTGGCTCCCAAAGCCGCGGATCCTTCACCCCTGGCCCAACCAGCGGTTCGCCGTCAGGCACCCGAGGTAAGAGCCGTATGCATAAAGGTGCACGTACGGATCTGAGCAGGGGGCGCGAGGTAACTCGCGTCCCTACTGCGACACGGAAAGGAATTCGGCTAACAGCCGCGGCGGCTAAGCGATTCATCCGACTCAAGATTTCGGTCGTATCTGTTATCGTATATGGTGCACTGATGAGGCGGTTTTTACATTGTCTCTTGTGCATTCGCCGCAAGGCGGCCCTCTGGCCCCGCATCAGCACCCATAGATCGATTGGCCTTATTCTATGCGGTTTTCGCGTGCCAAGCTAGGCTTGTGCTGCAAAATCGACTTGACGCAAGATCTGGTATGTGACAGCGTGCATGGGTGCCGATGAGCGCACCATATGCCATAACAGACCCACGGCGCTTTTTCGCCGAGCCGGCCACTCCGCGCCAGCGTCAGTACGAAGCGCTGCGGGCGTTCTATCTCGAAGGGCTTACATCGACCCAAGCCGCCGAGCGCTTCGGCTATTCGCCGGGCGCCTTCCGGGTGCTGTGTCATACTTTCCGCCACGGCGATTTGCCCGAGTTCTTCGCCACGACGCGTCCGGGTCCCCGCGATCAGCCGAAGAAGAGTGCGGCTCAGGAACAGATCATCGCGCTGCGCAAGCGCAATTACTCGGTCTACGACATCAGTCGGGCGCTCAAGCAGCAGGGAACGCCACTCAGCGCGACTGCAGTGCGTGAGGTTCTGGCGGCGCAAGGCTTTGCACCGTTGCCACGCCGGCTCGATGATGAGCGCCCGGTTCTGGTTGGCCCGAGCACCGAAGCCGTTGCTGATGTCCGCAGCTTCACGCTGATGCCGCGCGAGTTCACCACCCGGGTCGGCGGGCTATTCCTGTTCATCCCCGATCTGGTGCGCTTCGAGCCCGAAGCGCTGGCGCTGGGTGCCAAGCTTCCCGGCTCGCGCATGATCCCGGCCGCGCATGCGCTGCGTGCCTCGTTGGCGCTCAAGCTGTGGGCGATCGAACGCAAGAGTCACGTCATGGCCCTGGTGGCCGACGAGGGGCTCGCGTTGTTCTGCGGCCTCAACGCGATGCCGAAGCGAAGCTTCCTGGCCGAGTATTCCTCGCAGATCACCCCGCGGAAGGTCGCGCGCCTGCTCGGCCTCTGGCACGAGCAACTGACGGGCGAGGCGCTGCTCGCCGGCCAGTCCCTCAATCTCGACTTCCATTCCGTGCCGTACTTCGGCGAGCACCCGGTGGTCGAATCCCACTATCTGGCCAAGCGAAGCCGTCGCCAGCCAAGCATCCTCGCGTTCCTCGCCCAGGATGCCGACAGCCAAGTGTTCTGCTACGCCAACGCCGACATCCGCAAGGGCGAGGAAGCCGAAGAGATCTTCCGTTTCATCGACTTCTGGGCCGCCCATCATGGCGGCCCGCCTCGCCACCTGGTCTTCGACTCCAAGCTCACGACCTACAGCGGTCTGGATCGGCTCGACCAAGCCGGCATCACCTTCTTGACCCTGCGCCGCCGCTCGCCAAAGCTCCTGACCGAAGTCGATCAGCTGCCGCCCTCCGCTTGGCGCACCATTACGCTCGATGTGCCCAACCGCAAGTACCGCACGCCGAGGGTCTATGAGCAGAAGGTGCGACCGAAAGAGCGCTCCTTCCGCCAGTTCTTCATCACCGATCTCGGCCATGAAGAGCCGACCATCCTGCTCACCAACGATCTGAAGTCGAAGGCCGCCACGATCATCGCCCGTTACGCCAAACGCATGCTCATCGAAAATGCCCTCTCCGATGCGGTGCGCTTCTTCCACATCGATGCCCTGTCCTCGTCGGTCGGCTTCAAGGTCGACTTCGACATGGCGCTCCTCGTCCTCGCCTCCGGTCTCTACCGCCTCTTCGCCAGCCGCATGCGCGGCTATGACGATGCACAAGCGCGCCTGATCTTCCGCGACCTTATCGACATGCCCGCCGACGTCGCCATCACTGACGACGAAATCACGGTGCGCTTCCATCGCCGCGCCCACCTCCCCATCGTCCTCGCCTCGGAAATCCTCGACAAACCGGTTGCGGTCCCGTGGTGGAACGGCCGATATCTACGCTTCGTCCAGCACCGACCCGCCGGCGCCCAGCGTTAGGCCAATTCCGGTCCGTGGAAATCCAGGCTAGCGGAAATGCCGGGCTGCTTCGGAT
>Ga0210401_10004042_pt1 | contig 15449 bp, 16 predicted proteins | sample IncBWH32MmetaG_FD_150866 | JGI IMG/M metagenome (GOLD analysis project Ga0210401, IMG submission 150866) | Forest soil microbial communities from Barre Woods Harvard Forest LTER site, Petersham, Massachusetts, United States - Inc-BW-H-32-M | ecosystem: Environmental > Terrestrial > Soil >... | reverse complement strand
GGCGACAGGAAGACTGGTCCAGAACCTCGCTAACTGTTCCTTGAAATGGTTTGCTCGGAGTGAGTTCCCATTTTGCAGATTGTCCGCATATGGGCAGGTGTCAGAATCCACGCTCGCAAGCCGAATTAATCGGGGAGCGCAGGCGATATTCCCGGCGGCAGTTGTTCGCGAAGCTGGTAACCGCTGTTATGAGTTTTCATCATTAACACTGCCAAATTTAGAATCCGCTGAGCGGCATACTCCGTGCTTACTCCCCGAGCGTGGATATTCGAGATAAGGTTTCGATCGGCGTCGGTGTGGGACGCTTTCGGCTGGTATGCCATGTACGCCGAGAGACTTTCATCCGTTGCCAAGCCGGGACGCTCGCCGATCAGGAGCACGACCACTTTTGGCTTTAGCAACTCGCCAATGTCATTAAGAACGCCTACCCGGCAATGACGAATCACAAATGTCGAACCGATGCTCCAACCTTGGGTCCCCGCGCCCTCATAAAGGAGTGGCACCAAGCGAGGAACTTGCATGGCAACAGCGGTTACCGAGAGCCCGTCGCCGATCACGACTTGCAAATCGTTTCCCGTAGCGCAACGTCGACTAACTTCCTCGCGAGACGCGTCATGCAGGCGACGGCCCAAATCAGGGCGCAAAAGATACTCGTCTTTGTTGCCAGCCTTGGAGCGGACTTCAAACAGATTCCATTTCCGTACAAAATCGTCGCCAAAATCGGTAATGAGATTCAATTCGGCTCGCACCGCGTCGCGGGCGGCCGCGTGGGCATCACGCAGCGTAAGTTGGGTGTTCGTCCGATACGATGCTCCGCTTCTGCCCTCCAGCAGGCGCGCAGGAGTTCGCAGGCGAACTTTCCTTATTATTTCGGACGAGTCAAAAGGCTGCGCGAGTTGTTTGTCTCTTTCGTCTTCCAAAGCCATTCAGACAGTCCCCTCCAGCGACAACTCCAAACGCTGCATGAGTTGGCGTCGCGCCAACGGATCGAGAGATGCCGGTTCAGTATCACGATAGATCCCTCGATTCTGCAGCCAGGCGAGGAACTCCGGCGCGGGGCGCAGTTGGAAGAGGCGCCGTGCGGCCAACGCATCGTGATAGCTGGTGGATTGGTAATTCAACATGACGTCGTCAGAGCAGGGAACTCCCATAAAGTAATTGCACCCTGCAGCGGTCAAAAGTAGCAGGAGATTATCGGCGGAATTTTGATCGGCGGCGGCGTGATTTGTATAGCAGACGTCACAACCCATCGGCAAACCGAGCAACTTGCCCATGAAATGATCCTCGAGTCCGGCGCGGATGATCTGCCGCTCGTCATACAAATATTCCGGACCGATGAAGCCGACAACGCTGTTGACGAGGAATGGCTGAAACGATCGCGCTACTCCGTAAGCTCGCGCTTCCAGCGTCAGTTGATCGACTCCGTGATGTGCATCCGCGGAAAGAGCGCTGCCCTGGCCGGTTTCGAAATACATGACATGATTGCCCGCCCAGCGGACATCGCGTTGACCGTGATGCGCGAGGACCCGTTCGCGGCCTTCACGCATCATGGTCATAGTAATTCCGAAGCTTCGGTTCGCCGCTTCCGTCCCTGCAACGGATTGGAAGAGAAGGTCAACGGGCGCGCCACGATCCAATGCGGCTAGTTGCGTTGTGATGTGTGCCAGGCAGCAGGTCTGCGTGGGAATTTCGTAGGCGTCGACCAGGCGATTCAATCCCACAAGAATCGCGCTGACTGTCTCTACCGAGTCGGTGGCTGGATTCACGCCGATCACTGCGTCTCCGCAGCCATACAGCAATCCTTCGAATGCGGCCAGGAGGATTCCACCCATATCATCTGCCGGATGATTGGGCTGCACGCGAATGCCCAACACTCCACGCTCTCCTAACGTATTTCGGCAACGGGTGACATTACGAATCTTCGCGGCAGCAAGCACCAGATCCTTGTTGCTCATCAGCTTCGCCACTGCGGCGGCGATTTCGGGGATGATCGCATTCTGCAGCGCGTGCAACTGCGTCTCTGCCGTTCCATCGTCGAGCAGGAACTCACGAAACTCCCCGACTGTCATACTCGCAATCGATCGGAACGCTTGCTGATCGAATAAGTCAAGCGTCAGGCGAGTGACGTCATCTTGGTCAGGGTCGATCAGCGGCCGGCGGACAATTTCATCGAGCGTCAAGTCCGCCAGTCTCCGTTTCGCCGCGACCCGCTCCCGTTCCGACCTCGCGGCGATACCCGCCAACTTGTCCCCAGACTTTTCTTCGTTGGCCTTGGCGAACAGTTCGCGGAGATCGGAGAAGTCGAATCGCTCAATCACGGGATCCCGTCCACACGGTGACACCATGTTATCGAAAAGTCCACCGGGCGACTTGCTAAGCCGTCGGAATCTCAGGTCCTGCGGTCATCGCAGGTGCGTGATGAGTCTCGTCCGTGTGAAAGCCAAGACACGTATGAACGAATTGTCATTCAGCCGCAATTCGAAGGTTAGCGCACCAGCGTATGGTTAATGAAGATGGCCAGCTTCCAGTGCCATCTTTGGCGGAGGGCCTGCAATTAAGAATGAGAATTTGTGGAGTCGCAAGCGCGTTTCCAAAGAATTACTACAGCCAGGACGCCATTCGTGAAGCGCTGAAGTGCCGCTGGTCTGACAAACTGGAAAGACCTCAGATTCTGGATCGCCTGCACTCGAGCGTAGGTGTTCGAGGAAGGCACCTGGCTCTTCCGATCGCGGCGTACGATGAACTCTCGACCTGGGGCGAAGCCAATGATGCCTGGATCCACGCCGCCCAGAAACTTGGCGAGCAAGCTGTATGCCGCGCACTCACCCACGCTGGACTCGTAAAGTCCGACTTGGCAGCGATTTTTTTTGTTTCGGTGACCGGCATCGCCAGTCCGTCCATCGAAGGACGTTTGATCAATCGCATGGGGCTCTCGCCTAATATCAAACGCATTCCCATCTTCGGACTGGGATGTGTGGCGGGAGCCGCAGGCATTGCACGCGCAGCGGATTATGTGCGCGCCTTTCCTGACCAGGCCGCGGCCCTGCTCTCTGTCGAACTGTGCTCTCTCACTTGGCGGGAAGACGATCTTTCAGTCGCGAATCTTATTTCCACCGGGCTTTTCGGCGATGGTGCCGCCGCGGTAATTCTGGGAGGCCGCGACAAAGTTGATTATGGTCCGCGCGTTATCGACACGCGCTCGGTGTTCTATCCCGATACCGAGGATGTCATGGGCTGGGAAATTTCCGAGAAAGGTTTTCGCATCGTTCTCTCGCGCAGCGTACCAGACATGGTTCATCAGCATCTGGCAGCCGATATTGATCAATTACTCAGCGACCACAACCTGGAACGCAAAGATATCGGCGCTTGGGTAATGCACACGGGTGGTCCCAAGGTTTTGGAAGCCTGCGAGCAGGCGCTCGAATTGCCACCTCACGCGCTCGATGCTTCCTGGCAGTCTTTGGCAAAGGTGGGCAACCTTTCGTCCGCGTCTGTGCTTCTAGTATTACAAGACTTCATGAATCAACGCCGCCCCGCGCCTGGCACCCTCAGCATTCTTGCCGCCATGGGCCCCGGATTCTGTTCCGAACTGGTTCTTCTCGAGTGGTAAAGAGCAACATGACAAGAAGCGCAGTTGATACAGACGTATTTGTGGTTGGCGGAGGTCCCGCCGGTCTAGCTGTCGCCATTGCGGCACGCAATCGGGGGTTTTCTGTCACGGTTGCTGACATTGCCCTGCCTCCGATCGATAAGGCTTGCGGTGAAGGGATCATGCCCGATGGGCTCGCAGCATTAAAGAAGTTGGGTATAAACATTCCGCTGAATGCCGCTGCTCCGTTTCAAGGCATTCGTTTCTTGGATAATGAATCCGCAGTGCAAGCCCGATTCGCACAAGGTCCTGGGCTGGGCATGCGGCGCACGAAACTGCACGAGATTCTCATTGATAAGGCTGCTGAATCCGGCATCGAGATGCATTGGGGAGCTCAGGTCACCGGCTTAACGTCAAATGGTGTCACGATAAATGACGCCAATGTTCGCTGCCGCTGGCTGGTCGGCGCCGACGGCCAGAATTCCAGGGTCCGCCATTGGTCGGGACTAGAACCCGTTCGCTCCTCGCCATCCAACCGCTTCGGGTTTCGCCGGCATTATCGCGTTGGGCCGTGGTCGAAGTTTGTGGAAGTTTACTGGACGAGGCACGGACAGGTTTATGTCACTCCGGTCGGTCCGGAAGAATTGTGCGTCGCCTTTATTAGCCGGAATTCGAAATTAAGATTAGAAGACGCATTCGCCGTATTTCCTCAAATATATGCCCGGCTGAAGGGCGCTGATGTGATCACCCGCGAGCAAGGTGCAGTCTCCGCGACGCGGGCTTTGCGATCGGTTTACCGCGGCTCGACGGTTTTGGTCGGAGAAGCATCAGGCTCGGTCGATGCTATTACGGGAGACGGCCTTTCGATGGCTTTCCAGCAAGCCCACGCTTTAGCTGAGGCTTTTGTGAATGATGACCTCGCTCAATATCAGCAGGCACATCGACGGATTGAACGTCTTCCGCGCATGATGGCGAATCTGATGTTGCTCATGGACCGCAGTCACTGGCTTCGCGCTCGCAGTTTGCGCGCTTTGGAAGCAACTCCAAATCTTTTTACGCGCATGCTCGCGGTTCACACCGGGGAACTGCCTTTACCTGGTATCGGCATGGGGGAAACGGCGTCCTTTGCGTGGCGCCTTCTGCGCGCATGAGATTGTGTGAGGTTTTTGCATAAACGTACTTTGAGGGATCACCAGACCCGTCATTCCGAGCGAAGTCGAGGAACCGAGTGTTTGCGGAACGGAAAAGCAGTTTTTATCGACCCGCTCGAAATGACAGAGAGAAAATTGAGTGTCACTATATCGTGCAACGGTCCATAAGCTCGTAGTCATGAACCTGCTACATCGAATCCGTTCATCTATCTTCATGACGATTTTCTGCGTCGTGGGTTGTTCTTGCGCCCTGTGGGCACAAGAGATGACGCTCGCACTGGATCAAGCGAATACCAAAGTCGAATTCACGCTCGCCGACGTGCTGCACACGGTGCATGGAACCTTCGCCCTGAAGAGCGGAATGATTCACTTCAATCCTTCGACCGGGGTTGCGTCCGGATTGGTCATAGTTGACGTCAAAAGCGGGCAGAGCGGCAACAGCAAGCGCGACCGCAGGATGCACGCGGACATCCTGCAGAGCGAACAATATCCCGATGCCACGTTCACGCCAACCAAAATGTCCGGACATTTCTCGCCGCAGGGTAACTCGGAGATTCAAGTCGACGGGACTTTTCGCATTCACGGCAGCGACCATCCTGTTACGCTCGTCGTGCCGCTGCAAATCAACGGCACCGCTGCTAATTTAAAAACTCAGCTGATAATCCCGTATGTGAAATGGGGCATGAAGAATCCCAGCACGTTTGTTCTGCGGGTAAGCGATAAAGTCGAATTGGATATTGCTGCGAGTGGGCATCTGGCGCAATCTGCGGACAGCCGCTAAAACGGATTACGCAGCCTGGAAAACTCCAATCGGAAGAGCCATCGTAATAAGCGCTCCGCCAGATGGCGCAAGTCCGACCTTTACCGATCCACCGTGAACCTGAACCACGGCGTCCACAAACGCGAGCCCCAACCCATGACCGGGAGATTGTTTCCCTTTTACGAAGCGTTCGAAGACTCTCTCCCGAATCTCGAATGGGAATCCCGGCCCGTTGTCCTGAATTGTTAGTTCAGCAGCTCCTTGCTCCGTTCGCAGTCGGATAAAGATTTCTGAGTTGCTCGGCAGATGCATAAGCTCATTTTCGAGCAGATTGCTGACAACGCGTTCCATTAGAGAGGCGTCCGCGTCGATCATCACCTTCGATTCCAGATCGAGAACAAGTCGTTGATTTTTCTCCGCCATCGCCGGGCGATATATTTCTGCCAACTTTTTGGCCACTTCAGATAGATCCAGAGGTTTGCGATCAAGATGCAATGCCCCGGCCTCAGCCTCCGCCAAGTCGAGGGTTGTGTTCAAACGCTGCAGGAGGCGATCCAGACCTTCAATTGCTTCTCCCACTGAGTCCTGCAATCTCTCGTTGGCTCCGTCGCATAAGGCCGACTCGAGGGTTCCGCGAATCGAGGTGACCGGGCTCTTGAGATCGTGGGCCACCGCATCCGTCACTGCGCGTAATTGGCTCACCGACGATTGAATGCGGTCAAGCATGTGATTGAAGGTCTCCGCGAGACGAGCAATTTCATCCGAATTTCTCGATTCCGGCAAACGCTCTTTCAAGTTCTCGCTTCCCATGCGTGCAACGGCCTCTGTTATGCGCTCCACTCTGAGCAGAGTTCGCCGCGCACTGAAATAGGAAATCACGCAACCCAGCACGAACGTCCCGCTCCATACCGCCAGAAAGCTACGAGTCAGATTGTGCAACAGGTGGCGCGCGCCACGATCAGAAAGCCCGAGATATACCGCGGAACCATCGTCATGGACGTGGGCCACCACACGAAAGGGCTGCTTCCATCCCTGAATATGAATTGATTGCGGTTTGCCAGAGGTTAGTCTCGCCGTCTGAATTGCCTGAAGAAAAGCCTCTTTGCCATTTGGGCCGACCCATAACGGAGTCTCGTGCATTTGGGGGTCCGTCTCGAGGAAGAAAACGGAATTTTCGTGTTTGCCGCGATCGCCGGGCTCTTCCGGAATTTCTTGCGTTGCCAGCTCCGCAACTTCTTCGACGATCCGGTCGTAGAGGCTGTCTCTCGGCGTGTTTTTCGCCACTTGCGCCAGAGTGTCCGCTTCTCCGATCAACCACGCGTCGCCTCGCTGCCGGACGCTCTTTGCCACCAGCAAGTAAACGATGGAAAACGCGATAGCGGTCCCGATGGCGAATGCCGTTGCCGTCCAGATGGAGATTCGCCAGGCTGCCGTGGTGCGAAGTCGCTTAGGCATTTTTCAGAACGTACCCTACTCCGCGAATGGTATGAATCAAAGGCCTTGCCGCTGCATGATCCACTTTGCTGCGCAAGCGGTAAATGTGAACATCCACCACATTCGTTGCCGGATCAATTCTCATTCGCCACACATGATCAAGGATCATGGTACGGGTGACCACGCGACCTACATTCCGGCACAGATACTCCAGCAGGGAAAACTCTTGAGCAGTTAATTGCAGCAATTCGTCGCCGCGCCTGGCTTCGCGGCGGACCAGGTCCAGTTGCAAATCAGCTGCCTGCAGACGCGTAGACTCGCTCTGCGGAACGGAACGCCGCAGCAGATTTCTCAATCGAGCCAACAGTTCCGGAAGGGCGAATGGCTTGGTCAGATAATCATCGCCGCCATGTTCAAGCCCACGTACTCGTTCGTCAACCGAGCGTCGCGCCGATAGAATAAGGACCGGTGCGGAGCTGCCCTGCGCGCGGCAGCGCGCAATCAGGTCCAGACCGTCCATGTCCGGAAGACCAAGATCAATGATGAATGCGTCGTGCAAACCCTCGAGCGCGAGGGCCTCTGCGGCCTTTGCGTTAACCGCTGCATCGACCTGGTATCCAGCTTCCACCAATGCCCGTTTTAGAAATTGCTGGATGTGAAGGTCATCCTCCACTAAGAGCAACCGCATGCCACCGGACCTCCCAAAAACTGTATCCTTCGAAGTAAGATGCATGCAATCCCTTAAATGTTGAGCGCGCGCCGGGCCAAGGCCAGCGCATCAGACCAAAACGTTGAAGATGAATGGATTAGCTCGACTACCCGTCCAACGGCGCTGACAAATTGATCGATCTGGGTTTCTTCGACAATCAGCGGCGGAGCGGCTTTGAGGACCATAAAATTATTGCCACAAATCTGTGTCAGTATCTTCTCGTCTCGAAACATCCGCATGACAACCATCTGGCCGAACAGTCCGGAGTGTATGCGCTGGAATGCTTCGAAGGGTACGCGGAGAATGATTTTCGAAGGCGCCTGGAATTCGATACCAGATAGCAATCCGATTCCACGGATATCTTTTACCATTTCGTATCCGGAAAGAGTTTCCCGCAACCGGTGACGAAGTTCATTTCCCCTTTCGATTGCGCGCTTGCCCAAGCGTTCTGTTTCCAATACCTCAAGCGTCGCCAATCCCGCTCGCATGGCAAGCCCGTTCTCGCTGTAGGTCGAAGTGTGAACGATAGCCCGCTTTAGCGAGCTGTAAACCGATTTGTACACGTCGTCGGACATCAGCACGGCACCAATAGGAATGAGGCCACCGCTCAAAGCCTTCGCCAGTACGACGATGTCCGGATCAAGGCCGTAATGATGTGCCGCCAGGAATGCTCCCGTGCGGAACATTCCGGTCTGCACTTCATCCAGCACAAACAAGGTTCCATATTTTCGGCAGAGTTGCTGCGCGGTTTGCAGATATCCGCGCTGCGGGATTCGGATTCCACCCTCCGCCTGCACCGGTTCCACGATAAAAGCCGCGAATTGCCGCGTACTGAGTTTCGCCTCGAGCGACTGAGCATCCTCGAACCGGATTTGTTCTGCTCCGGGCAACATCGGCCCGAAGCCCTCGCGCCAGAACGGATTTCCCATGAGGGAGAGCGCCCCGCATGTCAATCCGTGAAACGCACCCTCGGCGTACAGCAAACCGGTGCGTCCGGTATGGGCGCGCGCAAACTTGATTGCGCTCTCGATCCCTTCACTTCCTGAACTCGCAAAGAAAACCTTGGATAACCGCCCACCTGCCAATTTGCAAAGGCTGGCCGCCAATTCGCCTGCCGCCTCAGGAACGTGGCTCTGCAGCATGGCTGGCCCTGACCGATCCAACTCTTGCTTCAATGCGGCGACAACCGAAGGATGGTTATGCCCCACGTTGTGTACGCAATATCCCGAAAGGAAATCCAGGATGCAAGTTCCGTCTTCCGTGAAAAGCTCGCTGCCAGAGCATCGCGTGTATGAAACATTCATCCCCAACACGTCAAGCAGCTTCACCCATTGCGGATTCAGATGCTCGCTGTACAGAGCAGTTGCGGACGTAACTTCAATTGGCATTTTTGACCCTTCGGAGCCTATCTCTTACAACAGACTATTGGCGGAACATTACCACTGTGTCTCCGATGAATGACAATTCGTTCATCCCAGCGTTCTAATTCCAGCAGAAATCTTGGATGGATACTGGGATATCGAGATCGGCTGGATTCAGAGGGAGATGTTCACCGTCGTTCGCAATTTCGGGAACTCTTTTTGGTCGATTCGCTGGAAATCTGAAGGAAGGTCGGGACAGTGGATTATCTGGACCGATTGCATAACGTCGCGCTTAGTCCGTACAGCAGTGGAAGATAGACAATCGAGGCCGTCAGCAGCCGACGTGCAGCAACTCTCGAACGCTCGAACACGAATTCCCATCCGAAGTATGCGAATCCTGTTCCCAGAAGAGCCATTGCACAGTAAAAAGTGGCGGCGTGCCGAGTCGGAGATTGTGTAATGCTGATAGCCACGAGAGCAAGAAGCGGCAATAGAGTTTGCAAAATCACGAAAGGAACTCTCACGTTGCCCTTGGGCAGAACCAAATAGCCTGCGCGGTCATAGTCTTCGCGGTACATCCACGCGATTGCCATGAAATGTGGAAACTGCCAAAAAAAGAGCATGGCGTACAGAATTCCCGCCTCATTATTCAATCGCCCGGAGGCTGCGGCCCAACCAATGAGCGGCGGCATGGCACCTGGAAAAGCTCCGATGAGAACGCACCACGGTGTTTCTCGTTTCAGCGGGGTGTACACGAATAGGTAGGTGAGCAGCGTTAGAATCGCTAGCGCACTCGCCAGCGGATTGACAACGGCGGCAAGATACATGGTTCCTGCCACTGCCAGTGCAATTCCGAAGGCCAGGACAGCCGTCGGATTAAGGCGGCCAGCCGCGGCGGGGCGCCGCGCGGTTCGGCGCATTTGCGCGTCGAACGTTCGTTCGAGGTATTGGTTTAGCGTCCCGGTCCCACTTGCTACAAGCAACGTTCCGAGCAAAGTGTTGAATAGCCCTGCCAATGAAAACGGCCGTCCTTGATTTGCCGAAGCCACATAAAAACCTACAAAAGTTGTGATCAAGATCAGGAAGTTCACTTCTGGCTTCGTGAGCGCCCAATAGTCTGAGAGCAGAGTGGATCCGCCAAAATGGCGCTCTTGCACCGCCGTGGAAGAAAACTTGGTAAGTGCGCACCGGTCTGACATTTCAGACTGCCTCCATCTCATGCGTTTCAGTGCGATGTACCGCGATGCGTTGCGAGCCAATTTGCGGAATCGCAAGCTCTTCCAATTGACGTGGCGAACGATGGGGCGAGAGTAAACGTGCGGTGAAAACTGACCCGGCGATTAAGTAGACGACGGTGACGCAAGTCCACATCAGTGCGCCAGCGCATTGCTGGTCTTCCAGAGCAGATAGGCCGAAAGAGCGTGGGGAAGACAAAAACACCGGGTAAACCACGCGATCGCAGAACACCAAGAATCCGGAAAGAATATCGCACGGCAAGGTAGCCAGAAACAGATAAAGAAGAATGGACGATTCTGGCCACTCTAAGCTGTATTGCAATGGCCGGACGACAGGCAACCAGAATAGAAGTCCGGTTGCGAGAAATGATGCTTGCTGAGCCTCATGCCACATTTGCGACTGGAGGCCGAGCATAAACACCGAAGGAATATGCCACACAACTAACGTGCCTGCGGCTGCAAGCCAGCAGAGTGCCGGGTGCGTTACCACGCTTACCAATTGCCGCATTGGTTCAGATCGCAAGAATCGCGTTAATCCGTGCGCCGGTGGCTTTCGAGGCATGCCCAGCAAGATCAAGGGGGGCGCAAACGTCATGAGAAGAAGGTGTTGAACCATGTGCGCGGTCAGCATCTCATGATCGAGTGCAGCCAGAGGTGAAGCCGTCGCAATCCAGATGAACAACAGGCCCAGTACAAAACTGCCGGCGCGCCAACCCTCGACGGTGTCGTGGTCGTGGCTGCGAGCGGCGAGCCATCCACGCAAGTAGAGAAAAGCGGCCAAGATCAAGGCGCCAGAAACCCAGAATGACTCGGACGCGCCGTCATGAATGTGCGAGATCATCGGCGGCCTATGGTTGAGTCCCGGACGTTTTTACTTGGCCGTTGTTAAGTACCAGCTCGCGTGCCGCATCACGGGCCGGCCGTTGTCCTGCAGGGTGCAAGGTCTCGAGGAAAGCTACGAGCGCGGTAGTCTCTGCCGGACTCAGGTTATTTCCATAGGCAGGCATGTTGCCGCCACCCTGAATCACCTGCCGAATGAGTTGGTCCTGTGTCAGTCGCACGGCAACGCTGTCCAAGGCTGGTCCCCTTTGTCCACCCGTGTCGCCAAGAGAGTGGCAGTTGCGGCACTGCTTAACCTGAAACACAAGCGCACCCTGCCGCTCGAGCGCGGTCGTGCCATGAATGTAGCGGTCGGGTACTGGATCGCCGCTCCAGGCGCTCATGTGCGGGCTCCAAGGCGTGAACTGGGCCATGCGAGTAAAGGTGCCTAGAGTGATCGCGATCAGCAGCACGGTAACAACCGCAATTGGACGGCGCTTCCAGCTTTTTTCTCCTTCTCCTGAAAGAAACGGCAGAAGAATCAAGCCGATAATTACTAAAGGCGGGACGATGAGAAGGAATGGCGTCTCGAGCGATGGAGGAAGAAGAGAAAGCAGCGCATAGAGCCACAGAAAAAAGTAATCCGGTTTGGGCGCAGTTTGGATGATTGTCGGATCAGGCTGCCCGGTGGGCCCAAAAGGACCAAAATAGAAAGCGCATGCCGCGATTGCAAGAATGATGAACGCGGCGAAGAACATGTCTTTCCATATCGCGTACGGAACGAACGGCTCGCCATCTTTTCTGGTCAAAGCGTGATACTCGGCTTCATAGGTCGCTCGCTTTACGATGCGTCCCGGCATCGGCCATTCGTTGATGCCCAGCTTCAACACCATCAACACATGAAGGCTGACGAACCCGATCAGCAGGCCGGGAATCACGAATACATGCAGAGCAAAAAAACGGGAGAGAGTTGCGCCAGCGATGATCGGCCCACCCAACATTAACTTCACGACAAAAGGACCGATGAGGGGAACGCGGCTAGCGATCGACGCTCCGATTCCGAGGCCCCAATAGGCGTCCTGATCGAAGCGCATGACTTGACCAGTAAATGCCATGCCAAGAGTCATCAACAGAAGAAAGACTCCGAGGATCCAGGTCAGCTCGCGAGGATATTTGTGAGCTCCAAAGAGAAACACCTGCACCATATGAATGAGGACGATGGCAACCATGAAGTTGGAGCCCCATCCGTGCATGGCACGGATGAACCAGCCAAGAGCGACCTGATGATTCAGGGCCTGCAGGCTGCTCCATGCTTCGCCGGCCGAGGGCACATAAATAAGCGCCAGCAGAATTCCGGTTACCACTTGCAGGATGAATACGGTGAGAGCGGCGCTGCCAAAGACGTAGAACCAGCTTGCCGTACTTCGCGGCACGGGATGTTCAGCAGCTTCGCGAATCGGCGCCGCGAGCTGCAGACGGTGGTCGAACCATTCGCCAATTTTCTGGATCACGCGCATGGTGGCTTCTCCGATGAGAGACTTGCCACTGGATCGCCGGGCGTTGGCAACAGTCCAGCGTTGATCGTGAGCACTCCTTTTTCGATTCTGTATGGATATTCGAAGAGCCCACGTTCCGGCGGACCTGATGCGCGCGCGCCGTCGCGATAGTATGCGCCACCGTGACAGGGGCACATAAAAAGACCGGACTGCGGGAACCAGCGGACGGGGCAGCCCAGGTGCGCACAGTTAATCGCAAACACCTGAAATTGATCGCCCGCGATGCGGCGCACCCAGCACGCGGTGTCTACAGTCTTTCCATCGGTGGGCATGACCAGGGGATTGCGAAAAGTAGCCATCCGCGTCTCTCCCTCAGGAAAGTTGCCGACGTCTCCTAGGCTCACCCACGAAAGATAGCCATTCCCGTTGCCACGAGTGATGGAGGAAAAAAGAAAACGCGCAACCGGCAGAGCCAGCACGATCGCAGCGAATCCGTTGAACAGGATTCCCACCTTCATCAAGAATCCGCGTCGCGAAAGGCTAGCTTGAGCGGGCGGGGCGGTGACAGTGTTAGTCGACATGTTGTTTCTCCGTTATTTCTCGGCGTGTTGCGCGTAGTTTGAAGCGGAATAAGGCTGTCCCGGATTTTGCGCACGCCGAGATGCCAGCCAGGCGACTACATCTGTAATCTCCTGATCGGCCATTGGCAGTCCGCGAACATCGCCGCGCCAGTCGGGTGCACCTAATTCCGGCCTGCCAGTGATCACGATGGTACGTAGTCCCTGATCGCTGACCAGCGCCAGGAATGAGTCATTCGTGATGACGCTTCCCTTGTCCGTCCCTGCGCCGTCAGAACCATGGCAGGATTCGCAATATTTTCCAAACACAGCTTGGCCGTGATCGACATTCCCGGCGGTTCTTGCTGCGTATGAGGGTGGATTCGCACCATCGAGAACTCCTTTGCGCCCCCAACGAGAAAAGATTCCACTCGTAATCACCTCGATCTGCTGCTCGGTCAGCATTCCCCCAGCGGGCTGCGCGAACGCGGGCATCGATGTTCCGCGGACGCCGTTGGCGACAATGTTGCGCATTGTGGTTTCATCGATGATGGCGAGATAAACCGGATTGGCGAGGGCGATCGCCGCCCCTCCACGGCCTTGCGCACCGTGGCAGCCAGCACAGTTCTGTGCGTAGAGAGTGCCGAAATCCAAAACCTGGTTCGGGGCAATCGATTCCGAATTGGTTTGCGGTTCACGATCTGGTGTGTTGCAAGCAGCGAGCATCACTACGCTGAGAACCACGAGCACAGAGAGAGTTCTGATACGAATCATCGCCGGCTCTCCCCGTTCTCTCGTTGCGGCATCGTTCCGGGAGCCTCGATTCCTGCCCGTAAAACAAACGAAACATTCTCGCGCGTGGGAAAGCTCGGCTGACGCACGACCACAAGTCCAGCGACAATTCCGAAAGCCACTTGCGAAGCCATGAACCACAACCAATCAATTCGACTCGCGAGCAGCGGATTCAGTAGACCCAGAATCGTGTAAAGTAGCCCTGACCACAGCGCCGGGGCGATGAGTCCTCCAAGCACAATCGGTCGGCGTGGGAACATGGGCAGCATCGCGCCGTAGAGCAACCCAACAAAGATGGACACAACGCCGTGCAGAACAAAGGCAATCGCGAAAGCATCGGCATGAAATGAATACAGCTGGGCAGGCCCGAGCCTCGAGGACTCTCGATAGGCTACTGCGGCAAGGAGATTGATGGGGTACCAAATGCTGCCGGCTTTCAGTACTCCGTAGGCACACGCCAACATTGCCATTGCGATGCTGCCCGCTATCCCGCCTTTCACACCGGCTGATATCGGATAGGTGTGAACCGGGAGCCACGCTCGCAGCTGATCTGGAAGGACCGGAAGCCGTTCCACTTCCCGGCGATCCGTGGTCAGGCGAATGTCTTCAGCAAAGACCGGTACAACCTCTTCATGCTCGTGCGGAAACACTTCACGGAACCAACCGACAGAGCCCGCCACCGACATCAGGGCGCCAAGGCAGCTTACTGACATGCTTGTCACAAGGCCAGCAAACAGCAGCGCCGCTCCAAGCGCCAGAATGAAAGGCCACGCTGTCGGCGCGGGAACTTCGATCTCGCGCGGAGCACGCGAACTTTCCGTCAATTGCTCTCTCGCGGATAGTGTTGCCATATAACCCTCATCGTCCAAGAACGTAAACTACGGTAAAAACAACAACCCATATGGCATCGACGAAATGCCAGTACATCGAGAGCACCGCGACACGATCTGATTGGTCCACTCCCATACGGCCGATAAAACCGAATATCGCGACCACCGAGAGCATGATCAGACCTGCTGTGACGTGAAAGGCATGCAAACCGACGAGTGAGTAATAGGTTGTCCCAAACAGGTTGGTCGAGATTGTGAGTCCCCGTTCGTAAATCAGCCGGTGCCATTCCCGAGCTGTGCCGTAGAGGAACAAGCCACCCAGCGCAATCGTCAGCAGCCACAAGCCGAGGAATAATCGCGTGTAGTCACGCTCCAACGACTTCGCGGCAAGGTGAATGGTCAGGCTGCTGGACAATAAGCAAATCGTGTAGAAGATCGGCGTCTCAAGGACCTCGCGCGGTGTCGGTCCCGTGATGCTTTTCCCCAAGTAAAAGAGATAGGCAACGACGAAGATCGTGAAGATCGCCGATTCGGCGATGATGAGACCGGCCATCGCGACCTTACCGCGATACGGCAAACGCCACTCGATTGCTGTGCCCGGAAATGAAGTTGTCACTGCGCTCATATGATTTCGCCTTCACTCATAACGGCTATCGGGATCCTCTGGATGCTTCAGGTCCCACAAGGGACGGCGGCTCGCGACGGCAGGAACAGTC
>Ga0210401_10004040_pt1 | contig 15452 bp, 14 predicted proteins | sample IncBWH32MmetaG_FD_150866 | JGI IMG/M metagenome (GOLD analysis project Ga0210401, IMG submission 150866) | Forest soil microbial communities from Barre Woods Harvard Forest LTER site, Petersham, Massachusetts, United States - Inc-BW-H-32-M | ecosystem: Environmental > Terrestrial > Soil >... | reverse complement strand
GCGGTGTGTCCAGGTTTCACCGATACCGATCTTGTCTCGGTGAGCATCGACAACATCATGAAAAAGACCGGGCGCAGCCGCGAGCAGGCCGTAGCCGAACTCTCCAAACGCAATCCGCAAGGCCGCCTCGTGACGCCAAGGGAAGTCGCCGATACCGTTCTGTGGCTGTGCGGCGAGGGCGCCAGCGCCATCACCGGTCAAGCTATCGTAGTGGCCGGCGGAGAAGTTTGACGCGCGCAAAATGTAAACGCGCATGAACAATAATTGCAAAGGAGGTCCCATGAGCAGACCGGCCAATCCCGTCACCATTCCCGTGGCGGATTATTCGTCCAAACATTTCCTGCTCGTCGTGACCGATGGCATGGCGACAGTGACGCTCAATCGTCCCGAGCGGAAAAATCCGCTGACCTTCGAGAGCTATCGCGAACTCACGGATTTCTTCCGCGCCTGCGCATTCGACGATGACGTCAAAGTTGTGGTCGTGACAGGCGCCGGCGGCAATTTCTCATCCGGCGGCGACGTATTCGAGATCATCGGCCCGCTGGTGAAGATGGATACCAAGGGCTTGACTTCCTTCACCCGCATGACAGGCGATCTGGTCAAGGCGATGCGGGCTTGCCCCCAGCCGATCGTCGCCGCGGTCGAGGGCATCTGCACCGGTGCGGGCGCAATCGTCGCCATGGCATCTGACATGCGGCTCGCCGCAACCGGTGCCAAGGTCGCGTTCCTGTTCAACAAGGTTGGGCTCGCCGGCTGCGACATGGGCGCTTGCGCCATCCTGCCGCGCATTATCGGCCAGTCGCGAGCTTCCGAGCTGCTCTATACCGGCCGCTTCATGACCGCGGAAGAGGGTGAGCGCTGGGGGTTCTTCAGCCGCATCGTCACACCGGATCAGGTGTTGCCGCAAGCGCAGATCCTGGCCCGGCAGATCGCGGAAGGGCCGACGTTTGCCAACACCATGACCAAGCGAATGCTGGCAATGGAATGGGCGATGTCGGTGGAGGAGGCGATCGAGGCAGAGGCTGTGGCGCAGGCGCTGTGCATGACCACCGCCGATTTTGAGCGCGCCTTCGAGGCCTTTTCGAGCAAGGTAAAGCCGGCCTTCCAGGGCAATTGAGCCGCGCCGGGGCTTGCCAATAAATGTTTTAGGTTTAAAATATCTGGATGGTGCCCTGAAGCTTGCGCCGGAGGCCTTATGAAGATCGCGATCATCGGTGGTGGACCGGCCGGTCTCTACGCCGCGATCCTGCTTCGGAAGCAGTGGCCACTGGCCGAGATCGCTGTCTATGAGCGCAACCGCGCCGACGATACGTTTGGCTTCGGCGTGGTGTTTTCCGACGCGACGCTCGACAATTTCGAAAAATATGATCCGCCCAGTTACCGCCGCATCACGCAAGAGTTTGCCTATTGGGACGACATCGCTGTGCATTTCCGCGGCACGGTGCACCGGGTCGGCGGCAACGGTTTTTGCGGTTGCTCGCGCCGCAAACTATTGTTGATCTTGCAGGAGCGGGCGCGCGAACTCGGCGTCAGCTTACGGTTCGAAACCGAGATCGACGATGAGTCCCGTTTTGCCGATGCCGATCTGATTGTGCTCGCCGACGGCATCAACAGCCGCTTCCGCGAAAAACACATCGCGCATTTTGAGCCCGAAGTCGATGTGCGCTCCAACGTCTTTGCCTGGATGGGCTCGACGCGGCCACTGGATGCCTTCACGTTCATCTTCCAGGAGACCGAGTGGGGCCCGTTCATTGCGCATGCTTATCAATACGAAGCCGGGCGCTCGACCTGGATTTTTGAGACGGATCCCGCAACCTTCAAACGTGCCGGGCTAGAGGGTCTCAACGAAAAGCAATCGGCCGACCGGATGGCCGAGATTTTCGGCTGGTTCCTCGATGGGTATCCACTCCTCACCAACCGCTCGATGTGGCGCAATTTTCCGATGATCCGCAGCAAGCGTTGGGTCAAGGACAACATGGTGCTGTTGGGAGATGCCAAGGCGACGGCGCATTTCTCGATCGGCTCGGGCACCAAGCTTGCGATGGAAGATGCGATTGCGCTGGCCGAGGCCATGGAGCACGCGCCGACGGTCGGCGCCGCGCTCGAACAATATGAGCAGGGACGGCGGGAAGAGGTCGAGAAGACCCAGCACGCCGCAGACGTTTCGCTGGTCTGGTTCGAGCATGTCGATCGCTTCTGGGAGTTTGACCCGGTGCAGTTTGCATTCGGGGTCATGACCCGATCGAAAGCGATCACCTACGACAATCTGACCTTGCGGGCGCCGGACTTTGTCGCCGAGGTCAACAAGGCTTTTGCGCGGCAGGTGCGCGCGAAGGGATTTGACGTCGATGTCGAGAAGCCGCTCGCGCCGATGTTCCAGCCGATGCGCCTGCGCGAAATGGAGCTCGCCAACCGCGCCGTTGTGTCGCCGATGTGCATGTACTCCGCCAAGGAAGGTATGCCGACCGATTTCCATCTCGTGCATTACGGATCGCGCGCCGTCGGCGGCGCCGGCCTGATCTTCACCGAGATGACCTGCGTCGGCCGCGACGCCCGCATCACGCCGGGCTGTACGGGATTGTGGAACGACGAGCAGGAAGCCGCGTGGCGCCGCATCGTCGATTTCGTCCATGCCAATTCAGCGGCGAAAATCTGTCTGCAGCTCGGCCATGCCGGCCGCAAGGGCGCGACCAAGCTGATGTGGGACGGCATGGACCGTCCGCTGGAGGAGAGCGGCTGGGACATCGTGTCGGCCTCACCGATCCCTTACTTCCCCGACAGCAAAATGCCGCGCGAGATGGACCGCGCCGCGATGGATGCGGTCAAGAGGGCCTTCGTGCAAGCTGCCGAACGCGGCGAGCGCTGCGGCTTCGACATGCTGGAGCTGCATTGCGCCCATGGCTATTTGCTCGCGAGCTTCATCTCGCCGCTGACCAATCGGCGCTCGGATGAATACGGCGGCTCGCTCGATAACCGCCTGCGCTTTCCGCTGGAAGTGTTCGAGGCAATGCGCGCAGCTTGGCCGGCGCGCAAGCCGATGTCGGTGCGGATCTCCGCGACCGACTGGGTGGACGGTGGCATCATCGGCGATGACGCCGTCGCCATCGCGCGGGCTTTTGCGGAAGCCGGCGTCGACCTTGTAGACGTTTCTACCGGCCAGACCGTGCGCGATGCGCAGCCGCTCTACGGCCGCATGTTCCAGACGCCATTTTCCGATCAGATTCGGAACGAAGCCCGCGTCGCGACCATGTGCGTCGGCAACATCACCACATCAGATCAGGTAAACACCATTCTCGCCGCTGGCCGCGCTGACCTTGTCGCGCTGGGGCGTCCGCATCTGGTCGATCCCGCCTTCACGCTGAAGGCTGCCGCCTGGTACGGCGCGGACGGGGTGTTCTGTCCGCCGCAATATCTGCCGGGCAAGGAACAGATCTTCCGCAACAGCGTGCGCGACCGGCAGGATTTCGACGACCTTAAAATTAAGGCTAAGCCGAAGACCCGGGCCGAATTGAAGGCGGAGGCGTCAAAGCCGCTTGCCGCGGAGTAACGGACCGTGCGACCTTAGCTGCGATCGCGTGGCGTCTGTGGAGTTTAGGGCGATGAAGGCGATTATCGTCGGAGGCGGTATCGGGGGCCTTACCACCGCGCTGATGTTGCGCTCGCGCGGCATCGGTTGCGAACTGTTCGAACAGGCGGACACAATCCGCGAGCTCGGCGTTGGCATCAACACGTTGCCGCATGCGATCCGTGAACTCGCCGGCCTTGGGCTACTGCAAAAGCTCGACGACGTCGCGATCCGCACCGACGTGCTTTACTACCTGAGCCGCCACGGTCAGGAAGTGTGGAAGGAATCCCGCGGCATCGATGCTGGCCACGACGTCCCGCAATTTTCGATTCATCGCGGCCGGCTGCAAAGCGTGATCCACCGCGCCGTCGAGGAACGGTTAGGCGTTGAGGCGATCCACACCGGCTGCAGGTTAGGGGCTTTCAGCCAGGATGAAGGCGGCGTCACGGCGCATTTCTTCGATCGTACGGGCGCCCACATCAAGACGGTGCGAGGCGACATCCTGATCGGCGCCGATGGCATTCATTCGCGGGTGCGTGAGACATTGTTTCCGAACGAAGGTCCGCCCTGCTGGAACGGGCTGATGCTGTGGCGCGGCGCGCGCGACTGGCCGATGTTCCTGACCGGTAAATCAATGATCGTCGCAGGCGGCCTACATGCCAAGGTCGTGGTCTATCCGATCGCGAAAGGATCTAGCCCGGCGAGCCGCCTCACCAACTGGGCCGTGCTGGTGAAGGTTTCCGACGGCAACGCGCCGCCGCCTCGCAAGGAGGATTGGTCGCGGCCGGGAAAACGCGAAGAACTGATGCCCCATGTGGCGCGGTTCTCGGTGCCCTATGTCGACGTGCCGAACCTGATCTCGGCGACGCCCGAATTCTATGAATACCCGACGTGCGATCGTGATCCCTTGCCCTATTGGTCATGTGGCCGCGTCACGCTGCTCGGCGACGCCGCGCACCCGATGTACCCGGTGGGCTCGAACGGCGCGTCGCAAGCCATTCTTGATGCGCGCTGCCTCGCAGATAGCCTGGCGCGTTCCGAGCATCCGCGCCAGGCGCTGGTGGCGTATGAGCAAAAGAGACTGCCGATGACAGCGGAGATCGTGCGCTCGAACCGGCGCGGCGGGCCGGAAGGCGTCATCGACGCGGTCGAACAGCTCGCGCCCGACGGCTTTGACAATGTCGAGAACGTGCTCAGCTATGCGCAGCGCGAGGCGATCGTGCGCGGCTATGCCAGCAAGGCCGGTTTTGCAACCGTGCCCGGTCTAACAGCGGTGCGCGCCTAGCTCTGGGCCCCTGGAGGCGGCGGCAGGAAGTGGATGTTGTGTTCCGCGGCCATCGCTACGACGTTTTCGGGGTTCTGCTCCTTCATGTTGTGAAGGCCCCAAAATAGATCGTAAAGCTTTCGGCTCGGTGCCACCCAGAACAGCACCTTTGCGGTCTGGTCCGACTTGTTGAAGATGCCGTGTGGCACGCCCATGCCGAGCCGGATCAGATCCCCCGGCGTTGCCTGTGCCTCTGAACCCGCGAGCATGAAGTCGAGCTTTCCCTCCAGCATATAGAGGTATTCGTCCTGATCGGGGTGGATGTGCGGTGGCACGAAAGTGCCCGGCGGCAGCGTCGCGTGCCAGGAAAAGGAGTGCTCGGTATAGCTTTTCGGCACATAGGTCTGGCCGAGGATATTCCAGGAAATCCCCTGAATGCCCTCGTTGGCCCGGGTGATGCCGGTGATCTCGCTCTTCATTGTGCGGTTTCCTTCCTTACCTTATTTGCCCGGCGTGCAGTCCTTGGCATAGCGGTCGCCGTAATTCTCGAACACCTTTTGGACGATCTCGGTCTGGAATTTGCCGTCCGGGCGTTTTGCCACTTTGGTCAAGTAGAAGTCCTGGATCGGATAGCCATTGGTATTGAACTTGAAGCTGCCGCGCAGCGAACTGAAATCGGCCTTTTTTAGCGCCGCCGATACCGCCTCCTTGTCGCTGAGATCGCCCTTGACGGCTTTTACCGCGCTGTCGATCAGCATGGCCGTGTCGTAGCCTTGCATCGCATAGGTGCCGGGCACGCTGTTGTAGGCGGCCTCATAGCTGGCGACGAATTTCTTGTTCTGGGGATTGTCGAGATTGGGCGCCCAGTCCGCGCCGCCGAACATGCCGATCGCGGCGTCCTGCTGCGCCGGCAAGGTCGATTCATCGACAGTGAATGCCGAGAGCACAGGAATGCTGTCGGCAAGACCGGCCTGCCGGTACTGCTTTACGAGATTGACGCCCATGCCGCCGGGCATGAAGGTAAACACGGCATCCGGCTTGAGCGAGGCGATCTTGGACAGCTCAGGCTGGAAATCCAGTGTGCCGAGCGGCATGTAGGATTCCTCGACGACCTCGCCCTTGTAGTCGAGCTTGAATCCGGCGGCGGAATCCCTGCCGGCCTGATAGTTCGGAACCAAAAGATAGACACGCTTGTAGCCGCGATCCTGCGCGACCTTGCCGAGGATTTCGTGCACCTGATCGTTCTGATAGGAGGTCACGAAGAAAAGCGGGCTGCATTCCTTGCCGGCATAGCTAGACGGGCCTGCATTCGGGCTGATCAGAAAGGTTTTGCTGTCGACGGCCGGTTTGTGGATTGCTTGCAGGATGTTGGAGAAGATCGGTCCCACCACGAAATCGACCTTGTCGCGTTCCAGCAGGCCCTTCACCTTGGTCACCGCGGCATCGGGCTTGAGTTCATCGTCGACCGCGACGACCTCGACATCGCGGCCAGCCATTTTGCCGCCGAGATCCTTGATCGCGAGCGCAAAGCCGTCGCGCGCCTGCTGGCCGAGCGCCGCAGCGGGGCCCGAGAGCGTCACGATCACGCCGATCTTGATCTTCTCCTGCGCGATTGCCGGGCTAACGGCAACGCCCAGCAACGCCGCCAGCCCGGCCAACTTCCATCGTTGTTTCATGATCTCTCTCCTGATCGGCGGCTCGCACGTTTTCAAGTTCGAGCATATTCTGACGAAGGCTGTCGCGGCAAGCGAGGCGTCCGTGAGTGCAAGGCCGCATCTGCAGCAGGCATGCAAGCCGCACGCCAATTGCTTGAAGCCTAAAGAAATTGGAAAAGCCTGCCGAAATAGCCGACATTGAGCGTTTTGACTTGCCGGCCGTCTCGAATTATTTGAAGGTCAAAATGTTCGGTCGACACCCGTTATACGGATGTCAGGCCCAGGCAGGTATGATTGCATCATGATCCTCGATTCCGAGACCAAGGCCGTCGAACTTCCGGAAGATCACGGTGACGAGCTCAGATTGTGGCTGCGTCTTCTGACCTGCACGACCCTGATCGAGGGCGCGGTACGCGGCCGGCTGCGCGAACGGTTCGACGTCACGCTGCCGCGCTTCGACCTGATGGCCCAGCTCGACAGGGCGCCCGACGGTATGACGCTGTCGGATGTCTCCAAACGAATGATGGTCTCGAACGGCAATGTGACCGGGCTGGTCGAGCGGCTTGTGGAATCCGGTCATCTTGACCGGCGCACATCGGTATCCGATCGCCGCGTCCAGGTCATCCGGCTGACCAAGACCGGCCGCGCCGAGTTTCGCAAGATGGCCGCCGAGCACCAAACCTGGATCTCCGATATTTTTTCGGACCTCACGCCTAAGGATGTCCGCGACCTGATGCGGCTGTTGGCCAAGACTAAGGGTTCGGCGCAGAAAGCCGCAAGCTGGCGGGCGTCGTAAGTTCCGTGGCGGGGATCGACTACGAGGTCGAATACAACAACCGGGCGCGGGTGCCCGAAAATCCGGTGCTGATGGCCAGATGGGCAAGAGATGCCGCCGCCTATCGCGAGCAGCTTGCCCCGCAATCGATCCGTTACGGTGCCGGCGCACGCAACACGATCGATTTCTTTGCGGGCGAGGGTGAAGGGCCGATCGTCGTCTTCATCCACGGCGGTTACTGGCAGTCGCTGGATGGCTCCTTCTTCAGCCATTGTGCGCGAGGGCTGAACGCGCACGGCATTGGCGTCGCTGTTCCCACTTACGACCTTTGCCCCGACGTCACCGTCGACGACATTATCGGACAGATGCGGATGGCGTCGGGTGAGTTGGCGCGGCTGGGCCGTCCGCTGGTCATGAGCGGTCATTCCGCCGGCGGGCATCTCGCGGCCTGCATGCTGGCGATGGATTGGCGGGCGCTTGATCCTTCGTTACCGAAGCAACTGATCATAGCGGCCTACACCATTTCGGGCCTGTTCGACCTGGCGCCGCTGGTCGAGACGTCGATCAACAAGGCATTGCGCCTAGACCAGGCGACAGCGAAGGCCGCGAGCCCGCTATTCTGGAAGATACCGACGCACGGCAGTCTTGACGCGGTTGTGGGCGGAAACGAAAGCAGGGAATATTTCCGGCAGAGCCGGACCATCGTCGAACAATGGGGCAGGGCGGGCGTCCCGGCCCGCTTCGGCATCGTACCTGATGCCAATCATTTCACCGCGATTGCACCGTTGGCCGATCCGCACTCCGCGATGGTCGCGCGCCTGAAGCAATTGGCCGGGCGCTGAGGCCCGCTCGCCCGACAAAAAGCATTGGACGGGTCGGATTTGGGCTATTGCGCCAAATTGCTTGAAGTATAAAATGTTTAGGAATGAAGCGCTGCCGGGCGTCCTAGATATCAAGTCTTCATCCCGAAAACGAGGGCGATGGAAAATGTCAGGTGGAATTCGGAGCCTTCAGAATCTTGGTCCGTCGGGTCACGTTGATGATTTTACGCGGCGAAATCTTCCGCCGTTCCACCAATGGCCGAAATTGCTGCTCGACCGGCCGGAGTTCAGATATCCCGAATATCTCAACGCGGCGGTCGAGCTGACCGATCGCATCGTCGAGAAGGGGTTCGGCGATCGTGTCGCGCTCATCGGCAACGGTCGCCAGCGCACCTACAAGGAGCTGGCAGACTGGTCGAACCGTCTCGCTCATGCATTGGTGGAGAATTACGGCGTAAAGCCCGGCAACCGCGTCCTGATACGCTCGGGCAACAATCCGGCCCTGGTCGCTGCATGGCTTGCGGCAACGAAAGCGGGCGCCGTCGTCGTCAACACCATGCCGATGCTTCGTGCCGGTGAATTGACCAAGATCGTCGACAAGGCGGAGATCGTGCTGGCATTGACCGACAGCCGCATCGCCGACGAATTGGTCGCGTGCGCGAAGACCAGCCCGTTTCTCAAGCAGGTCGTGAATTTTGACGGAACGTCGAACCATGATGCCGAGCTCGATCGGGTGGCGTTGAGCAAGCCGGTCCGGTTCGACGCCGTCAAGACCGGCCGCGACGACGTCGCCCTGCTCGGATTTACCTCGGGCACTACTGGTGAACCAAAGGCGACGATGCATTTCCATCGCGACCTCATGATCGTTGCCGATGGTTATGCCAGGGAAGTACTCAACGTCACGCCGGATGATGTCTTCGTAGGGTCACCGCCGCTCGCCTTCACGTTTGGGCTCGGCGGTCTTGCGATCTTTCCGTTGCGGTTCGGCGCTACCGCGACACTGCTGGAGAACGCAGCACCCAGCGAGATGGTCAAGATCATCGAAACCTACAAGGCCACGATTTGCTTTACCTCGCCGACCGCCTATCGGGCGATGATGGCCGCGATGGACAAGGGCGCAGATCTGTCGTCGCTGCGCCTTGCGGTCTCGGCTGGTGAGACCCTGCCGGCGCAGGTTTTCGAAGGCTGGACCCGCAAGACCGGCAAGACGATTCTCGACGGGATCGGCAGCACGGAATTGCTGCATATTTTTATCACCAATCGGGTAGGCGACGCCGTCGGTGGAACGACGGGGCATCCGGTTTCCGGTTACGAGGCCAAGATCGTCGACGATAACATGAACGAGTTGCCGTCGGGCACTGTCGGCAAGCTTGCGGTTCGCGGACCGACCGGATGCCGGTATCTGTCGGATTCGCGGCAATCGAACTATGTGCGCGATGGCTGGAATCTAACCGGCGATACGTTCGTCCGCGACGAGACCGGCCGCTTGTCTTTCGTGGCCCGATCGGACGACATGATTATCTCCTCCGGCTACAACATCGCCAGCCCCGAGATCGAGGCCGCATTGCTGAAGCATCCGGCGGTCGCGGAATGCGGCGTGGTCGGCGCGCCCGATGAGGCGCGTGGCATGATCGTCAAGGCCTTTGTGGTGCTGGCTTCGGGCGCCGCCGCCGATGATGCGATGGCGATCGCCTTGCAGGATCATGTCAAGCGCGAGATTGCGCCCTACAAATATCCGCGCGCGATCGAATTCGTCGCGCAATTGCCCAAGACCGAAACCGGCAAGTTGAAGCGGTTTGCCCTGCGGCAGATGGCCCTAGGCCAAGCGGCGTCGTCGGGCGTCGCCACGGAAATGAACTAAAGTGACGGGGAATTTTTCGTGAGCACCACTAAAGCGCCCACCCTCGCTATGCTGCCGGTTGCAGAAAGCGAAACCTCGACGGCTGCGCAGATTTTGCAGCCGAGCGGCTGGCCGGCGCCGAAGGGCTATGCCAACGGCATGGCGGCCGACGGCCGCATCGTGGTGACGGGCGGGGTGATCGGCTGGGACAGCAAGAACCATTTGCCGATTGGATTTGTCGCGCAGGTCCGCCAGACGCTGAGCAACATCGCAGCCATTCTCGCCGAAGGCGGTGCGCGGCCCGAACACCTCGTGCGCCTCACCTGGTATGTCGTCGATATGGAAGAGTATCTTTCGAACCTGAAAGAGCTCGGCCAGATCTATCGCGAGATCTTTGGCGCGCATTATCCGGCGATGGCACTGGTGCAGGTGGTGAGGCTCGTCGAAAAGGCGGCTCGCCTCGAGATCGAGGCCACCGCAATAGTGCCGCGCTGAAGGGCGGCGCCGCCTCGTCCGCCGGCTATCGGTCCTTCCCGGGTTCCAGTCTGAGCTGCTCAAACAGGAATTACAGGCAGCCGCGCCAGATACCAGCCGTCTTTCGGCGTGGGCAATCCGGACGTCAATAACTTCGTTCGGTGAAAAGAAACCGACGGCGTCCATTGACTCGAAATATGTTTAGTGAAAATCTGTCACTTAACAATAATACTAAACATATCCCCGCCGCTTGGGCGATGGCGGGGTTTCAGTCTGCGTGCATGACCGCCGAACGGCGAAGTGCGATTAGCAGGACAAGCAGGCAATCGCCTGCGACAACAGGGAGGTTGTGATGATCCAAATGATGCGTGCATTGGGGGTGACTGCGGTTGTTGTCGCCTCGTCTCTCGGCGGTCAGGCGGTTGCTCAGACCAAACAATTGACGTTGTGCTGGGCGGCCTGGGATCCGGCCAACGCCTTGGTGGAGCTTTCGAAGGACTTCACCTCCAAAACTGGAATTCAAATGAAATACGAGTTCGTCCCGTGGACGAGCTACGCCGACCGGTTCCTCAACGAACTCAATTCGAAGGGAAAGCTCTGCGACGTCATTATCGGTGACAGCCAGTGGATCGGCGGCGCCGCCGAGAATGGCCACTACGTCAAACTCAACGATTTCTTCGCCAAAGAGAAAATCTCGATGGACGATTTCATGCCGGCGACGGTGGTCGGCTACTCCGAATGGCCGAAGAACACCCCGAACTATTGGGCGCTGCCGGCGATGGGCGATGCGATCGGCTGGACCTACCGCAAGGACTGGTTCGCCCGGCCGGAAATCCAGGCCGAGTTCAAGAAGAAGTACGGGCGCGATCTCGCCCCGCCCGAAACCTATGAACAGCTCAAGGAGATCGCCGAGTTCTTCCAGGGCAGGGAGATCGACGGCAAGAAGGTCTACGGCGCCTACATCTATACCGAGCGCGGCTCCGAAGGCATCACGATGGGCGTAACCAACGTGCTCTACGATTGGGGTTTCCAATACGACAATCCGAAGAAGCCTTATCAGATGGAAGGTTTCGTCAACTCGCCCGAGGCGGTCAAGGGGTTGGAGTTCTATAAGTCGCTCTACAAGTGCTGCACCGCGCCCGGGATGAGCAACGCCTACATGTCGGAGGGCCTCGACGCCTTCAAGTCCGGACAGGTCGCAATGCAGATGAATTTCTTTGCGTTCTTCCCGGGTCTCTACAAGGATCCCAATGTCGGCGGCGACAAGATCGGATTCTTCGTCAATCCGAAGCAGAAGTATCACTTTACTCAGCTTGGCGGGCAGGGGATCTCGGTAGTCTCCTACTCCGAGCACAGGGACGACGCGCTCGCCTACATCAAATGGTTCGCGCAGCCTGAAGTGCAGAAGAAGTGGTGGGCGCTCGGCGGCTACTCCTGCCACAAGGCGGTGCTCAACGATCCGAGTTTCCCGAAGAGTGCGCCCTTTGCCGCCGACTTCCTGAAGTCGATGGATATCGTCAAGGACTTCTGGGCGGAGCCCTCCTATGCCGAGCTCCTGCTCGACATGCAGAAGCGCGTGCATGACTACGTCGTGGCCGACAAGGGGACGGCGCAGGAAGCGCTCGATCTTTTGGTCAAGGATTGGCAAAAGGTGTTCAAAGAAGACGGCAAGATCTAGCTTGATCGGAACCTGGTCTCCCGATCTCTTGGATCGGGAGACCGCCTCCTTGAGCGTGTACCGATCTGTGAACGACAGGGCCAACATGAGCACTCTCGCCGAGCAGGCCGTTGCCCGGACGCCACGCCGACTAGCGTTGCGATTCCGTGGCTTGTCCGACAGAGCCATTGCCTGGCTGTTCATTACGCCGTCGGTGCTACTGCTGCTCGCGATCAATATTTTCCCGCTGCTGTGGACGATCCAGCTCTCCTTTACCAACTATCGGGCCAATCGTCCGAATGCACCGATCAGGTACATCGGTCTCGACAATTACCGCGATATACTCACTGACACCGAGGTCTGGCACGCCATGCAAGCCACCGCGCATTTCGTGCTGTGGTCGATCGCGCTCGAACTGGTGCTCGGGTTTGGCCTCGCGCTTCTGATCAATCGTCGTTTCCGTGGTCACAGTTTCTGGACCACCATTATTCTCTTGCCCATGATGCTGTCACCGGCGGTGGTCGGCAACTTCTGGACCTTTCTGCTCCAACCGCAGATCGGGCTGTTCAACAGCGCGATCGCGCTCTTGACTGGCGTGGACCCGAGTTCGTTCCAGATGATCGGCGACGTGGCGTTGGCACCTTGGTCGATCATCATGGTCGATACCTGGATGTGGACGCCTTATGTCATGCTGATTTGCCTTGCCGGTTTGCGCTCGATACCGGACTACATCTATGAGGCCGCGGAGGTTGATCGTGCATCTCCCTGGCGGCAATTCTGGTCGATCACGCTGCCGATGGTGATGCCGTTCCTAATGCTCGCCATTCTTTTTCGCGCGATCGAAAACTTCAAGATGTTCGACATGGTCAATCTTTTGACCTCGGGCGGCCCGGGATCGACTACCGAGGTCGCGTCGATCACCTTGAAGCGCGAGGCTTTCGAGAAATGGCGCACCGGTTATTCATCGGCGCTGGCGATCATTCTGTTCGTCACCGTCTTTGGCGCCGCAAACATCTACGTCAAAGCCCTTAATCGGGTAAAGCAGCGATGAGTACGATCGTCACCGCCCATTCAGTGGCCGAACCTTCGCGATGGTCGAAGGCGACGGCTTCGTTCATCGTCGCGACCTACGCGATCGTAACCATCTTGCCGCTATTGTGGATATTCCTCACCGGATTCAAGACCCCGCCGGATTCGATCGCCTATCCGCCCAAGATTCTGTTCGAGCCTTCCGTTGAAGGCTACGTCAACCTGTTTACGACGCGCTCGCGGCAGACGCCCGAATTCCTGGCAAGCTTGCCTCCGCCGCAGACCTGGTATGAGCGCCTGGTGCGCTCGCGTAACATGGTAATCGGTGGGCCCTCGAAGGTAGTGCCGCGCTTTGTCAACTCAATGGTGATCGGATTCGGCTCGACCTTCCTTGCGGTATGCTTCGGCACCATCGCGGCCTATGCGTTCTCGCGCTTCCGCGTGCCGCTTGCCGACGATCTCTTGTTCTTCATCCTCTCGACACGGATGATGCCACCGATTGCGGTGGCGATCCCGATCTATCTGATGTTCCGGAATCTCGGACTGACCGACACCAAACTCGGGATGATCCTGTTGTACACCGCCGTCAACGTTTCGCTCGCGGTATGGCTGTTGAAGGGATTCATGGATGAAATACCCCGCGAATACGAAGAGGCCGCGATGGTCGACGGCTACACGCGCCTGCAGGCCTTCTTCAAGGTGGTTCTTCCGCAGGCGACGACCGGTATCGCGGCAACCGCGATCTTTTGTTTGATCTTCGCCTGGAACGAATATGCCTTCGCGGTTCTGCTCACCAGCGGCGACGCGCAGACGATGCCGCCCTTCATCCCCTTCATCATAGGCGAGGGTGGCCAGGACTGGCCCGCGGTCGCAGCCGCGACGACGTTATTCTTCATCCCGATCCTGTGTTTCACCATCCTGCTGCGCCGCCATTTGCTGCGCGGCATCACCTTTGGAGCGGTTCGCAAATGACGGACAGAATCGCGCGATCCGGATCGAGATGGCCGTTTTGGCTCCGTCGCGGCCCGTGCGAGGCTGCGGCGATGGCGCTGATCGGGCTTGGCGTGGTGATGCTGATGCAGCCCGTGTCTTTGAGTCTGTATAGCTATTCCTTCGTCACGATCCTGGCCGGTACGCTCGGCTTCGTGGTCGTCAGCCATTTTCCGGATTGAGCTGATATGGCAGAGATCAAGGTCGAGCAGGTCGCTAAGACATTCGGTAGTTTCGCCGCCGTGAAGGGCGTGAACTTCACGGTCGATCATGGCTCATTCTTCGTCATCCTTGGTCCTTCGGGCTGCGGCAAGACGACGACCTTGCGCATGATGGCGGGCCTCGAACTGCCGACGTCGGGCCGCATTCTGCTCGATGGTGAAGACGTCACCGCGCTGCCCGCTTCGGCGCGCGACATTGCCTTTGTGTTCCAGCTGTTTGCGCTCTATCCGCACATGAATGTGCGCCAGAATATCGGCTTTCCGCTGCGGTGCCAGAATTACCCGCGCGGCGAGATCAAAAAGAGCGTCGAGGAAACGGCGAGACTACTGAGGATCGGTCATCTCCTGGATCGCCGGGTCGGCGGGCTCTCCGGGGGCGATCGGCAGCGCGTCGCGCTCGGCCGCGCCATCGTGCGCCGACCGAAGGCCTTTCTGATGGATGAGCCCCTGGGCGCGCTCGATTCCGAGTTTCGCAGGTTGATGTGCGGCGAGCTGCGCGAATTGCACGATCGCATCGATGCGACCACCGTCTACATCACCCACGACCAGCTCGAGGCGATGGCGATGGCGGACCGTATCGTCATCATGAATCAGGGCCGGGTCGAGCAGATCGGTACGCCTCAGGAGATCTACGATCGTCCCAATACCATGTTCGCGGCCGGTTTCATCGGCGCGCCGCCCATGAGCTTCCTAGGTGTCGAGGGCTCATTGCGCCGCGGCGACCGCAGTATCCGGATCGACGGCGTGCCGGTCGAAATGCCGGAGGTGTTCGCGGATCGTGCTGAGGGCAAATTTGCGCTTGGCGTGCGGCCCGAGAATGTATCGTTTGCGGATAGCTCACAGCTGCGAGGCCGTGTGATAGGCGCCGAATATCTCGGTACGACGCAGATCGTCACCGTGACAACGGCCAACGGACAGCTAAAAGCGCGGTTGCCGTCAGCCAACGCGATCCGGGTTGGCGAACAGGTCGGTCTCGCGTTACGGCCGGACCGGCTCTCCTTGTTCGACGCCAACAGCGGACAGGCGCTGCCCTCGGCGCTTTCCGCAAGGGGGCGCCATGGCTGAGGTCGCCCTTGTCGAAGTCAGCAAGAGTTTTGGTGTGGTCGAAGCGGTCCATGACCTCTCGCTCTCCATCGCGAACGGCGAATTCGTCGTGCTGCT
>Ga0210401_10004036_pt1 | contig 15458 bp, 15 predicted proteins | sample IncBWH32MmetaG_FD_150866 | JGI IMG/M metagenome (GOLD analysis project Ga0210401, IMG submission 150866) | Forest soil microbial communities from Barre Woods Harvard Forest LTER site, Petersham, Massachusetts, United States - Inc-BW-H-32-M | ecosystem: Environmental > Terrestrial > Soil >... | reverse complement strand
TAAAAAGAGGCCATGCGCATGGCAACTGGTGCCGTTACCGCACGCGAACCGAACGTGGATGTAAAGACCGAAACGAAGGAAACAACCGAGGCGCAGCCTCAGACGCTGAAGCAGCGCTTCATCCATCTGATGCATGAGATCTTCATGGGACGTGAAGAGCACCTTGGGTGGCGCCAGTAGTTACCATGCAGCGCTGAGCATGGGCGCCGCTTCACCGGGTCCGCGCTCACTACTCTCCGCGGCTCAAGGTGGATAGCTGGCTTGCTCCCTCGTCCGAAATTCCCCTCCAGGCAATTCACCCAGTTCGTTACCGTTTTTGCAGCGCTTCTTTCCAGCCTGCCCGCTTGCCCGGCAGGTTCAGGGCGGTACTGGCGATCTGCTCCAAGGGCACGACGAAGCTCACTGCGCCGCGAGAAATCGCTTCTTTGGGCATTCCAAACACAATGCAACTGGCTTCGTCCTGCGCGATCGTGGCGGCTCCAGCTTCTTTCATCTCATCGAGGCCCTGAGCGCCGTCGTCGCCCATCCCGGTCATGATGATGCCCACCGCCTTTGACCCTGCTGAAGCTGCCACCGAGCGAAAGAGAACGTCAACACTCGGACGATGGCGCGAAACCAGTGGCCCATCGATGATCTGGACGACAAGTTCTTCGGCGGCGCGATTGACCAGCATGTGACGGTTGCCCGGAGCGATCAACGCCAGGCCGGGTTGCAGCCGGTCGCCATCGCGGGCCTCTTCGACTTCGATTGCGCATTCCTTGTTCAGGCGTTCAGCGAAGGCCCGGGTGAAGACTTCAGGCATATGCTGCACAATCGCGATCGGAGGGCAGTCGGTCGGCATGGCCGTGAGGAAGACACGCAGGGCCTCCGTTCCGCCCGTCGAAGCGCCCACGGCGATTAGCCCGTTCGGCGCTCCTGCAGCGCGAACCTTGGCTTTGCGAGGCAGAACCTCGTCGGCCGTCAGACGAGGGACTGCCAGCATACGTGGTCGCGGCCTGACCTGCGCTTGAGAGGCGCTCCAGACCGCATCTACGAGGGTGACGGCCGACTCGTGCAGGAACTCCCGCACGCCGACCTTGGGCTTGGTGATCACCTCGACCGCGCCTTCTTCGAGCGCGCGAAGTGCGAGTTCGGTGCCGCGAGCGGCGAGGCCGGAGCAGACCACCACGGGCGTAGGCATTTCCGACATGATTTTTCGAATGAAAGTCACGCCGTCCATCCGCGGCATTTCGAGGTCGGTAATGACGACGTTGGGAGGTTCCTTTTGCATTTTTACCCATGCAATCAGCGGGTCGGCCGCGACGTTGACTTTGACCCGGCTGTTAGTGCTCAAGATGGCCTGCATAACCTGGCGAACCATTGCCGAGTCATCCACGACCAGGACCTGCAGGTCTTCTCCATGCATAGTGATACCCTTTTTCGCCTTCCTCAGTGGGGGCTGCCGAAGAAGTTCTGCTCAACGAGTTGATAACAGTTGCTCGTTGTTTCCTGCTTTTGTGTAGATGGTTGGCTCAACACTACGTAACTGGGGGAACACGCTGTTCAGGTTCTCGGCGTGGCCCACGAATAAAAGACCGTTGGCCTTCAGATGACGAATGAGGCTCGTGACCACTCTTTGTTTTGAAGCGGCGTCAAAATAGATCAGGACATTGCGACAAAAAATCGCATCGAATGGACCCTCGACGAGATCGGATTCCCGATCCAGGTTCAACCTTTGGAAGTCGATCATTTGCTGGATTTCGACTTTCACTTTCATCTCACCTTGCCGCTCCGCCATTCCGCGTAACATAAAACTGTGTAGCAAGTCCTTCGGCAGTTCTGCCGACCTCGCGATGGCATAAATCCCCTTGCGCGCCTTTTCCAATACGCGGGTGGAGATGTCGGTGGCCAGAATCCGCGCGTCCCAGCCTTGCTCGGCGGGAAGATGCCTGGCAAGCAACATGGCCACGGTGTAAGGCTCTTCGCCGGAAGAACATCCGGCGCTCCAGATCTTCACTCTCCTCGGCCGCAACCCGCGTTCGGCCTCCGACTGCCAATGAGGAAACACTCTCCGTACCAGGAACTCGAACTGCCTGGGCTCGCGGTAGAAGCGAGTTTCATTGGTCGTGATGGCGTCGATCATCCGGGCGCGTTCTTCGAGCTGCTCCGGCTGCGAAACGCACTCATAGTAGCTTTGCAGTGAGTTGATCTCCAGCGTGCGAAGCCGCCGGAAGAGGCGGCCGCACAGTAGGGCGGTTTTTGAACTTCCAAGCCAGATTCCGGTTTCGGCGTAGATCAGTTTCTGGAATTTTTCGAACAGCGCGGGACTGACAGAAAGATGAGGTGGCTGCTCAAGGCGTGCCTCGCCGCAGCGGAACTTGGCTGAATCCTTGCCTGGAGCTGTTCCAGCGGGCAAGAGTTACGCTCCGGTCTCGAAGTGCGCTTTTTTGGCCGGTGCATTAACCATCACGTCGTTCGAATGGCTGCCATCGGCAACCGAATCCGTGACTGCGAGCAATTCGTCGGCGGAGAGGACTTTGTCAATGTCAAGAATCAGGCAAAATTTCTTACCCAGCGCTCCCATGCCGAGCAAGTATTCGATCTTGACGCGAGTGCCGAAAGGCGGAGTCTCTTCGATTTCGTCTGCGGAAAGATCGATGACCTGGCTCACCGAGTCGGCCAAGACTCCCATGGTCAGCTGCTCGCTCTGAAACATCACTTCGGTGATGATGATGCATGTGAATTTGGAAATGCGGCTGGCGGGCAGTCCGAACTTTACCGCCAGATCGACCACCGGGACAACTCTGCCTCGCAGGTTGGTGACGCCGCGGATCCAGGCCGGAGTATTGGGCACGGTGGTGACAGCTTCGTACTCGACGATCTCGCTCACCTTCGCAATACTGATGGCATATTCCTCGCCTGCAGTCAGGAAGGTAAGGTATTGCACCGTGCTCAGAGGGAGTTGGTTCTTCCCTTGATTCTTCCCTTGGTTGGGCGCTCCCATAGTTTCACTCCTCGTATTACCGCCGTTTGCTTCGTCGAATGCGCCCGGCTCTTCCGGCAGCGAAGCCAGTGCGCGGACCCGCAAGCCGATCTTCTTTAAAACGGAGCGAAGTTAGCTTCTTCCGCCGCCTTGCCGTTGGCCGGCTTACTCTGGCTACGCTGGGCGAAATCGCTCCTGAACGACGGGTTCAGAGGCATCACCACGCGCTGCTTGCCATCGCCGCCGCGGTTGGTAGGTTGCTCTCCGGCTACACGGAAGAAAGTCATCAACTGCTGCAGTTGCTCGGACTGCGCAGCCAATTCTTCCGCCGTGCTTGAAAGTTCTTCCGCAGACGACGCGTTGCGCTGGGTGACCGTGTCGACTTGGGACATGGCTTTGTTGATCTGCGTGACTCCGCCGGATTGTTCGGTGGATGCCGCGGCAACGTCCTGCACCAGTTCGGCGGTCTTCTTGATGGACGGCACCAGGTCAGAAAGCAATTGGCCAGATCGTTCGGCTACGCTGACGCTCTTCCCGGCCAGCCCTCCAATTTCCTGCGCGGCCAACTGGCTCCGTTCGGCCAGTTTTCGAACTTCGACTGCGACCACCGCAAAGCCCCGGCCTTGATCCCCCGCGCGGGCCGCTTCAATCGCCGCGTTGAGCGCGAGAAGATTGGTCTGGTAGGCAATCTCTTCGATCACCGAAGTCTTGGCAGCAATTTGCTTCATGGCTTCGACCGTCTCTTTGACTGCATCGCCGCTCTCTTCTGCCGCCGAGGCCCCCTTGGCTGCTGCCTGCTCCACCTGCCGACTGTTGTCGGCGTTTTGGGTGATGGAGGCGTTCATCTGTTCCAGGCTGGAGCTCATCTCCTCGACCGAGGCAGCTTGCTCACTGGTTCCCTGAGAAAGACTCTGCGATGAGGCCGAGACCTGCTGAGCGGCGGAAGCAACCGCCGCGGAACCTTCGCGGACGTCCCGAATGATGCCCGACAGTCGGCTGCTCATTTCCCGCATGGCCTGCTGCAATTTGCCGGTTTCGGAGCGGTTCGTGACCAGGATTTCCTTGGTCAGATCGCCAGCGGCAATACGCTCGGCGTGCTCGACCGCTTGCTCGATCGGAGTGGTGATGCTTTTGGTGACGCTGATCGCCGCGAGCGTGGCCAGGAACAGAGTGGCGACCAGAAGGAACAACGCAATCCTGCGCCCCACCGCGTAAGCTTCCTGACTCTCCTTCATGCTTTGCTGCATGGCGGCGGTCTGAAGATCAATGAACTTTTCCCACATAGCGCGGTACTTCTCGAGTGCCGGGATCACCTCTTCGCGCAGCCCTGCCAGCGCCTGCTCACGCTTCTTGTCGGCGAGAAGCGCCTTGGCTTTATTGCGAGCCGAAATGTAGGCCTGCCGGTCCTGGGTGACGAGCTCGAACATGTCTCGTTCCTGTGCGGAGCTGAGACTCTTTTCTATTTCCGCGACTTGTCCGCTGATTTCGTGGCTGATGGCCTCGTTTTGCGTGTTGAGCTTTTTCTCCTCATCAGGATCGGTGGTCTCGAACAACTGCAGGGTGATGCGGGCGTTGGTGATTGAGTTCTCTATGGTCTGGTGGGTCAACTCAACCGTGTTGTAACGCTTCTGCATCGAGGCCGACATGTTGGAATTCAGGCGACCGAGCCAACTCAGTCCGAATCCGCCAACCGCAATCACGCACAGCAAGATGGCTCCGAACACCACCCCCAGGCGCGTGCCAATTTTCTGATCTTGCCAAGTTTTCATTGTCCTTCACCTCTCTGATAACGGCTCTTGCTCTCTAAGCTTGTGTTTGCAAAGTCGATTGCATCACTCCGCGCAGAAGACTGGGAACGTCGAGGATCAAACCGATCCGACCGTCCCCAAGAACGGTAGACCCGGCGATCCCCGGGACGGCTCGAAACGCCCTGCCCAGCGGCTTCACCACCGTCTGCATGCCGCCCAGGAGTTCATCCACTGCGATTCCGGCATGGAACTCATTGATCTTGACGACAACGATGTTTTCTCGCTTCGGGGTCTCGCCGGAGAGACTGAACACGCGGCGCAATCGAACGTAGGGCAGCGCGCTTCCACGCAGGCTAAGGATCCCGCCGGCTTCTGGGCTGCGATGTTCCGCGGGCAATTCCGTGCATTCGGTCACATGTTCCAGAGGAACGATAAAAGTCTCGGAACCGACCCTGACGGAGAAGCCTTCAATAATGGCCAAAGTCAGCGGCAGGCGAATGGTGATGGTGCTGCCTTTGCCGGCTGTACTCGATATCTCGACCGTCCCGCGCAGATTATCGATGTTGCGGCGCACGACGTCGAGCCCGACGCCACGACCGGAAAGATCGGTCACCGACTTGGCAGTTGAGAATCCGGCGCGGAATACCAGATCGTAGAGCTCCTCGTCGCGAATCTCATCTTTGCCAGACAGAAGTCCAAGGCGTTTCGCTTTGTCAAGGATGCTTGCGCGGTCGAATCCTGCTCCGTCGTCTTCCAGCTTCACGATGATGTTTCCCCCGCTATGCGCCGCAGTTAACCGGATCAGTCCGCAAGGGTTCTTGCCTTGGCTTTCGCGCAAGGCTGGCTTTTCGAAACCGTGATCGACCGCGTTGCGCAACAGGTGCAGGAGAGGATCTTTCAATTGTTCAAGCACGGTGGTATCTACCTCGACGTCTCCTCCTACCACTTCCAGTCGGGCCAATTTCCCATGGCTTTTTGCGAGATCCCGCACGGGACGGACGAACTGGCGAAACAGGGGACCAACCGGGACCATGCGGATACTCATGACTTCACTCTGCAGGTTCATGTACAGGCGCTCGGCCTCACGATGCATCTCTAGGATGGCGCGCCCCTGCTCGGCGTCGAGCTTCTCGATCATCTGGCGCAGGCGGGTTTGCGCGATCACGAGTTCCCCAGTAAGGTTCAACATGTGATCGAGCTTGTCGACATCGGCGCGCAGCGTGCGGTGACTGGTGCCGGGGAGCAGGTCAACTTTCACCGCTGAACTCGATTCTTCGTTGGCCTCGCTGGCCGTCATAACTCTTTTTGCCCGCTTCCCTACCTCCCGCGCAATTTCCTTCCTGAGCTTTTGCTGGCCCGGGGTAAGCTCGAAGGGCCCGGCCGCCGCCGCGTTTGAGACCATGGCACGAAGCTCATCTACAGCCTTCAGCAACAGGGAAATCAAGTCTGCGCCGGGCAGCGCCTGCTGCTCACGAAAGACGTCCAACAGGTCCTCTATGACGTGGGCAAACCCTGCGAGTTCACTGAGCTCCAACGAGGTTGCGTTGCCTTTGAGAGTGTGAGCGACGCGGAAAATACTGTGAAGAAGTTCCGGATCGGAAGGACTCGATTCCATCTGAACCAGCGCTTGCTCCATCAAGTCCAGGCCTTCTTCCGACTCGACGAGGAACGACGCGAGCACTGCTTCACGATCAAAGTCCGCCAAATCCACTGTTCCTCCTCTGGTCGTCCGCACTAGCCAGCGCTGTTTTTCTCCACTTGTTCGAAACTCTTGATCGTGGTCACACCATCGGATATCTGAAAGACCAACCGGCGGCCATGCTTTCCCGAAACCTCTTTTTCAACCACGGGGATAGCGTGCGAGCGAAGAAAAGTTTCTGCGAGTTGAACGTTCCTGGTTCCCAGCGACTGCAAGGGATCGTTGCCGAAGGCGCAGGAGCCGCCGAAGATCTTGGCTTGCAGATATTTGGTCTCGCATCCCAAGGCCAGGACTTGTTTCAGAAGTTCAGGATTGGCGACGTTGCCGTAGCGAAAGCGGTTCGGCCCTTCGCCCTGCCCCTCAGGCAAAAGATAGTGATTCATTCCTCCCGCCTTCTTGTGCCTGTCCCAGAGGCAAATGGCCGCACATGACCCGAGTATGGTCGAGATAATGATCGGATCGCGGGTTACGAACAACTGCCCCGGATAGAGAAAGTGCCTGGCCTGTTCGGTGTCGGCGTGCTCAAAACTCTTCATGAACTCCGCGGGCAGGACTGCCGGATTGAATTTGGCCTCGGTCATGCTCTGATTCCTGATCCCTCGGGCGCTGCATTGGAGTGGGCTTTCGGGCCAAATAAAGGCTCGGCGGCCTGGTCGGAAAGAACCTTGAACAGGTCCATGTCGGATCTGTCGAAGCCGACCTTCTGAGGAAGCAACCGCAATATTGCAAGTATCGCGACGGTCTGGTTCGCGAAACGGAGTGGAATAAACGCCTTGACCTTAGCCACAGCGTTGGAACGATTACGATCCGGAGCCTCAAGGTGGCACTCACCGCGCATCACGTGTTGAAGACCGGCCTCGCCCAAAGCTCGCGGCAGGTCGTAGTCTTCGATGTCGACTCCGAAGGACCAAAAAACTTGAAAGGTGGCGTTTCTGCGATCCACTTTGAACAAAACAATTTCCTCTGAGCCGATGAAGTTGGCCACGATCTCGCGCACGCCCTCGATCGCATCCTCTTGACCTCTGCTCTCTGCCAGCCTCTTTCGCGCGGCCTCCAAGCGTAGGTCGTTCATCTCGGACGGCTTCGACCCGGATCTGTCGTGCTTGTCACCCTTCATGAAGGTCCTTATTAATACAGCCAAACGGAGGAGTTCTTCACTGAGCTACTCTCCCAAATAGCTTTGCAAAAGCGCCACTAACTCGGCACCATCCACCGGCTTGGTAATGTAGTCGTTGCATCCACTTTGGAATCCGGCTTCCATATAAGACTCTTCGCCGCGAGTCGTGACCAGAACAATAGGGATCTCGCGTGTGCTTGGTTGCTGGCGCATCCTCTTGCAGGCCTCAAATCCATTCATACGGGGCATCACCACATCCATCAAAACCAAATCCGGACGTTCTTGTTGCGCCTTCTCGACTGCTTCCTGCCCATCGCTTGCGGTCACGCACTGATAGGTCGTACGCCTTTCGAGGATCTCGCGCTCCATCATCAAGGCCGTCTTGGAGTCGTCAACTACAAGAATTTTCTTTGACATGGTTCTCCTCGAACTGCAGTGCCGAGGTCACGAAAACTGGGGTCAAAACAGCATTGCCCGCGGCGACCCACAATGATGTTTAGCACAGCGGGTGATTACGTCGGTAATTACGTCGGTAATTTAAAGCTAGAGTTCGGGCAGTTTGGATTCCGGGATCGGTACCTGGAATGCGTGAGGAACTCCTGCCGCTCACCGTGGAAGTTGCTAACTAGCGGGATTCTATCCTCGCCCGGCCAGCCACCAACCTTCGATTTCCTCCAGGCTGCGGCCCTTGGTTTCCGGAACTGCGCGCCTGACGAAGAGAAACGCCGCGACGCAGACAACAGCGTAAAGCAGAAAGGCGCCCGGCGCGGTCAACACTCGCGCCAGCGAGAGGAAAGTGAGGGTCACCACCAGCGTCCCGCACCAGAGAAAGACGGTTGCAATCGACATGGCACGTCCCCGGATTCGGGTCGGGCAGATTTCCGACATCAACACCCAGGTGCCTGTGCCGATGCCGACGGCAAAGCAGGCGACGTAAATCAGCACGAACACCAAAACCACAAGGGCCGGGGCCTGGAGACGAATCGCCGCTGCCACGCCGACGAGAGAAATCGCCATGCCGGCAAACGCAGACGTCATCAACGGCTTCCGGCCAACGCGATCGATCAGGTACATCCCGAGGATCGTGGCCACGAAGTTGATGGCCCCGATCATGACGTTGGCGAACAATGCTGTGCTGGCGGTCTGATTCGGCACGTGCTCCAGGAAAACCAGGGAGCCGTAATAAATAATGGTGTTGATACCGGTGAACTGGCTGAACAGCGCGATCAGGATGGCGACTACCAGCGGCTGGCGAAAAACTGGATCCAGGACATTCCCACTCTCCTCTGCAACCGCAGAGCGGATGGCACGGATTTCGGCTTGAGCGGCATCCCTCCCGTTGATGCGCGCAAGGAACTGTTCGGCTTCGGCCTCCCGCTCATTCTGTACCAGCCAACGCGGGCTCTCGGGAACGGAGAGCAGCGCCAGCAGGAAAAATGCCGATGGAACCGCTGCTGAAGCGAACATCCAGCGCCAATTCGACGGCCCAACTCCGGTAAGACCGTAGTTCACGCTGTAGGAAAGCAGAATGCCGGTGACAATCGCCAGCTGGTTAACGCTCACCAGCAGCCCGCGAATGCGGGCCGGGGAAATTTCCGCGATGTAGAGCGGCGAGAGCGTGGAGGCGAGGCCGATGGCGAGGCCGCCCAGCAGGCGTGCGAGCACGAACTCGGTGAGATTCAGAGCAAGCCCCGTCCCTATCGACGAGATCGTAAACAGGGCCGCTGCCGCCAGCAGCAACTTCTTTCTGCCGAAGCGGTCGCTGGTGAAGGCCGCAAGGGCCGCCCCGAAAACGCATCCCAGAAGCAGGCTGCTGGCGCCGATTTCGGTTTGCGAATCACTCAGCGCAAACTGGCGCTTCAAAAACACAATGGCGCCGTTAATGACCGCAGTATCGAAACCGAACAGCAACCCGCCAATCGCCGCCACAGCGGCCGGCAAATATAGATAACGAGCCGATCCATCCTGTGTGCGGACGCTTCCCTGCGTATTAGTGGGGTTCATCTTTCCTTTCGCATGCCCCCGTCGATGGGATGAATTGGACTTTCAAATTGTGAGCAATCGCTGTTGCAGGAAGACCAGCCCCGCCGCGCCAGCCACTCCCCCGTATCCGACCGCGTTTTGGATCACGATCGGCACTTTCCTCCCAAGCAGAACCCTGGTCCGGCGTTCGACCTCCTCATGCAATGGAGCAAGCAGTTGCGGCCCGGCTGCGGCGATGTTGCCTCCTAGAATGAGCAGCTCGGGGTCGAACACGTGCAGGAAACTCACCAGCGCGGCGGTCAGCGCTTCGAAAGCGAGGTCCAGCACTCGACGCGCGCTTGGATCGCCTTCCGCTGCTGCTTGAAAAATGGCCTCAGTGGTGGGAACCCGTCCGGCATCGTCGAGCGTTAAACGGGTTGGGGAAGCTCGGTGGATGTGCGCGGAATAAGCGGACTCGATCGCGCGGGAGGAGAAGCTCGTCTCGAGACACCCATAATTGCCGCAGATGCAGAGCCCGCCGCGGAGATCGAGGGTCACGTGTCCAAAGTGGCAGGCAGCTCCCGATGCACCGCGCACGATCACGCCGTCGACGAGCGCCGCACCACCGACTCCCGTGCCGAGAGTGAGCAAAACCACGTTGCGACGCCCTCGAGCGGATCCCCACAACACCTCGGCGACAAGGGCCGTGCGTGCGTCATTGTCAGCACAGACCCGCAGGACATCCATTCCGGCCAACTCGCGCAACGTGCATCCTTCCAGAAAATTCAGGTCGCCGGGCAGGCGATTAACGCGCGTGGTGGTCGAATCGATCACTCCTTTACAGCCAATCCCGATACCCTGCACTCGTGCCGGCGCGTGCTTTCGCACGGAGTGGATAAAATCCCGGAGCGACGAAGTTGTGCGCGGCGATTCCGCATGAAAGCTCTCGAGCAAGTCTCCGCGCAATCCCACCAGGGCGGCCTTGATCGCGGTAGCCCCGATGTCGACGCCGATTGCGACCGCTTCGGCATGAGCCGGTGATCGAGTTTCGCTCACAATGATTCTGAATTATACTCACGTCGATCCTCCGCAGCCTCCGCGAGGCGAAAGGAAAACGTGCCGACGAAGGCCCCGTCCCGTCCACTTGCACCCTCGAAGCAGGCCGGTTTGGCATTCTTCGACCAGGCAATGGTCCTGCTGCAAGAGCTGCGACGCACGCAAGCCGATGTCATTCAAAAAGCGGCGGAGCTGTGCGCAGAGAGGATCTCGCGCGGCGGCCTGGTTTTTCTCTTTGGCAACGGCCACTCCCGCATGATGTGCGAAGAAATGACTCCGCGGCAGGGCTGCTACGCCGGCTTCGTCGCCCTGGTCGAACTCGCGCTCTCGAACCATGCGTCGATTGTCGGGCCGAACGGGCTGCGTGCCCCGCTGTTCCTCGAGAACTACGAGGGCTACGCGGAGCAGATTCTGCGGAGCTTTCATTTCGGACCGGACGATGCCTTTATCGTGATTTCAACCAGCGGGATCCGCCCCGTGGTCGTCGAGATGGCTGGGGGAGCGCAACAGCGCGGCCTGCCCGTGATCGCGATCGTATCCAAAGCGCATTGCGAACAAGCCCAGCCCGCCCATTCTTCCGGGAAGAAGCTCATCGACTGCGCTGATCTGATCATCGACAACCAGTGTCCCCCGGGCGACTGCCTCATCGAGTTGGAAGGCCTGGAGTGGCGGACCGGGCCGGTTTCCACAATCACGGGCGCAACCATCATCAACATGATCCGCTGCGCCACGGCCGAAGCGCTGCTGGCGCGAGGCGTCAAGCCGGTGTTGTTGCCCAGCCACCAGTTCGTCGGAAATGCCAGCGCCGCTGAGCAATTGGAAGCGTTCTATGAGGCCTATCGCAAGAGCCTGAAACACCTGTTTGAATAGGGATCACGTGAGCGAAGTCCTTCTGGTGACCGGGTCGTCCGGAATTGCGGCGGTGACCGCACGCATGTGGGGAGCGCACGACAGCGTGTTTATCGTTGGCGCGAAAGCCGAAGAGTGCCGCTCGCTGGCGGCCGAATTGCCTGAAGCGGATTTCAGCGCCGCGGACGTGCGCGATGAAGAAGCAGTTCGCAAAAGCGTGGCGGCCTGCGTCGAACACTTCGGGAAAATCGACGCGCTCTTCAATGTAGCCGGTATCAGCGCCCGCTCGTTGGGCGACGGCCCGCTCCACGAATGTTCGACCAAAGCCTGGGATACGGTCATGGAGGTGAATGCCAAGGGCACGTTTCTGATGTGCCGCGAAGTGCTGCGCACGTGGACGCGAGATTCCCACAAGGGCGTAATACTCAACATGGGGAGCGTTCTGGCACGGCACCCGCAGCGGGAGCACTTCGCCACCGCCGGTTATGCTGCAAGCAAGGGAGCGATTGAGGCCATGACCTTTTCCGCCGCCGCTTACTATGCGGCTGCCGGCATCCGCATCAACGTCATTGCACCCGGCCTGGTCCTTACGCCGATGAGCGCCCGCGCGCAGCGCGACGCCCGCGTCCTGGAATACGTGGCCCACAAGCAGCCTTTGACGCGAGGTCTGCTTGCGCCGGAGGACATCGCAAAGACCGCGTGCTTTCTTCTAAGAAAGGATTCGGGCCCGATCACGGGGCAGGTCATCACCGTGGACGGAGGTTGGACGGTGAGCACATGACTCGAGCAAAAAGGGCGACTGCATCCTCGACCAATGCCGCCGTCGAACAACGGCATGCCGGCAAAGAACGCCGGCCTCTACGAACCAGCGTGATCGGCAGCTATCCTTTTCCGGGATGGCTTGAGTTTGCCTCGGCGCACCTGGACGAATTTGGCGAGGCCGATATCGAGGAGATGCGGGCCGATGCTGTGATCGCCGCTGTGCACGATCAACTCGCCGCGGGCCTTGACGTGATCACCGACGGAGAGCAGAGTCGCTACGATTTCAACTTATCATTCTACGGACGGCTTGAGGGGATTCGCGCAACGCCGTTTTCCCTCCGTCGTTTTGGCCCGCCGGCTCACGATCAGCGTGGCAAATATCCCGTCACCGGAACCATTGTCTCGCGATACGGGCTGGGTGCAGTCGCCGAATTCAAGCTCCTGCAGAAGGTCGCGCCACAGGGACCGACGCTCAAAGCCAGCGTGCCTGGGCCTTACACTCTTAGCGGACGAATCGAACCTGGCAGGTCTTATCCCAGCCGATGGGAAGTCACCGAGGCATTGATCCCGATCGTCCGCGCCGAACTGGAACAACTGGTGGACGCAGGTTGCCGTGAGATTACCCTCGACGAGCCTTCCATGAGCTGCTATGGGTATCGCGAAGACCCCGGTCGCTTCGCAAGAATCTTTGCCGGTACCGTCAAGCCCATCGTCGGCCGTTGCCGGCTCTCCACCCATTTGTGTTTCGGCAATTACAAGGGACGCGCCGTCGCTCCGCGCCGCTATGCGCCGCTGTTCCCAGCGTTCTTTGAACTGCCGGTGGACGAAATCCATCTTGAGATGGCGAGCCGCGAATTTGCGGAGATCGAACTGATCGAAGAAATCGCGAAGCGGGGCATCGATGTGGCGGTCGGAATTATCGACGTGAAGAACTACTACGTTGAAACTCCCTCAGAGGTGGCGGAGCGTGTGCGTCTGTGCCTCAAGTACGCGCCCGCTGAACGGCTTTCTTTCGCGCCCGACTGCGGCCTGAGTCAGACGGCCCGATGGGCGGCCCGGCAGAAACTCATCAACATGGTCCAGGGTGTGGCTATCGTGCGCAAGGAATTAGGACTCGCGTGATCCGCCCGGCGCAGTCGCACGCCGCGCTTCTCGCCGACATCCGTGCCGCGGACAAGCGCGATGGAGGCTTCCGGCTGTGGTGGCTGGGGCAAAGCGGATTCCTGCTGCAGTGGCAGGGCATCCATGTTCTGCTCGATCCTTATCTTTCAGACTCTCTGACGCGAAAATACAGCACGACCGACAAGCCGCACGTGCGGATGACGGAACTGGTTGTTGATCCCGCGGAAGTCTCTTTCGTGGATATCGCAACGTCTTCGCATAACCACACTGATCATCTCGACGCGGAAACCCTGGGTCCGATCTTGAAGCATAAGCCGTCGCTGACACTGGTGATCCCGCAAGCTAACCGCGCCTTCGTCGCAGACCGTTTGAAGATCGATCCCGCGATGCCGATCGGACTCGATGACGGGAGCACGGTCGAACTCTCTGCGATTCGATTCTCCGGCGTGGCATCCGCGCACGAAACCGTAGAACGCGACGAGCAGGGACATGTGACGTTCCTGGGTTATGTTTTGCAATTCGGCGACTGGAGCCTCTACCACAGCGGCGACACGCTGCGCTACCACGGCATGGCGGAGAAGCTGCGGCCCTTCGCCGTCGACGTCGCGCTTCTTCCCATCAATGGTCGTTCTCCGGAGCGGCGCGTGGCCGGCAATCTGTCCGGTCCTGAAGCCGCCCAGTTGGCACACGACATCGGCGCGAAGCTGGTAATGCCTTGCCATTACGAAATGTTTGAGTTCAACACGGCGACTCCAAACACCTTCGTCGAGACTTGCCGTCGCTTGGGACAGCCCTTCCGTCTTCTGCGCTGTGGCGAACGATTTGACTCCGGGACGAAAACCGCATGAGCACGCTCCTGCTCGCTCAGATCCAAGCTGTTTCGGAACAAGACTCTGAGCGCTCAACCGCTGCCTGTAAAGGATGACAACGATGGCAAGCTACATCGGCGCCATTGACCAGGGAACGACAAGCACGCGCTTCATCGTCTTCGACCGCTCGGGACGGATCGTGAGCAGTGCTCAAAAAGAGCACGAGCAGATCTATCCCAAACCGGGCTGGGTTGAGCATGATCCGGAGGAAATTTGGCGGCGCACGCACGCTGTAATCCGAGAAGCGCTGGAAGCCCGCGGGCTGAGATCCGCAGATTTGGCTGCGATCGGAATCACCAGTCAACGCGAAACCACCGTCGTCTGGCACAGGAAAAGTGGAAAGCCCGTTTACAACGCGATTGTCTGGCAGGATACTCGCGTTGCTCCTGTGGTCACGGAGTTCGCTGGACTCGGCGGACAGGACCGCTATCGCAGCCGGACCGGACTTCCACTCGCTACCTATTTCAGTGGCCTCAAGATTCGCTGGATTCTCGAAGAGGTTGCGGGCGCACGCGCACAAGCTGAAGCCGGCGATCTGCTGTTCGGCAATATCGATAGTTTTCTGATCTGGCATCTCACGGGTGGCCCGCACGGCGGCGTCCACGTGACCGACGTGACCAACGCCAGCCGCACCCAACTGATGAACCTGAATACTCTCGAGTGGGATCCGAACATTCTGGATGACTTTGGCATCCCGGCCCAGATGCTGCCGAAGATTGCTTCCAGCAGCGAAGTATACGGCACCGCGCGGCTGCCGGTGGTTGAGGGGGTTGCGATTGCCGGCGATCTCGGCGATCAGCAAGCCGCCCTTGTCGGCCAGGCGTGCTTCAAACCAGGAGAAGCCAAGAACACTTACGGCACCGGCTGCTTCATGCTGATGAACACCGGAGAAAAAACCGTGTTCTCGAACTTTGGTCTGCTGACCACGCCGGCATATAAGTTCGGCGCGAAACCGGCATGCTACGCCCTGGAAGGGAGCATCGCGATTACCGGCGCGTTGGTGCAATGGCTTCGCGATAATCTGGGGCTCATCGAAAAAAGTTCAGACATCGAGGCGCTCGCGCGAACCGTGAGTGACAACGGCGGCGTCTACTTCGTTCCTGCCTTCTCCGGCCTATACGCGCCCCACTGGAAGGACGACGCGCGCGGCGTGATTGCCGGGTTGACCCGCTTCGTCAACAAAGGTCACATTGCGCGTGCCGTTCTGGAGGCGACCGCGCTGCAGGTGCGCGAGGTCGTCGACGCCATGGCAAAGGACTCCGGCATTGCGCTCGACGTCCTGCGCACCGACGGTGGAATGGTCGGGAACGAT
>Ga0210401_10004035_pt1 | contig 15459 bp, 16 predicted proteins | sample IncBWH32MmetaG_FD_150866 | JGI IMG/M metagenome (GOLD analysis project Ga0210401, IMG submission 150866) | Forest soil microbial communities from Barre Woods Harvard Forest LTER site, Petersham, Massachusetts, United States - Inc-BW-H-32-M | ecosystem: Environmental > Terrestrial > Soil >... | reverse complement strand
AGGCACGAGGCGAGGGAGTAAAAGCGCCTGTGCGCCATCTTCAATTTGGGGGAGGCTGTATCGCCAGGAGGGAGTCTGGCGCGCCAAGAACTGACGTGAGATTAGGCGAGGTAGTTACCTCTGTCTACGTCCACATGAATGATACGTGCGCCAAATTTCGCTTCTGAAGCACGATGTCCGTCAGTAACCAGCTCCGTTTCGGGATGAGTCGACAAGGTGGAGGGTAACGGCGTGAAGATTTCCAACAGCGCTCATTGTTCGCGAGGCACACAACCTCACGACATCGATTTATTAGGAGTGTCTTCCGCCCAGGAACGCCAGGCCTACGCTTTTAAGCAGCAGTGCGACCAGCTCGGTTTGCCGATGCACTCCCGTCTTTTTGAAGATGCGGCGCAGATGCGTGCAGGCGGTCGGACGACTGAAGCCGAGCGCTTCGCAACAATCTTCGAGCGCGCTGCCTTCCATCAGACGGCTCGCCAGCCGTGCCTCGGTCGGCGTGAGCCGGTAGAGGTCCTGCAATTCGGCCTCAATCGAGCCGAGCGGCAACGCAGAATCCAGAATCATCAGCAGCAGCGCCGATTCGCTGGTCGCGCCGTCAAGCGGTGATGCGCAGGTGTGAATGAACACTGTAAGTGAGCGCTTGCCTGGACCGCGCGAAACCGCGAGAACACTGCCGTTTTCGAGGGTCCGGCGCTTGCGCCGGGTGCGCTCTTGCTCGATCTCCAGGAACGATCGGCCCGCTTCCTGGGTCACGCACAACACTCCGTTTTGATTGCGCATCAGGGCGTCCCCGGCGGCAAGGACACACTCAGCGACTTCGTTGTGCCCAAGAATTTTCCCACTCTCGGAACACAGAACCAGTCCGATATGCAGTTGAGAGAATGCGTCGAGCGCGGCGTGCTGGATGGAATCGGCTGCCGCCTGGAAGTCAAGTGCCGCTGGTGGGCTCGCCGCTGATGCAGACCTTTTCTGTTCGTGCGCGTTATGCGCGGCGACGCTCATCTCGCGGCAAGCTGGAGTTTTCCGGCAGTGGCTGTCGCTGCTCCATGAGCCGCAGACCGGGCATTGCAGATCGCTTTGCGGCGCTGCTACCGGCTGGTTCGTGGCCATGGCGACAAAAGGTCCAGAGATGCTCATCGCGATTTCACATGTCGGGGGAGAGAATTAAGAGGCAAGCAACACGCGCCGAATTCAACTTCGGCCAGCGTAGCCACGGCGTCTGCACGGATGAACAGACACGCCGCGTCTTACTTCACACGCGGGCCAAGACCAATACTCTTCAGCAACAGGGAAACCAGTTCTCCCTGGCGGCGCACACCCGTTTTCGCAAAGATGTTTCGCAGGTGCATACGCGCCGTGGTGCGCCGAATGCCCAGTTCCTGGCAGCAATCTTCCAGCGATAACCCTTCCATCAGCAGGTTCGAGAGCTGGGCTTCGGTCGACGTCAGCCCAAACAATTGGCGAAGATCCGGCTCGGGGGTCTGCACGGGCAGACTGGAATCGAGGATCATCACCAGAACAGACGCCTCTGCCGGGTCGACACCTTTACCAGCACCCGTCACGGCGCGCACACACAGGGTGAGAGCTCGTTTGCTCGAAGAACGACGCAGGGAAAAGGCGCGGTCGCGGCTGCCCAGTTCCGGATTCTGCGATGCGCTGGCAACATCGCGCACAACCTCGCGGATCGCGGCCGGATCGCCCTGCGTGGCCAGCAGCACTCCCTCGGCGTCGCGCTCCATTCCGTCGCGAGCGCGCAGGATGACTTCCGCCGTGTCATTGGCGGCGAGCACTTCGCCGTCGGCGCCGCAGACAATTAGTCCGATTTTCAGCAGATCGAGGGCTTCAAAACCCGCAACCAATAACTGGTTCACGTTGGAATCGGGAACTAGCTCACTCTGCGATATCGACAAAATCCGGGAAAGCCCGATTCGATTGGAGCCAGGAAGTGTGTCGAGATCCATGGTTTCCGTACTGGAACCGCCAGCGCGCTGCAGGGCGGATTGCAAACGCGAATTCAGGCTATTGTCGACGACCAATCTTCGACCCTCGATGGGAATGTCCCGAAAGAGCAGAAAGAGCCTAGGGGGTTTGCTCCGCTCAGCCAGAACTCTCGTGGCTCTCACCCGAGAGTCATAGAATGGTCAAATCCGCACAAGAATGGAACCCTATCTTTCGCACTGTGATATATCGTAAGACTGCCGGTAGGTTCCTGTTCAAGAAGTAGATATCGCCTCCTGAAACGGCACGGATGGGCCATAGAGACGCGGAAATATATGATATTTCGAGTGCTGCCGTGCAGGGAAGCGCAGCCGATTCGCAGGGATGCCTGCCATTAGAGGCTATCTTTCGGCCAGACACCGAAAAGTCAGTTAACCCGGCCCCGGAGTTAGGCAACAATGAAGGGAATGCTGCAAGACCCGTTATCGCTTATCTATTCGCCATCTAATCGTTCAAGGCTTCTGGTTTTCGCCGGTATTTTGTTTATCGCGATTGCGGTGGTGGACTGGCGTATTGAGCCCTACATTTCGCTTGGCTTTCTCTATCTTTTCCCCATCATGATCGTCGGCGGATTCCTGTCGCGGGCCACCATCGTCAGCTTGGCGCTGGTCTGCGCCATACTGGATTTCGTGCAGTTTCCCAAAGATGAAACGCTCGTGCATCTTATCTTTAGTTCCGCCGGATTTGTGGGCACGGGATTGTTCATCTCGGAACTGATGCGCAATCGGCGAATCGTGGTGCGCCGGCACCTCGATGCCCTCGGCGATCAAATGAAACTTCGCCGCGAGGCCGAAGAGCAGTTGCAGGTTCTAGTGGAAAGCAGCCCCGCCGCCATCGTGACGATTGATTTGAACGGCACGATCCTACTGGCCAACGACGCGGCCCATCATCTGTTGCTGGGCGAGGACAGCATGCCTTTGCAGGGCCAGCAAGTCAGCTGCTATTTGCCCGCACTACGCACGGTCGTACAAACTCAGGCGTCGCGGCAATTTCGCACCGCCTTGCAGTGCCGCGGACAGCGCAGCAATGGCGAGGTATTTCTCGCCGGCATTTGGTTTTCGACTTACTCGGCTTTGTCGGGACCGCGGCTGGCCGCGATCGTGGTGGACCTCTCGGAAGATCTCCGCAATCGCGAGGACCTCAGCCTGAATCACCTGCTCAAAAACAGCCGAATCCTTATGGCAGCAGTCGCCCACGAAGTGCGCAACCTGTGCGGCGCCATGATGGTCGTCCACAAGAATCTTTCGCGCATTCCCGACCTCGAGCACAATGAAGATTTTCACGCGCTCAACACGCTGATTGGAAGCCTGGAGAAGGTCACGGCACTTGAGTTGCGAACTCCAACCGCGCAGGATGCCGACTGGGTGGAGCTGACCTCGCTGCTCGACGAATTTCGCGTCCTCATCGACACCGCATACCGAGAATCGGAGATGGAGATTGAGTGGCAAATCCCCCCCAGCCTGCCGCTGGTTTGGGCCGACCGCTACGGTCTCGTGCAAGTGTTTCTGAATCTTGCCAAGAACAGCCAGCGGGCCATGCAGAAGACGATTGCGAAGCGGCTGCGGGTAAGCGTCGTGGAAGAGGGGAAGTCGGTAATTATCCGTTTCGAGGATACAGGTGTCGGCATTGCGTCTCCCGATAAGCTTTTCCGGCCGTTTCACAGTGGTTCAGATTCGACCGGGCTGGGGCTTTACATGTCGCGGGCCATCATGCGCAGTTTCGGCGGTGAGCTAGTGTATGAGAAGAGGGACCGCGGCTGTTGCTTCGCCATGATCACGCATTCGTTCAGGGAGGCGGAGGAACCGGCGCATGCCTGAGCCCATCACCCAGACGATCTCCATCCTGGTTCTGGATGATCACGCCTTGTTTCGTGAGAGTGTGGCCCGGCTGCTGGCCACCGAACCTGGCTTTCAGGTAGTGGCGCACTGTGGTTCGATCGACGAAGCCATCAAGGCGCTCAAACAAATGCGCGTCGATATCGTGCTGCTGGATTTTGATCTCGGCCGGCAGACGGGAACCGAGTTCATGCGCCTGGCCAGGCAGCAAGGATTCACCAGCAAAGTGCTCGTGGTCACCGCGGGCGTCGATGAAAAAGAAGCGGCTCAGCTGATTCACATCGGGGTCTCCGGCATTTTCATGAAGCACAATTCCGCGGCTTTGCTGCCGCAAGGAATTCGTGACGTGATGGCGGGCAAGGTCTGGTTCGACCAGGAACTCCTGCAGAGCGCCATGGCCGGAGGCCTCGACCCGCGCCCGCACCCCCGCTTCACCCAACGTGAACGCCAGGTGCTTTCCTACGTTTTCGAGGGCCTCGCCAACAAGGAAATTGCCGAGAAAGTCGGGGTCTCGGAGAGCTCCGTAAAAGCTACTCTCCAGCAGCTTTTTTCGAAGACAGGAGTCCACTCGCGAAGTCAACTGGTGCGCATCGCACTCGAGCAATATAAGGATCAGCTGTAGCGCGCTGGAGCGTCCCAAGTTGCCCCCGTCCGGCAGTAAACTGCATCGCTTCAGGCCCGACCTGCTGGCTCGGCCTCCCGGCATCCTTATAGTTTCGACCGCGCTATATATATAAGGAGGCGTATGAGGAGCCGACCATCCCTGGCGCGGTATCGAACATTGGTATGATTGACGGGCAGCGATCGGCCCCGATCAGAAAGGCTATCTCTATCCCGTAAACGGAGGCGAGCCCAAGCTGATTCCCGGATTCGATCCCGGCGAGCTGACGATCAAGTGGAACTCCGACAATCGCTCTCTGTACGTGTATCAACCTGGAGAATTGCCAGCGCGTGTCGATCTCGAAACCGGAAAGCGCGCGATGTGGAAGCAGTCATGCCCACCGACCCGGCCGGCGTCGAAACCATCGGCCCGATTTCTCATGACACCCGACGCGCAAACCTGCGTCTTCGGCTATCACCGCATGCCTGGCGGATCTCTATTTGGTGGAAGGGCTGAAGTAGCGGCGGCTTGCCCGATTGCCTGGCCGTCAGCCGCGAGCGCTCTGCCCTCGGCGACGTACCCCACAACATTTCTTCGCTGAGTCTAGTTTCCTGTAGAGTCGCTCCACGAGACAATGCAGCAATGAACAGTGGGCCTGCTAAACTTAAGAGGTGCGGAGGGATGTGTGAGTGGTTGAAACAGGCGGTCTTGAAAACCGCTGTACGGGAAACCGTACCGGGGGTTCGAATCCCTCTCCCTCCGCCAGTATCTAACTGATCCGCTGAGACTTCCAATTTCTACGACCCTCCGTCCCTCTCCATTTTCAGGAAATCTGGGGAACAGTTGGGGAACAATAATAAGGAATTCAGAAGCGCCGCCTCGAAGCAGGTTACACATGTAACGGCATCTGCCGCTTCATCTTCTCCCCACTCACACGCGACGAAGGTATCATCAGAGGATCGCCCGCACGCAGCGATCCCCCGTGCGAAGTGTCTTAGGGTCTCATTGATGAGCGCTTTCGGCGTACGCGCTGAGCCAAGGTCGGTGCACTGGGCGGTTGTCACGGGAACGGTTAGACGCCCCCAACTTCACGCGGTCGGCACCGAGACGGCTCCTAACGCCTACAGTGAGGGGGAATCTCTGGCTTGGATTCGCCAAAGGGTCATGTACATCTTGGAGACGTATAAGCCACAACGGGCAGCCGTTAGGTATCCAGAACGCACAGCCCCAGGAGCTAACAAAGACTCTGCAAAGGCCAGATGTCGTGTCGAAGGGGTAGCGTTAGAAGCGGCGAGTGCCACGAACTTGGAAACGGTCACAGGCACGTTGAACACTTTCGCCAAGCATTTTGGAACTGACTCCGCTAAGGCTGAGTTGGCTTCGAGCGACCTGCGGGGTCTCGACTGGTCGAATCATACCGACATCAAACTACGCGAAGCGATCTTCGTTGCTGCATCGGTGCTGCCAGAGGGTTGATCCGAGCATGTTTGAAGTGTACGCGACGACGCGATATCAGCAACTGGAGTTGATCGGTACGGGAGACGGCATGAACTCCAGCGTCTTTCGCGCCTTCGATCCATATTTGCGTCGGTACATCGCGGTAAAAGAAATCAGCAAAAGCCGCTTCGGGAACGACTTCGATTCTTACTGCAACGAAGCACGCACCATGTTTGAGGTTTCCGACCCCAACGTCGTAGGCATCGAGTATGTCTGCGAGACACCTGACCACATCGCACTCGCCCTCCCGTACTTCGCCAAAGGGTCACTGAAGGAGAGGATCAAGGATGGCCCCCTGGCCCTGAAAGAATTCATGAAAATCACTCAAGGCATTTTGGCGGGAGTCGCGCGCATTCATCGTGATCGCCTTCTTCATCTCGACCTGAAGCCTGCAAACATTCTTTTCGACGATTCTGACAAGCCTCTTATCGCGGACTTTGGTCAATGCCGCCGAGTCTCCTCCAGCGGAATTGTGAGGTTTCCCGACGTTTACAAGTGGACGATGCCGCCGGAAGTGTGGAACACGCACGTGGCGATCGTGGAAAGTGACATCTACCAACTGGGCTCTCTGCTGTATCGCTGTGCGAACGGAGAGCCAGTCTACAAATCTCAGAAGGCAGCCTTGGCTTCTACTGACGAACTGCAGCGCCAGGTTTCTCGGGGCCGTTTCCCAGATATGCGCTTTTTTCTACCCCATGTGCCGAAGCGCCTGCGTACGATAATCAGAAAAGCGATGCAGGTGGCGCCGGAAAATCGGTATCGGTCCGCCTCTGACTTCGCAGCTACTCTGGGTCGCGTTCCTCTTCCCCTGAACTGGGTGACCCGCCCTCTGGGTGGAGGCGCGTACAGTTGGCATGCGAGTCGCCCGGACGCTCCGGACCTTGAAGTTGACCTCATTCCTGACGGAGCATCTTCGAAATGGCTGACCACCGTTTGGACCAGTCGGGGCACTCAGAGAAGGGCGAAGGGCCGTACCGACTATTGGACCACGCAGCCTACCTACAAGCAGGCTTGCGACCATCTCACTGAAGTTTTCGCCGCGTTAAGTCGGTAGTCCGGAGGTAGTCTCCTGCTAGCGTCCACGATATGGTTGGAGCTCCCGCTCTGGCTTGGGCGATTCTTTCTGGCAGGCACTCCAAACAATACGGGTTCTCCGCGAAGCTGAGAGCTGAGACTTTCAGTCCTCTACCACAGAATTCACACCGCTGTACGCATTCCAACTGCGTGGGCCGTCTTGTTACCATGGTTTTCATCTCGATATAAAACTTAAGTTGCATAATAACTTAAGTTTCTCTACTCTGAAACAACTTTCATCTGCCTACTGAAATGAAGAAAACCGAAGCAGATCGTCATTTTGCCAAGAGGTTTGCGGAAGAGTTGCTCCCGCACGTAACCGAGCAAAGGAACCGGGGCAAGTCGCTGGCGGAGATCGCGACCAGACTTGGGGTCACTGGTGCAGGACTCCAGAAACAACTCGACGGGGGCACACCTAGCATTCGGACGATCGCTCTTGCGTATGCCCTGTACGGGGTATCCGTCCGCTACGAAGGAATAGAAGTGACCAAAGCTATTTCATCAAAGAGGAAGAAAAAAGGGCAGCACGCCTCAACCGAGATTCGCCAGCTGGTTTTGCCGTTCGAAATCACCACCCCCGTGCCACCCAAAGACATGGTCCTGAAGTTGATTCCCCGTGGGATACACCGCTATCGCCTGCAGCTCACGGTTGGAGTGTCGCGCTGAAATGCTGAAACCTTCCCCAATATCCCAGCCAATCTACCTTGTCATCCCGAGAGTTCCTACTGAACGACATTTCTGCCCGAATCGTTCTTTTGGCAAATCACCGCATGTGCATCGTCCGATTGTTTCTTCAGCTCCGAGACTCTTGCCGACAACTGCCGCATGGCCGCCACCGCGTCGGGCGGAACCGTCTTGATGTAACAGCGCTGCGTGACCGACACGTCACTGTGCCGCAGAATGGCCTGAATCACGCTGTCATCGACGCCGAGCCGATTCAGGTTCGATGCCAACCCTCTTCGAAACCCGTGCCAACCCACCCACTCCACCCCGCCCTTTGTCAGCACATCTTTCATTTGCCGCCGGTACAGGGCGTCAAGATCAAGCGGTTTCCTCAGAGAATTGGCGAATATCGGTCCCGTTGTCGGACGCCCGCACGCAATCCAGTGCGCCCGGAGTCGATCTGCCAATTGCGGGATCACCGGGACGGGAGCCTTCGATCTTTCCGTTTTCGGGTTCCCCACATGGCTCCGCCATACGGAACTCATCACGTGCAGCAGCCCAAGCGACTCCTCATCCTGTGGCGGTTCGTAGTACTCCCATCTTGCCCCTCTCAGCTCTCCCAGCCGAAGTCCCGTGTACGCCGCCGTCTCCACCACGGTCGCGGCCAGCTCGGGGAGAACGATCAGCATCTGCCCGATCTCCTCCAGCGTGTACGCTCTTCCTTCTTGTCCCGCTGGTGCAAATGCTGGAATCTCCGCCAACCTCACCGGATTCGCGCCGTCGAAGTAGCCCTGCTGCGCTGCATGCTGGAAAACTCCACTCAGGAAGTGCTTCACATGCTTCAGGGTCGTCTTGGAGAGCGTGTATTCCCGTTCGTTCTTCTCGTGGGGCTGACGAGCGATCCCTTCTAGCCACGCCTGTACGTCGTATGTCTTGACTTCCCGCATCCATGCCGATGCGGAGGCGCCCTTGAGGTAGTCGTCCCAGATTTGCTTGTATCCCCGGTAGGTGCTCGGCCTCTTCTGTTGCTCCGCGAACGGCAGGTACACACACTCGACAAAGTCGCCGACCGTCATCACTCTCAGGGGCGACACGGAGGTGCGATTCAACGGAACCAGTATCTCCGCGGCCAGAGATCGAACGCTCGCTTTCGTCTTGTGCTTCGCATCTACCGGGGCAAGGCGCCGGTTACGGATTACAGTCTTCGCCTTTCCGTCGGCAAACACTTGCTGCCGATACCGCACAACCCACCATCCTCGGTGGCGGGTGATGCATCCGTTCTGTCTCCTCCGCGCCATTTGTGCTGCCCAATTTCACAGTAACGTAGCTCAGAGCTATTCACAAGCCGCGCGTTTACTCCCGACCAGATGTCGGTTCCACCACTCCGTTAGTTGTGGGCTGCCCCAAAGAAATCGAGTGTATTTTCCCAAGCGATAGTGAGGAATCACATCCTTACAGCGCGATCGTGTCCCCTCCCGAATCCAGCTCTGCGGTACCCTCCACCGTGACGCCAATTCCTCGGCTGTCAGGACTTCGAACTGTGGTCCGGGGGCGGTCAATTTGTTCCCCAGGTGTTCCCCAAACGATTTCATCCCTGTGTCCTTATTGATATGCGCTGTACATCGGTTCTCGGAACCGCTGTTCTCCAGAATGCCTACACACCTGCGATGCCGGGGCGTGTCTTGGGATTCTGTGTGTCCCTGCTCTTCCCGGAAACCACCGCGGTGATCTTGGACCGACGATCTTTTCCCGGTGTCTTCCCTCGTGTTGCGGAGCCCGCTCCAGTCTCCTTCGGCTGCGGGCTACTGTAGACGAAGGCATTTGCCGACACGACAATTGGCCGTCCCAGACGATTCAACTCGGTGACATGGCAGCCGTGGGTACTGGCGATCACCCGAGTCTTACCGGTCGCCGACGTGCGTGCGCTTTGCAAAGGCATCGTGATCGTCAGCGTCTTCTGTTGTTTGTCGATGGTGACTTGCACGGGCATACATTGCTCTCCTTCTCGGTGCGATTTTTCGAAACTGGGGCATGCCACACCGGATTGCGGCGGATTCGATATCCGTGGCGGTTTACCGTGGCGATCCACGCCCATGTCGGCTCCTACCATTTTGCCCACTTAACCCGCAGGAGCCGACCCCACCGTTCGGCGCAATTCCATTCTTCCAGGGCGTTGAAAGCGCCTGACTCGGTGCTGAACACCACGACGGCGTAGTGCTCCGTCAGCGTTACCGCCTCAACCCCGAATTCCTCGAACAACTCAATCAGGTCCTCTTCCGTGATGTGGAACGGAAGATTTGAAACGATCAGCTTGTTGCGCACAGGCCCTCACTTGGTCGGGAGCTCGCCGACCAGCGTATAAAACAGCTCTGCCCACCGTCGTAGTGCCGCCCTGATTTCGTTGTTGATCTCCAGCCTAAACAGAAAGCGGTGGGGGTTAGGGAACCCCTGTTGTGTTAAAAAGCGGAGGGCGTCACGCAGCGAGACCTCATCCCGACGACGGCGCGCCTCTCGGAGGATGTCGGGGCCCTTCACACCGAAACGCCGATTTAGGCTGCGTGCAAGCCGTCCCCACCGGAAGCCGACGAAGTCGACATGCGACGGGCAGACTTTTGACGCCACCTTGTAGAGGTCGGCACATTTGTTGATCCCCAGCTTCCGTAGTAATCCGGAGTGGAGTTCGAGCTCCACGCGGTAGGCATCAAGCTGGCGCTTGGGGTAGCACCTGACCATTTTTGTCGACCCACGCGAACCGAATCTTTGTTGCTCCGGCCCACCACGGTCGCTACGCCTTCGGCTCTTGCCGAACCGGGCAAATTTTCGAACGTACGGCTCATCGACGCCCGAATCACGATCGAAATCGAGTGCCAATTCGACGAGAGAAGGCCTGCAGTTGCAGAACTGGGCAACGATCTTTTCCGTTTCCTCGGGCGTGATGCCCACTTTGTCGTCGCCGATGGCCGTCACGGCGCAGGGTCGGAGCCACGGCTGCCGGGGCTTATACTGCACCGCAACCGTGCAGGAGGTCGTCTCGCTGCGGAGCTTCTTCACCCGGGAGTAGGTCGGTATCCGGCCTTGGGGCTTGGGTCGAAAATCCTCCAGAACCGAGAACCCATTCATGGCTGCAGTCTTTGAGCCTGCTCGGCGTTCCGCAGTGAATCGGAGCCGATCGAGCCGTACGGTGCAGGCTGATGACGATTTTTGTTTGATTGCCAACGCGCCCCCGATCTCCCCAGTGCCCCCGGCAGTCGCCATCCTCTGGCAAGGCGCTGCCGATCAATCTCGAACGATCTTCCTCTCCGGGGTCTCCCCCGTGTCCATGGCGGCCGCGCACCGCGATTTATAGGCTGTTTATAGCGGGGTGCTTGAATCAATGAAAGGCAGGGAAAATTGAGGGTACGTGGAACTAGGTCAGGATTTCTTAACGGGAGGCTGGATGCCTCATCTTCCTTTTCTGAAGGAAGTAGAGCCTGAACGTATTCGGTTGCACGGGCTTGAGGCGGAACGCCTGAAACAGGGCCGTCATTATCCGGTACCGTGTCATGTCCGATATCTTCGATGGCGCCAACTTTTCCGTCAGGCGGCGGTTCAAAGCCTCATACAGCCACTTGTCCGGCGCTTTTACTCCCAATGTTGGGAGGGCATACTTGTGAGACTTCAAGACATGTTCCCAGCGCACTTTCTGGGATGGCGCCCTACGCTGGGCTGGATGGAGCATTGCCGATAAAAACTGTTGCATTTCCCGAAGCTCTGATTCGGCATTCGACAACGCGTCCATTACCCTCTCCCACGCTTCTGGAGCGACCAGTCCGGCCGTATTCCTCTGGACCTGCCCGATACGCGTCTTTACGGCCTTGATTGAATTCTGTGCGTTACGCAGCTTGACCAACTTCGGGACGTTCATGCTCCGGAGCGTACCCAGCTTTGGCCGTTCATTCACAATTCGCGAATGCTCGCGCAATAGCAGATACAGTGATCGCAAGAAGTTCTCAGTGAACAGCGTGTGAGTCTTTGTTTTTTCCAGTTCCTTGGCGGCTGGGCTCTGGGCGCCCGGTTCGCTGTATGGTTCCGCCCCGAAGTCCCGTGAGCTTATAGCCTTGCGGAAATTATCCCGAAATTCCCGGTAGGTAGTCATTGCTTGCCGTCACTGTGTGGCGGATGAATAGAGCTTTCGCGTCGAGGCCGGGGACATCCACTAGTGAAGATGACCTCGCACCGTCGGCGCCTTTGCCCTATGCGCCGTCGGCCGCCGCACCCACTATGTACTCAAGAAACTGGATGCCGCGCGGCAGCAGTATATAAGGCGCCGATTGTAGCCCAAGAGTCGTCGCGATGCGCTCCACCGCCATAACCAGCCCGAAGCTCTGCAATTTTAAACAGACGCTGTAGATTTCCGCGCCACTCCTAAAGAATTCGGATTCCTTTTCGAGTCGCGCCCATGTCGCATTTGCATCGTTGATATCGGGACGTCCGGCGCGATGCTGCAATTCATGAGCTTGAACTTTGCTCATATCGCGCAAGACTGCAACGTCTTGATCGGAGAGCTCCACCGCGACGCGCATCATCTCTCCTGCGAGGTCAGCAGACTCCAACGGCCCAACCGCAATCGCATGGCCAATCACTTTCGCCAGTCTAACTACCTTCTCGCGCCCCCTTGTTTGTTCCGCCCGCGCGACTCCCTCTGCAAGGAGTCCCGGAAGTTCATCGCGTAGCCATCTCTTGTGCGGGTCGGTAAATTCCTGTTCACGATCGAGCATTTTCTCTACTTCATCCGCAGTCGTCTGCAGGAGTAGGTCGCGGTTCTCCTGCTTTCGCTTTCCAACCAAGGACTCCAATGCCTTCGAAAATGGAGCAATGGGCGGGATGACTATCCCTAGGGCCTTCTCAGCCCTGACCACCGCCTCACTCGGCTGTTGTCCCTCGTCGCGCTCGATCGCTCGCTTCGCTGCGGTAATCGGATTATCGATCTCCATGCCAGTGCGCTCCTCCGACTCGTTATGCAGGCAAGAACCGCTGACATTCCAGTGTAGCTGCCCGGCCAACCAGCCGTTGATTCTCTCCGAACTGCTGCCCGTTGGTGCGGCGCTGGCTGCCGCGAAACTCTACACCGCAGAAGAACTGACAAAAGCTGCCGAGGGCAAGCTGGACCTGATCGATCGAATACGCCAGAAACTGGTGCTGGCGGAAAAGCACCGCAGGAAGACCCGCTATGACGATAACTATCTGATCGACCTCGAATCCTTCAGCCCCGTCACGAAAAAACCAAGATCATCAGCAGGAAAGAAAAAACAGGGAGCAGCGGCGAAAGAACCTGCTCCGTGATTACGCGAAGCCTTTCCCTTTAGCTGGAAATCACTGGTCCGGGCCCCGTCTAAAATTCCATCAGCGCGCCGTCTGGCGTTGCTTCAGCGGGGCGTTTAGACCGGCCTAGGGTTTAGGACCAGCGGCGAGTGCCGGACCATCCAACATCCCAGCATCCCTGGAATTCTGATTCCTCTGCGCCTCCATAGCCACGCAGCCGCGAATCCCCGAAGAAGATTTTCCCCGGCATAGAAAAACCCGTTCTCCCCGAAGCTTAAATCTCTCCGTGCTCCCAACGAGCCTGCGTGGAGAAAGAAAGGAGCGAGGCAGCGGTGATCCAAGGTAAAGAGTGCAGGGGAGAGAAAAAACAGGGGGGCGGGGCGCGGAAGGGCAGGAAATCATAGTTCAACTTTCAGACTTTTCTTCTTCCAACGCCCCTCATTCTATTTATGCTTCAAAGCTTCTTAAGTTTATGTTCTATGTTTATGTTTATGTTTATGTTTATTCTTACTAATAGTATTTAGCCCCCCTGTTTTTTCTGTCACCAGTGCCACACGGTGTTTTTTCTCTACGTCCTGATCTCCACACCGTGACCAGAAAAAACATTTCTGTTCTGCAGCGTCTGTGCCCGCGGTGGTGCCAGATGTACCGCCAACATCAACGCATCACCCTTCGCCATCCTGATTCATCATCCTGATTGCGCTCAAGATTTCATGAGCCCACGGACGCTTTTTGCTCTGGTCGCAGCTACCAGAAATCGGCCATCGCCGCAGAATTCACTTGCTAAGCTCTAGTTGCTCCCCGTTTTTTGGGAAATTCCAAGATCAGATTCCACGGGTCCGCATACTGAAAAATCCCCAAGGCCCACGCGCTCAGAGGTCCGCCTTCACTTCCAAGCCCCACGCCTTTAGCAGGTTCGATGGCACGTATTTCTGATCTTTGTTCTTTCGCGCCCACTCTTTCAGGTGAATCGAGCCTTCATACTGGGACGGGGACAGGCGCAACTTCTTCACGACTTCTTCGAATGAGCTCGTGCCGGTGTAGGGAATGGTATTCACTTCTGGCTTACCCCAATTCGGATTGCCTCGTTTATTCGCCACTCGATTTCCTTTTAGCTCTCAAGTTTCGAGGTCACTAGTCGCCGTCTGCCTGGCTTCCGATCTTGTGATGCCCCTGACACTTTGTATCGGCTCTCATTTTAGGCTCCGATATCACGGTTTCCAGTCCACTTAAAATCCCGTCAGCGCGTCGTCCAGCATCCCCTCAGCGGTGCGTTTGGAGCTTCAGCGGGGGTCAGCACCACCCGGCCTGTGGAGGACCCTCCAGCGTCATTCAATGGACTACAGCAATCCGCCAGTCTTTATCGTCTGAATATTCAGTGCCATTTCCAGTTTCAGAATGGCCACGCCGAGTTCTGGATGCTCTCCGATCTCCTCTTGCAGGGCCTTCAGAATCTGGTGAGCACTTGCAATATGCGTCGCCGCTTTGGGCGGGATGGTCTTGTTCGGGATTTGGTTCGATCTGTTTTTCCATCGCCACTCGCTCCCCGTACCTCTCAATTCTACGCAGCTATCTCCCGATTGGTTTGCACATTTCGATCGCAGCGAAGCGTGTGCCTCCATCGTGGGGTAGCGGCCAGCGCAGAAATCTGTGTGCCAGTGCTCACCCTCACGCGTCGAAACTTGGGTCCCAGCCCTTCTGAAATCCTGTCAGCGCGCCACCCAGCGTTTTGCTGAAGCTGCACGGCTTGGGCGCACGGTTTCACGCAGCGCCGAAGCTCGTGCTAAACACAGAGCTTCTCGGCGACGGCACGCGCAAGCGTGCGCCGCGTGGAATCCAGCTACTCAGCCAAATTGGCTCACCGCTGAATTTTATACGGAGAAGATTCAGCCTCTTGTTACAGCTATGTCGAGTTCCGCTATCGCCTCGCAAATCGGCGTGTCTCGGGGTTATGCGGGACGCATCCGCGAGGGCTACCGTCCCCATCCACGGCATTGGCAGTCTCTGGCCCGACTTGTCGCGGTGTCGTCAGCCTGACTAACCAATTCGAGTCCCAAATTCGGAATCGGCGTGTCTCCCGACCAGTAATACCAACTTATTCACAATTGACATAACTCGCCCGCTTCATTGACAATCCCTGTCGCGCTGAATCCACAGTGACGAGACCCGACGCGAGGGTCGGGCCCTGCTACTTCGTCTTCTTTCACTCCCCTCACAACCTTGCAAACTCCTTCTCCCAAGGGGCGACTATGCGAAGTGCGTGGCTCTATCTTCTCTTCTTTTTCGTTTCTTCCGTCTCGTTTAGCCAACAAACGGTAACAAAAGATCCAACCGCGATGGCCATTGTCCAGAAGTCTTTGGCCGCGATGGGAAGTGGGCAAAACTTCGTGGATGTGCAGGCGGTTGGAACGACGACTGTCTATGGCGACTCAGCAGTGAGCTACCCGATTACGCTGCAGGCCACCGGCACGGCGAGCATCCAGTCAGTCA
>Ga0210401_10004033_pt1 | contig 15463 bp, 12 predicted proteins | sample IncBWH32MmetaG_FD_150866 | JGI IMG/M metagenome (GOLD analysis project Ga0210401, IMG submission 150866) | Forest soil microbial communities from Barre Woods Harvard Forest LTER site, Petersham, Massachusetts, United States - Inc-BW-H-32-M | ecosystem: Environmental > Terrestrial > Soil >... | reverse complement strand
GAGACTAAACTCCAGGAGTGAATCCATGCTCAACACAACCAAGGCATTCAGCAGTTTTTCGGTGAACGATATTCAGAAGGCCAGGGAATTTTACGGCAAGACGCTGGGGCTCGAGCTTTCCAACGGCCCGGAAGGCACTCTGGTTGTGCCCCTTTCCGGTGGCACCAAAGCTCTCATGTACCCTAAACCCAACCACCAGCCTGCCACTTTCACGGTCCTGAATTTTCCCGTAGACAGCGTAGAAAAAACTGTCGATGAACTGAGCCAGCGCGGCGTGCGATTTGAAGTCTACAACGAACCCCACTTGAAGACGGATGCGCGCGGAATTTCCCGTGGCAATGGGCCGACGATCGCGTGGTTCAAGGATCCAGGGGAACATCTTGTCGGTGCTGGAAGCGGCTTAGCGGATCTTTTTGCGGGTGCCGCTGCGCCAGAATTCATATCTCAGTGCGTGCAGCTACGGCAAGTTCTTCGTACAGCGAAAACCCGATTGATCCTATACCCGAGCGCCACGTTATAACGTGTTCGTTAAGCAAATGATCCGCCGGGAAGCAGCCCAATTTGATGACAACATCGTGTGATGGCTCTAGCTACACGTTTCGCCGTGTGGCAAATGGGGAGAGCACTGGCATTGGCGGCTCGCAGTTATACTTACGCGAATCCGGGGAACAGCGAAACATGTCTGGGTTGATCTGTCATTTCGTCGCAAAGGGGGGCTCGTGTCATCCCTAAGAATTTTGCTCGTGGACGATCACGAGACTGTCCGTCAAGGTATGCGGGCTCTGCTGTCGTCAAAATCTGGCTGGATCATCTGCGGAGAGGCCACCGACGGGATCGAAGCGATTGAGAAAGCGAAGCAGCTACAGCCCGACGTCGTCCTGATGGATATTTCCATGCCTCGCATGGATGGACTAGAGGCAGCCCGCACGATTCGCAGCGCGATGCCCGCATGTGCGGTCATCATTGTCACCCAGAATGACGAATCAATCGCACGTAGGCAAGCTGCGGCGGTTAATGCAAAGGGTTTTGTAAGCAAAGCCGAACTACACCAAAGATTGGTAACGACGATCGAAGAAGTGTTGGCGAGTGGCGGCTTAACGGCGTCTGGTGCCCGCCCGCAAGGGCGATCTGCTGCCATGGAAGAATGGGTACGCGGAGGCGAGTTAGGCGAATTAGTCCGTGAGTTTGACTGGTCGAAGACTCTGCTGGGTGAGATTGGCGGATGGCCACAAAGTTTGAAAACAGTCGTTCGTGTCCTGCTGACTTCCCGTTTCGCGATGTGGATGGGCTGGGGGCCTGAACTCACTTTTTTCTACAACGATGCATATCGTCGGATGACCTTGGGCAAGAAGCATCCCTGGGCCCTGGGAAGACGGTCCAGTGAGGTCTGGGCGGAAATTTGGGATGACATAGGCCCTCGCATCCGCAAGGTTCTGGAAAGCGGCGAGGCAACCTGGGATGAGGCGTTGCTCTTGTTTCTGGAGCGGAGTGGATATCGTGAAGAGACATACCACACCTTCTCTTATAGTCCCTTGTCTGGGGATGACGGTAAAGTTGCCGGACATCTCTGCGTGGTCAGTGAAGAAACGGACCGCATTATTGGCGAACGCCGCCTCAAGACACTACGTTCCCTCGCCACCGAACTAAGCACGACGACTACGGAGGATGATGTTTGCGCGTCGATCGCTCACTCGCTCGGCGGGAACCAGCGGGATCTGCCATTTACCCTCACATACCTGTTCGCCAAAAACGGAGACTATGCCTATCTCGCGTGTACTAGTGGGATCCCGGAGGGTCACCCGGCGGCTCTACACAGGATTCCGCTGGCAGCCACAAATCAAGCTTGGCCAATCAACGAGATCTTGAACCAAAAGGCTTCTGTCACCATTGAGAACTTGGCCGAGCGGTTTGATTCAATTCCAACCGGATTTTGGGACAGACCACCGTCGCGAGCAATCCTTGTTCCGATTACAAGTCAAGGTCAGGATGTTCCCGCCGGGGTTCTCGTCACTGGGCTCAATCCGTATCGGCAGATGGATGTTAGTTATAGCGGGTTCATCGATTTGGTCGCGGGACAGATTGCTGCCAGCATTGCGAATGTTCGAGCATATGATAACGAGAAAAAAAGGGCAGAGGCGCTGGCCGAGATTGACCGAGCTAAAACAAGATTCTTCAGCAATGTCAGCCACGAGTTTCGAACTCCGCTGACCTTGATGCTGGGCCCCCTTCAGGATTTGCTGGCAAGAAGTCAGACGCATCTTTCTCCCACGGCCAAAGAACAGCTGGAACTCGCTAATCGCAACGGCGCTCGGCTGTTGCGCCTTGTTAACACCTTACTCGATTTCTCCAGGATCGAAGCCGGACGAGTCCAAGCCGTTTACCAGGCGACGGACCTGTCAACCTTCACAGCAGAACTCGCCAGTGTGTTTCGCTCAGCGACGGATCGAGCTGGGTTGAAGCTTGTGGTCGAATGCCATGCTTTGCACGAATTGGCCTACGTAGATCGTGACATGTGGGAGAAGATTGTTCTCAATCTGATTTCCAACGCTTTCAAGTTCACATTCGAAGGCGAGATTACTGTGAGCTTGGAACAGGTGGGTCATTTGGCAGAGCTCCATGTGCGGGACACCGGTGTCGGTATTCCTGCGACGGAGATACCGAATCTGTTTGACCGCTTCCATCGGGTTCCAAATGCGCGCAGCCGCACTCACGAGGGCAGCGGCATCGGTTTGGCACTGGTCTACGAACTTGTCAAACTACATAGTGGCTCGATGCGAGTAGAGAGCGTAGAGGGCCAGGGCAGCACTTTCATTGTGCGCGTCCCGCTGGGGCAAGACCATCTTGCACAGAGTCAAGTCGGCGGAGACCGGCCGCTGTCTTCAACCGCAACCGGTGCAGCTCCGTTCGTCCAAGAGGCCCTTCGTTGGTTGCCTGACGCGGAGCATGCCGTTACGCCACCTGAAATTTCTTCCGACTATGAGTTGATGGCGGTTCCTTGCCCACCGGTTTCGCTCGAAGAGCACGCGGGTCGTTCGCGAGTGCTCATCGCCGATGACAATGCCGACATGCGTCTGTATCTTGTGCGCTTGCTCGTGGAACGTTTCAACGTCACGGCTGTTGCGAACGGGCGGGCTGCGCTGGAGGCTGTCCAGCAGCAATTACCCGATCTGATCCTGAGCGATGTAATGATGCCCGAACTCGATGGCTTCGGCTTGTTGCGTGAGTTGCGCGCAAAGCCCGAAACCAGAACAATCCCGATCATCTTGCTCTCGGCGAGGGCTGGTGAAGAATCGCGCGTTGAAGGTCTTGATGCTGGCGCGGATGACTACCTCGTCAAGCCGTTCAGTGCACGCGAATTAATAGCGCGGGTACAGACGCACCTCCAGTTAGCACAAGTCCGCCGAGAAGCTGATCAAGCCATTCGCGACAGCGAAGTCAAACTGCAGCTGTCATTGAAGGCGTCTGAAATGGGGGTGTTCTACTGGTATCCAGAGGAGGATCGGACTGAATCTGATCCGCGAGTTCTCGAAGTATTTGGTCTTTCTTCTACCAGCGATCTGACACTCGCGAGTGCCCTGGCCACGATGATTCATCCCGACGACCGCGACCGGTATGCCCGGAGCGTCGCGCGATCGCTCGACCCAACCCTCGACGGTAAACTCGAAGAGGAAATTCGCGTCCGCCTGCCCGATGGATCAAACCGTTGGCTTTCAGTTACGGCGCAAATGCAATTCGCGGGAAATCCACTCAGGGCTTACCGCATGGCAGGGTTGATTGGAGACATAAGCGATCGCAAGATGATCGAGGAGGCGGTAAAACGGCGGGCTGCGCAGTATCAAACACTGTTCAACCAGGCTCCTCTCGGCGTATTCCTCCTGGACGCGGAGTTTCGGATTCGTGATGTGAATCCCACCGCTCTTCGCGCGTTCGGTGAAATCCCGAATCTCATCGACCGCGACTTCGAAGAAGTAACACATCTGATGTGGGACAAAAAATATGCCGACGAAGTGGTTGCAATCTTTAGGAACACATTAAGGACCGGCGAGGCGTATCAGACTCCTGAACGAATTGAGCACCGGATCGATCGTGATATTACCGAATATTACGAGTGGCGAGTGGATCGGATCCCTCTGCCCGAGGGCGGATTCGGTGTGGTCTGCTATTTCAGAGATATATCGGGCCAGGTGCGGGCTCGCATTGCGATTTCCGAGTCGGAGGATCGCTTTCGCAAACTCGCAGAGACTCTCGAGTCTGAAGTGCGTATTCGCACCAGCGAGCTCGAGGAACGGAACTCTGAAGTACTTGAACAAGCTCAAACTGTCCAAGCGCTTTCCCGCGATCTTATGCATGTTCAGGATGACGAGCGCCGGCGCATTGCCAGGGAACTGCACGACAGCGCCGGCCAGACTTTAACTGTGCTCAGCATTAGTCTTGCCAAACTTGAGCAACTGACTTCCAACAGCGAAGCAGAGATAGGTGCGACGATCGCGGAAGTGCAAACTACCGTCCAACAACTGACTCAGGAGATACGGACAGCATCTTACCTGTTGCATCCTCCTTTGCTGGATGAGACTGGAGTGGCCGCGGCTCTGAAATGGTATGTTGATGGCGTTGGCGAGCGAAGTGGGCTGAATATCAACTTGAGTTTGCCAGAGAACCTCGGACGATTCTCCCGCGATGTAGAACTCGTAATATTCCGCGTAGTTCAAGAATGCCTCACAAACATTCATCGACATTCGGGTAGTAAAAGCGCAGCAATCAGTGTCAGTTTCTCCGGAGACGGCATTTCCGTCGAGGTCAAAGACTGTGGAAAAGGGATGTCGGTCGAAAAGCTGTCCGCGATCCAGTCGAATGCATCAGGAGTTGGGATTCGCGGAATGCGCGAGCGTGTTCGTCAGCTAGGCGGGCAGCTCAGCATACAGTCCGACAGTTCAGGAACGACCGTGTCTGTGTCGTTGCCCGCACCGTTAGTTCCGAAACATCAACTTGGTGTGCATTCCCTCGAACCAACCAAGGAGGGAATCAACATCTGAGAAATGAAAAGGGACGTGATGCCCGGGGGCGTTAGGGCTTTCACGGAGCTGCGTCGCCTGCCTTCTCCGCGAATCGGTCGTGCGTAGCGCACCAGCGATCGGAGGAATTTTCCCCGCTCCCCGGTCATCGGAAGTGCGCCGAATGCTCGAACCAGCGTTCTGTAGCGATCAGGCCTTCAGCGCTGCAGCCTCTTTCCGCTGAGATTTTGTGTCAGTATGAGACTCCAAAGCCAAGATGATTTTCGTAGAGCTGCCGGCTTGCTTCTCTTTGCCCTTAATAACGAGTGACTTGCAGCCTATTGACGGCTTGGCCGCTTTGGCCTCGTCCGTGCAATCGAGGTACGCGGTGCGGTCCGGGTGCCTGTGTCGCGCTAACCGGCGGACTAAGGAATCCAGGCCGCACCGATTACCCTGGGAATTAGGAATGAGGTACTCCGTGTCCAAATCGGGCGCTGCGGCGGCTCCGGCGCGTGAAAGCTCGACCACCAAACTGGCAAAGTTCTTTCCCAATGCGACTCCGGTTCGGATTCCTGTCCGGCTAACTCGTCTGGGCAACGGAAGCAAGGCGCTTATGGAAAATATTGTGATCGAGTTTGGTACGCCGACCGAAGTCTTGTTTGCCTCCACTTTGCCACTGGAGTTTGCCGACCAACTGCGCTTACGAAATGCAGATGGCACGCTGGATACGGAAGCCTGTGTAGTCGCGGTGCAATACAATGGTGGCCGTACCACGGTTGCAGCCCGCTTTACTGGGGAAGTTGCCAATTGGATTGTGAAACCTGAATTGTAAAAACTATGACATCCACATCTCAACTGAGCGAGCTGGCAGCAGAGTGGCGGGACGCGCGCCTGCTCTATCCGTTATATGCCGCACTGTCGCGGGAATTCGTGATTGAATTGCCGGCGCATAGCGATTTGGAAGCGGATGTTGACGCTCCGGGTCAGGAATCTGTGGAGCAAGCGCGGCAACTGTTTTCCGACTTGGACGCGCGCATTCAGGTGCATCAGCTACGGCAGTTTCTGCAGACGACGACGCTGGGCAGCGATGAAGCGTTGCGTACCTTGCTGGTTCATCACTTGCGCCGCACGGAACACTCGGATTCCGATCGCGACAAAATTGATTTTTTGCTGGTTCAGTTCTTTTCGCATTGTGCTCCCTCACGGCTGGAGGATGCGGATGTCGACATGGCATATGTCGCGCAAACACTCGAAGGCGTGCTGGGATCGGTGGACGCGAACGTACCAGATTGGTTAAAGCCGCTGGATGAGGTCATCCAAAGCGCGAACGGATGCCGCAATTTGAACCAGTTGCTGACCACGCGGGTTCTGGAAAAAGGAAGAAAGATAAAAACCTCTTGCGGCCAGAATTATTTCTTGCCCACCGTCATGGTGGCATTTACTCGCTTCAGCTTTTTGATGAGACGTATTTTTTTCCGCTTGATGCATCAGGACCTCAATGCAATTCTGGACGGTTTGCGAGAGCTGGAAAATCGTGGAGTTAAGACACTCGATTGCCGCCGGGCCCAGTTTTCCGCCGAGGAACCGATCGCGCGACTGCGGATGATTTGCCAGTCCTGGAAAGTCATGTTCCATGCCGAGTATTCATCGGGACAACCGGTATCCATGCTGGTTGATCTACGGGCTGTGGTGGAGACGGCTTTGGTAAAAAACGCGAAGGGCGCGTCAGCGGGTGACCCACAGAAGGCGCGGGCCCATACGGCTGGAGCTGCGGCCACTTCAGACGTACCTGACTTTGAAGTGTCGATTAGTTCTCCCGACTGGAGTGAGAACAATTCTGGGAAACAGCCGGACACGGATCATAACGGTTCGAAGTAACTGCCAGTCTTCAATTTCAAGCTCGGACTTGCCCCGAGCCCTGGTTTCGACAACTCAGAAAGGCGACGTGGATCAACCTTCAGTACTAATCGTTTCGGATGACCCGGAACTTGCGCGTGCTGTAATCGGCCGCTGGCAATCGGAGCGCACGGTTCCGGCGTTCACTCTGATGAGCAGTGATGTCTCGCTCGGGCTCGATCCTGACGCGTTTGACCTTGCCATTTCCGGTTCCATACGGCCGAGCGCGCTCTCGGTTGTACTCGAAGCGATGGAAGCCGCGGGCAAGCGAGTTTTGTTCGTGTCCGACGATATGCGGCTGATGCAAACGGTGCGCGATCGATGGCCAGGCATAGCAGTGGTGCGGCGCGAAGAAAATTGGCTGGACGCTTTGATCCTGGTCGCGGGAGAAATTCTCCGGCGGGTGAGTGCGGAGTCTGAGTCGCGCCGGCTGGGACAGACTAATGTGTTACTGGAACGGCAAGCCCACCTGGGCCGCTACATGCTGGAAATGCGGCACACTCTGAATAACACTCTTACTTCGGTGCTAGGCAACTCCGAGCTGCTGCTGCTCGAACCGGGATCACTTTCCGGTGGTGCGCGTTCGCAGATCGAAACCATTCGCAATATGTCTTTGCGTATGCACGAAATTCTTCAGCGGTTTTCTTCGCTCGAGAAAGAGCTGACAGTGGTTGATCGCCAGGCGGAAACCGAAAGCGGGAAGAAGTCGTTCACTACTGCGGGGAGTTCGTAAGTTTCGACCCACACGTTTTTCCTTACTCTGCGTCATGCTTCGACCAACCGGACTCGAGCTTTCTTGCAAGACTTCGCCAACTCTTCGTCTAAAGTCGCCACTGGTAATCCGCTGTGTAGCGCCAAATCCAGATAAGCCGCATCGTAGGCAGTTAAGTTGTATTCGCGGCTGAGACCCTGAATTCTGTCGAATACAACTCTGGACGGAAACTGTTCCAGCGCGATTGGAAGCTCCGCAAGATCATTGAGAAAGCTGCGCACAAGCTCCCTCGAAATGCGTTTGCGTTTTCCTCCAACAAGCAAAGCATTCAGAACTTCGTGGGGCCAGAAGGAGGGCACAACAGCAGTGTCTCCTTGAGTGAACCTACCTGCGACATACTGAGCAGTGGCTGCGCCCTCATCGGGGAAACACCAGGTGAGAACGACAGACGCGTCGAGGACGAACCGGCTCACCGGCGTCCTTCATTGATAAGATCCTTGATTTTCAGGCCTCGTAAAGAGAGTTCGTGGCGTTTGCCAAAATTAGCCAACCGGCATGCCGCTTTTGCCGAAGAACCATTCTCAGTTGACATGTTTTCCTTCAGCAAAGCTCCTAATAACCGCGAAACGCTAGTGTTGCGGCGTGCTGCCTCAACACGAGCCCAGCGGGCAACTTCTTCTTCCAACGTTACTGTGACATTGCGTAAGCGCCGAGACACGAGAATAGTGTAACACGAAACTCGTGTACCAAAATATCTTAACTTTAGGTTTCCAGCGCGTGAGCTAGATCTTCCCATTCCGAAAGGAATTTCTGAAGCTGGGATCGGAGGCTGCTCAGTTCCTGAGTTTGCCGGGTAGTTTCATCGGCACTGACGAAGGTTTGCAGGGCGGCTTCGCAATTGGCGATCTCTCCTTCAGTGCGGGAAATCTCGCCTTCGAGTTCCTTCACGCGTTCTTCGAGTTGCTTCCGCTTGATGGGATTCAGGCGCTTCGACTTGTCTGAGGCTGCTGCTACCTGGCTCTGGTTGCCGTTTACAGGCTGCGCGGACTGCGATGAGCGGAGTACCGTCTCCTGCAGTTGCTCCGCGCCGCCTTCTTTGCGCCAGCGATAGTCTTCGTAATTGCCCGGGTATACTTCTACGCGGCTGTCGCCCACTTCGAATACTCGCGTGGCCAGCTTGTCGATGAAATAGCGGTCGTGAGAGACAAAAACCACCGTGCCCGTGTAGTCCATGAGAGCCCTTAACAGAACGTCTTTGGCGCGCATGTCCAAGTGGTTGGTGGGTTCATCGAGCAAAAGAAAGTTTGCGGGATGCAAGAGCATGCGCAGTAGGGCATATCGATTGCGTTCGCCACCCGAGAGCACACCAATGCGTTTGAAAACATCATCGGCTGAGAAGAGAAAACACCCCAGTAAACTTCTCAGTTCAGTCTGGGTAGAGCGCGGCGACAAATCGGCGATATCGTCTAATATTTTCGCGTCCGGATCGAGTTCCTTGTATTGATCCTGCGCAAAATAATCGGGCAGCACATTGTGGCCTAAGCGGAATTCGCCACCCGTCAAAGGCTCGGTTTCGGCTAAGAGCTTGATCAGCGTTGATTTGCCCGCGCCATTCACACCAACCAGCGCGATACGGTCGCCGCGCTCAATCATGAAGCTGACGTTGCGAAAAACTTCTTTCTGCCCGTACGATTTCGCCACGTCGATAAATTCAGCGACAATTCTGCCGCTTGGTTTTGGCTGCTGAAAAGAAAAATGAATTACCTTTTCTTCCTCCGGTAATTCGATGCGCTCGATCTTTTCCAGTTCCTTGATGCGGCTCTGCACCTGCTTGGCTTTCGTCGCCTGGTAGCGAAAGCGATTGATAAACACTTCCAGCTGCTCGATGCGTTCCCGTTGATTGCGATACGCGGCTTCGAGTTGCTCCATACGCTGCGTTTTCGACGCCAGATACTTTTCGTAATTGCCGGGGTAAAGATGGATGCGTTTGTTCCATATCTCGGCGATTTTGTTTACGGTGACGTCAAGAAAATAGCGGTCGTGTGAGATCAGCACGAAAGCATTCGGATAGTGGGTTAGATATTCTTCCAGCCAATTCCGTGCTTCGAGATCAAGGTGGTTGGTGGGCTCGTCCAGCAACAGCAGGTTCGGTTCCTGCAGCAGGAGCTTGGCCAGCGCGATGCGCATTTGCCAGCCACCCGAGAATTCCTCGGTGCGGCGATGCCAATCTTCTTTGCGGAAACCGAGACCCATGAGTACGCTGCCGACCTGGGCCTCGATGGCGTATCCATCGCGGGTGCGGAATTCGTGCTCCAGGCGTTGATACCGTTGCGCGACCTGCGAATATTCGGAAGAAGAATGATCAAGCTCTGGCATGCGAGCGGTCAGGTCTTCCATCTCCTGCTCCATTTCGCGCAGCTCGGAAAAAACCGCCATGCACTCGGCGAACACAGTGCGTCCGGAAAGCGTGAGCCCATCTTGTGGCAGGTAGCCGGCGCTCATGCCCTTCGCCGTGCTGAAGGATCCGTAATCGAGCGTCTCGATCCCCGCGAAAATCTTCATCAGCGTGGATTTCCCTGTGCCATTCGCGCCCACCAGCCCAATGCGGTCGCGGGGCGTAATCATCCAGTCAGCTCCCTCAAAGAGGAGCTTGTGGCCGTAGCGTTTTCCGGCAGAGGACAACTGAATCATGGCGTTAGTTCAATCGTCTCATGAGCGGAGTGGTTTGAAAGCGAGTATTCACGAATTTGAATAGAGGATCCACCCGGTGAGCACTGTAAAGGCCGCCGTACACCCGAAATAAAATCCTGAGACATTCCAATGGCGACGAAACAGAAGGGTGATTGCGCGGCGTGTGAAGGGGTTGGAGATTGAAGATTGGAGCAAGTAGTCGGCCCGGTATCCTCGCTTTTTTGACCAGAGCTGAGTTTCCCCTATTTGCGCACCATCCGCGATTCCACTATGCTGCCCATTCCAGATAGCAATGTGAGGAGAAACCTTGGTGCGAGCGATTTTTGCGGTCTTTATGCTGGGGTCAGTCTTTTTGTCTTTATCGAGAGCCGAGACGCGACCATTAAGTCTGATGCCAATGCCGGCGAGTGTGCAAATTAAAACCGGTCAACTGGTAATTGATCCCTCATTCACCGTTGGCGTCTCGGGCCATTCGGACCCGCTTGTAGAGCATGCTGTCGAGATATTTCTGGATAACCTGCGACGCCAGACTGCCATACCCCAGTTGGACATGAAGATCGTCGATGCTGCTCAAGCCAAACTGATAATTCACTGCGAACGCCCGGGTAAAGCTGTGCAGGAATTCGGCGAGGATGAGTCTTACGCGCTCGATATAAGCGCGGCAGGCGCGAAGCTCGATTCGGTGACACCGATCGGAATCATGCACGGGCTGCAGACATTTCTGCAAATGGTGCAAACCACTTCGGATGGCTTTGCCGTGCCCGCAATTGCGATTCAGGATAAACCTCGCTTTCCCTGGCGTGGATTAATGATTGACGTCAGCCGCCATTTCATCCCGCTGGACGTTTTAAAACGCAATATCGACGGCATGGCGGCGGTGAAGCTAAACATATTTCACTGGCATCTTTCGGACAATCAGGGTTTCCGCGTAGAAAGTAAGAAATTTCCCAAGCTACAAGAACTTGGATCCGACGGTTTTTTTTACACGCAAGATGAAGTGCGCGAGCTGATTGCCTACGCGCACGATCGTGGCATCCGCGTGGTCCCCGAGTTCGACATGCCAGGGCACAGCACTGCGTGGTTCGTTGGCTATCCTGAGCTGGCCAGCGCTCCGGGACCTTATCAGATCGAACGAAAGTGGGGTGTCTTCGACCCCGCGATGGATCCAACCCAGGAGCGAACATACAAGTTTCTCGACGTGTTTATCGGAGAGATGGCCAAACTTTTTCCCGATCAGTTTTTCCATATTGGCGGTGACGAGGTTAACGGGAAGCAGTGGGATGCGAATCCAAATATTCAGGCATTCATTCGTGCTCGCGGGATGAAGACCAGTCAGGATCTTCAAGCCTACTTCAACACGCGGGTGCAGGCGATAGTAAGCAAGCATGGAAAGACCATGGTCGGATGGGACGAGATTATGCGGCCCGACTTGCCGAAAGATATCGTCGTGCAATCGTGGCGCGGGCAGGATTCCCTCGCAGCGGCGGCTAAGCTGGGATATCGCGGCCTCCTTTCTTTCGGATATTACGTCGACCTGAACTGGCCAGCTTCGCGGCATTACGCGGTTGAACCGATCAGTGGCGCGGCGGCGAGCCTCACCCCAGAAGAAAAGCAGCGCATTCTCGGTGGCGAGGCTTGCATGTGGTCGGAATATGTGACGCCGGAAAACATTGACTCGCGGCTATGGCCGCGGACTGCAGCCATCGCGGAGCGCTTGTGGTCAGCGCAGGATTTGACCGACCTACATTCCATGTACGAGCGCTTGCAGGATGTGAGTCGATGGTTGGATTGGTTCGGGCTTACGCACAACTCAAGTTACGAACCCATGCTTCGTCGCATTGCTGGATCAAATGATATTTCTGCCTTGCGCACGTTTACGGATGTTGTTGAACCGGTAAAAGATTACACGCGTGAAGAAATTGCTACCGTTGAAGCAACAAGCCTGACTCCGCTGAATCGCGTGATCGACGCGGTTCGGCCTGAGAGCGAAACTGCTAGGCACTTTACTGATCTTGTGGATGCGCTGATTGCCGGCCACGCGGACGCGAACGCCAAACAAGAGGTCGCAATGTGGTTGTCGCGGTGGCGAGACAATCAGACGAATCTGCAGCCCCTCGAAAACCAGTCGTTTTTATTGAAGGAAATCATTCCTCTCTCACAAAATCTTTCGGCAGTCGCCGTGACTGGACTGCAGGCACTGGATTATGTCATCCGCGGAGAGCGCGCTCCAGATTCATGGGCAGCGGAACAGTTTGTGTTGCTCGATAAGGCACAAAAGCCGACGGGACAGTTGTTGTTAATGGTTGTTCCGGCAGTGCGACAGTTGGTCGAGACTGGCAGCGGAGAAAAAGCGCCACCGCCGCAGAAATAGTTCTTACGAACGTTTCAGCCGCGACTGAACAATTCTTCGATCGCACGGTAGGCTTGATCAATAGCCACGTCTGTGTAAGCGCTCGCCCCCGCATCGGAGTTCGCAATTGTGATCCGGCCAAATGGTTCTCGTCCCACCACCCATGGCTTCTGATCTTCCGGCCAATCGGGATCGAATAACGAGTTGGGGCTAAATGCGTAGCCATGCGCCCAGCGGTTTACCGTGATTCCTTCAACATCGCGTGCCGGATCGAAGCCCTCGCTCCCGAGCATTCGTGCTAACTGATCACGGATATTTCGTTCGAAGGTTGAGAACGGCGTTCGCAGCAGCTCAGCCCGTCCTGCGCGGTATTGATCACGCGGCGGCAGACCAGGTTTGCACGGAGTACGCAGCATAAACAGAACAATTGGCTCAGCAGGCTTGCTGGGAAATTCGTACTGGCCAAGACTCACCGGAAAATCGAGGGCCGTATATGTATGGTAGCCCGCAGGCGCCACGATTTGATGGATGCCAAGATTGTGGAACGCTGTCCAGTTGCGGATGGCCACGTGGGTGTAAACCAGCGGAGTCTTCACCAGAGAGTGAAGAGCGTCTTGCTGTTTCTGGGGAAGTTCGGGGCAGAGGTACGGAATCATCATGTTGTAACAAGCCAGAACACAGGCGCTGGCTTGAACGGTTTGTACTTTCCCTCCGCGCATATATGCGATGTCGACATCTTTCGCAGAATCGGGAGACCCGTTGTGGCGGACCTGCATGACCGTCGAGTTCAAGCGAATACGGATTGGATTCTTGGCATCGTCCAGGCGGCTATAGTCGGCGCGAGCTACGACCACGTCATCCATGCTGTGGCCAGGAATTGCGTCGGGAACCATCGAACGAACCAGCAAGCGCGCGATGGACGCGTTGCCGTCGGGGAAATGAAAAATGTACGGCTCTGCTTTTTCTGGCTTGACGAGGTTCAAGCCATCAAAACCAGCATAGCTGAACGATTCGTAATCGTCGCCATTTTCGAAACATGCTAAAGCAGAAACCGCGTCAATGCCCACGCAAAACAGGTCATGCGGATAAGTCTGGAAAAAAGGCAGCGCCTCCGGGTTGAGTTTGCAAATTTTGGTTAGATAGTCAGCGTAGCTGATCTTTGACAGGCGCGAAGACTTTTCCTCTTTCGACAGACCCTTTAGATAATCGACTTTCTCCGTGTAAATGCGCGCAATGTCGTGACGAACTGGGTCTGACAGGGGAGATTTGCTGAGAAATTCCGGCCAGGGTCTCGAGCCCATGCCTACAACCAGGCGATCGTCACCGAAAGTTTCGCGGTCGAAGAAGCAAGCTGTATTCAGCTTTGCGTAGAGTTTTTGATCGTAAGCTTTGTAAAAACGCTGCGTGTCTATACCTAGATCGTTGATCAGGCCTTTTGCCACTTTGCTATAACGGGCTGGACTCTCGATCGACTGCGTTCCGCCATAGCTGAGCAACATCCGGTTGCCGGCGCGAAATTCGTTGCGCTTGGCGTGTCCACCGAAATCGTCGTGGTTGTCGAGGATAAGGATTCGTGCATTTGTGCCCGCGTGCTGGCGATAGAAATAAGCGGCCGCGAGTCCACTGATGCCGCCGCCCACTACCACCAGATCGTACCTTTCGCCGGTGCTTTCGGGCTTGCCGGCAGAGCCCCAGAATTCGCCATCACGCAAACTGTGCGCGAAGGTGTAGCTGCCTTCATGATTCCCGCGCATCCCCATCAAGGCTGGAGGATAGTAGTTCGGGTCTTTTTCCGGAGCGTACGAAGAATCAGTCGTGGCCAGCCCGCGCAACCATGGCGTGCTTGCCGCCAGTATTGAACTGCATACGCTGACGGCGACCCCGTCGAGGAAGTCACGACGCGTGATCTTGCAATGCATTCCCAGTTCGCGATCGCGCGAGTCAGAGCTCATGGCTTTTCCCAATTAGCAGTTTGATAAAGGCCGGGTTTCTTTGGGGCATGCAAGCTTAGCGGAAAGAAAGACAATCGGTGGAATGCAGACGTACATTGTCGCAGCAATTCATTTCCACCAAATCGATGTGCCGATCAACGCGACCACTTCGATAACCGCAAGTGAAATCCACAAGCGCTGGCGGAAAATGGAACGGCGCAAGTCTCTTTTCAGATCAGCTTCGAGGACATGAACGAATTCCACTTCGGCCGGATCAGGCTTCGGCGGCGGCACAGCGGCTCTGGGCGCCTGCACGAAAGCAGTCTTCGGCTTGTCGGGATAAAAAACTTTCGGCGTGCTGATTACTGAGGACCAGCGCGGCAGTTGCATCGTGCCCGCAGTCAAACTGGGATCATCCATGGGGGCGGATGTCAATTGCAAAGCCGGCAATCTCTCCGGGGCAGCCACATCGGCCAGGCTGCGCAGCAGTGAACTCCACCACATGTGGCTCATTTGATCGCCGATCAACTCGCCCACATCCACTGGCCGCGACTCCAGTTGCAACGGCGGCAGCGTCTCCGGCGAAATCACATCGCCCAGGTTGGTGAATACGGTGCGATACCAGGGCAAGCTCAGAATATCGCCCGCCAGCATGCCAACATCAACGGGCCGCGACGTGAGATGCAATGGCGGCAACTTCTCCGGCGATAAAGTATCACGCAGGTGATCGAGTAAACGCTTGCGCAGGGGGCGGTTCCAATCGTCGGCTAGCAAGAGCTCGAGTTCGTGGCCGTCGGAGACCGGAGCCGATTGCTTTTCTTCTGAAGATTCGGGGCTGGTGGGCTGAGAAAACATTCTCGATCAAGTTCCTTAATATCTCAGAGTATAAATA
>Ga0210401_10004032_pt1 | contig 15463 bp, 16 predicted proteins | sample IncBWH32MmetaG_FD_150866 | JGI IMG/M metagenome (GOLD analysis project Ga0210401, IMG submission 150866) | Forest soil microbial communities from Barre Woods Harvard Forest LTER site, Petersham, Massachusetts, United States - Inc-BW-H-32-M | ecosystem: Environmental > Terrestrial > Soil >... | reverse complement strand
AGTCAGCGTGTCGGTTCCTTCGTTCCGACCTTTCCAGTGTACGGGTTGACATTGCCTTTTGTTGAGAAGTTGTCCCGTTGTGTGCTGTTCTCATGCGTGCGGGTGTAGGGCTTAACAACAGTTCCATTCTTCTTAGTGTAGCCGTGGACACGCACGTCGCTTGCACTCTTAGAGCAGCAAGCGGTGGTGCTTGTTTTGGATGCCTTGGAACTGCCAGAGTGGCTGCCTCGCCCGAATAACGGCAGGGTGGTCAACAGGAATAGTAGTGTTACCACTAACATTCTTTTCATACATCCTCCGAATATAGCCAAGCATCACCTTAAGCTAAACAACACGCAATGGCACTAAAGTGCGAGGACCTGACAACAGGCGGAAGGGGGGTCACTTTTGCCGTCGCTGTATACCAACCCCTCTGGAGTTTGACGGGGTGAGAACATAGCGGGATAAATTCTGCACTTAACTAGATAGTAAACAGGTGGGTTCTTGGTGAGAATACAACGGGATGGAATATGCACTCCCCTCTCCGCGATCCAGGTTCACCAATGAAGACGAGGCCGCGTAGATCGAGGAATCACTCAGGGGATACTGCCCTCAAGGAGTCTCCACTCACCCGACGCAAATTTCGTTCGTAACTCATCAGCGGTGAGTGTGAGCTTATCAAGTCCGGGCTCCTGTTTTGGGCCGGCACTCGGATAGTTGTCTTTCCACGCATAGAACAATCCGTCGGGCGCTGTCTGAATTGCGTAGTGGTGTTTGTCGTTGTCCACGGCGGTCGCCTGAAAAACGACTTCTTTTCGATCGGGGCCACTCATACGAACTTAGTATGTAGTATAAACCGGAAGGATTGGCATCGCGGACCAGAAACATAAACTTAACTGTCACAAAGTCGCGCGGCACTCCGTCGAAAGTCACGCGTAACCTGTTTGGAAACAATGAACCCTATCAACGCACTTCATCCCTGTGGGTCTCGGAGCCTACGGATCTAACAGAGCCACTGTGGCGAACATCACCGGGGAACAAATGGACAAATGTAGGTTTGTCCGACAAGGGCCGCTTGTATTGCCGGAATCAAATGGGCCCTCATGTGGGACTTGAGGACATATCCCAATGCACCTTCTGCAACGCATGCCTTGATGAACGGTGCTTCCGAATGGACCGTCAGGAATACTATTTTGGCTGAAAAAGCGGACTCCTGCAGTTGATGAGCGGCATCGATTCCGCTCAAAACTGGCATGGTAATATCGGTCACAATTACGTCGGGACAAAGGCGGAGTGCCTCCGACACCAGAGTGGCGCCATCCGTTGCGGTTCCCACTACGTCAAACTGAGGCTTCAAAAGCGCCGTTGTGGCGTTGAGTAGGGCCGGATAGTCATCCGCCACTAGTACCCGTGGTCGGATCAAAGTTCGCCTCCGTTCAGGGCAGAGGGGTACAAGTTGTCGTCGCGCTGCACTCCGGTGATGGAGTTTCAAACTAGGGACTATTCTTAGGCAATGTGCGGAGGTGCGATACTGGGGAAATCCCTAGGTAGTAATGTCGCATTCACGAAGTGTAACGGCTTGGCTTCGTTTGTCCGTCGACAGTACCCAGCCACAGAACTGAGAGTTTTAGTAGTTGGATTGATCCGCTTCCGCTGATAGTGCTAGCGTAGGTCATACTCCTGTTACCTGGGGGGCGTGGAGAAGCCCTCTGGGTGGTCCGGTCCTGGTTGATCTCATATTGGTCTTGATCAAACAAGCGCTGGAGGTTTGTGGTGTCGCGTCATCAGGAGGAACGGATCGTCGGTCGGTGCAATCCCGCTCAATCCTACTTCTCAGAATCCGTGAGAGCGGCGGGGTGCACGCTTATCCTTTCTGTTATTGCTGTGGCCTTGCTGGTGTCGCGCTCAGCGGCAGGGTCGCCAATGAGGGAAATCCGGCGCGTGCTCATTATTAACGACATTGGCATTATCTCGTCACCCGGCTTCGCTGAAATCGATCAGGCAGTCCTTACTGGTCTACAAAAATCTCCGTACCGGATCGAGCTCTATCAGGAGAGCCTGGATCTCATCCTATTCCCAGACCGAGTTTCGCAAGGCAGGTTTCAAGAAGAGATTATTCAAAAATACTCAGCCCGCAAGCCCGACGTGATCATTGCCGCCGGGCCAGAGTCCCTGAAGTTTATCGCCGAGCTGTACGACAAGTTCCAGGGTACGCCGGTTGTCTTCTGCACAATTTGGGGCGGAGTTCCGGACGAGCTAAGGCACGGCATGCCCTTTACCGGTGTTTTGGCCCAGTTACGCCCTGAGGGAACCCTGAATGTGGCGTTGCACTTGCTGCCTAAGACCAAGCACGTGGTAGTCGTCGGTGGAGTGGGTAAGTTTGACGAAGGATGGGAAGCCATCGCTAAGCAGAGTTTCCACAACTACGAATCGAAGCTTGAATTCACGTATCTTTTCGATTTGACCATGCCCGCACTGCTTGAGAGGCTTAAGCATCTACCCAGCGATACGATCGTTTTTCACACAGCAATCTCGCAAGATGCAGCGGGAGAGCGCTTTATCGATTCCGCTCAATCGATACCGATGGTGGCTAGCGCAGCGAATGCTCCTGTCTTTGTAATGGATGATGTGGATCTTACGGCAGGAACAGTGGGTGGCGATCTGGTGAACTGGGCCGACGACGCTCGCATCGCCGCAGAGATTGCTGTGCGGGTTCTCAACGGCGAGAACCCCCAGGATATCCCCGTCGTCACGAGCAACCACGCCTACATGTTCGATTGGCGCGCGCTCAAGCGCTGGGGGATGAACGAAAAGAACCTTCCCCCCGGAAACATGGTGCTCCATCGACAGCCGAGCTTCTGGGAGTTATATAAGCAGTACGTCGTCGCCGCCATTTTTCTTATATTGGTGCAGTCCGCGGCTATTGTTGGACTCCTCTGGCAACGAGCCCGCCGTATAAGATCAGAGGAAAAATTCTCCAAGTCCTTTCGACATAGTCCTCTTGCGATGATCATAGCCAGCACGAAGCACGATCGCTACATTGACGTCAATGAGACTTTCGAACAGCAAACTGGTTGGTGCCGCAACGAAGTCATCGGCCGCAGCCCGTCAGATATCAACCTTTGGGTAGATCCCTATCAAAGATCGATGTTCATTAAACGGGTTCTCGCTGAGGGCAATATACGCGACTTGGAGATTAGGATTCGCAGAAAAGATGGTCAGATTCGGACAGCTCTCGGTTCAGCAGAATTGGTTGAGGTCAATAATAAGCCGTGCGCTCTTTCCGTGTTCGCTGACATCACGGAGCGCAAGCTGGCAGAGGAGGCCCTTGCCAGTTTGAGCGGTCGTTTGATCGAAGCACAAGACGAAGAGCGCAAGCGAATCGCCCGTGAGATTCATGACGACTACAGCCAACGGATAGCGATGGTTGCGATGGACCTGGAACAGTTGGCTGAAAACGTCGGGGAGTCTTCCGGCGAAACAAGCCAGCAATTCCATGAACTTTTCGATCGCGTCAGCGAGCTCGGTGCAGATCTGCACTCCTTATCACACCGCTTGCATTCTTCTACTTTGGAGAGTCTAGGGCTGCTCGCTGGCGTGGAAGCGTTCTGCAAGGAGTTCGCGGAACAACAGGGAGTACAGGTCGATTTTGTGCATGGGAATATTCCCCGTGGCGTCCCAGAAGACGCCGCGCTGTGCATGTTCCGCATCACCCAGGAGGCTCTGCGGAACATAAAGAGGCACAGCGGTGCCAACCGAGCCGAGGTTCGCCTGGAACTGCAAGACGGGAGGCTGCACTTGTCAGTTTCCGATTGTGGAAGGGGTTTTAATTCGAACAAGCCACCAGGGGAACGTGGAATTGGTATTCACAGCATGGAGGAACGCTTACGTCTTCTAGGAGGGAAATTGGAAATTCAATCGCGGCCTATGGAAGGGACTCGAATTGATGCATGGCTACCACTCAAGATGGCTAGCGCGGCGTGAGGGCTAGATCGAAAGCACGATGCACCTAACCTGGGAGGGCGACCATCAAAGCCGACATCGCTATTCGTTTCATGGCTCTGCGCCTTCGGAGACTCGTGTATCCGAAGTTCCAACGAAATCATGACCAGAAAGTCTCCTACTGACAAACTGCTCGCCCCGAAGAACGGCGTCCACAGCCGTCAGTAGCTCGCGTCTCGCATCCATCTTCGCAACGTAACCCTTTGCTCCCTCGACAAGGGCTCCTCGCACTACATGCACAGAGATATCTGTACTCACAAAGAGGATTCTGGACTGAGGGGAGAGCTCGCGAATTCGTCGAGCGGCTTCGATTCCGCCGAGCGTTGGCAGGCCTATATCTAACAGAATCAAGTCAGGTAGTAGTTCTTCGGCTTTTTGAACCGCTTCCAATCCGTCTGCGACTTCACCGACGATCTGCAATTCGGTTCTTTTCCCCAGCGTCGAACAGACATATTGCCGGAAAGGCTCGTAATCCTCCACTACGAGAACGCTGACCGATGACATGTAGCACCAACCTCTGGCTCCGTTTGATCCGCTGCGACTGGCACGAAGAAGGAAGCTTCATTCTTCCTTTATTTATTATCAATCATGTTACACCATTTCTGTTAACTGTGAAATCGCAATTTTACTCATTGAGAGATTTTGGCTACGGTTTGTGAGGGCGAATCAGCCCCAAACAGCAACCCGAAAACATTGAAGCGATCTCGGATGTACGCGCTCTCCCCTTCGCGCACGCAAAATGGTATGTCTGCTCAGACCGGTGTCCTTTACCAGAGTGTCGAGAGAAATTTTCTGTAAGCGATCTCGCAGAGCTTGCTTCGGCGTGCCTTTGTTGTGCCCGTACCGCACGAGTGACGGCAGCAGCGTACTGATGTCTTCGGCCTGCTCCCAGCCGCGTTCGGTTTCCTTCCCGATCAGATGAAATTCTGATGCTGTGACCGGATAGCGTTTCAGCAGCCCGTGGCTGTCAGCCTTGCAAGGGTTGCCTCCGGGCGCGAGGCTCTTGTACTCGGGATGTCGGACGTACTGAGCGAAAACCATGCCGAATGTTTGTGGCAGTATCGGCAGCGTCGGAGGATGCAGCGTGTGCATGGTTCCGTCAAAGATATTGATGTAGGGCATCGTTCCCCAGCGCGCAGCGTTTTTCTCGAATACCCCGAGCAGTGTAATCGGTGAGCCGGACAGGTTGACGATTACAGGCGATAACGCGAAGTTGTAAGGTCGCGCTTGATCCCGGTTCAGGCGCCGCAGCGCGGCCATCACGCTGGGCGTCGTGATGGCAACGCGTCTCATGACGGGAAGGTGGAACCAGTCGGGTTCATGGCTCGGCAGCCCGAGCGCATGGTCCAAGATCCATTGCCAGCCTTCTTTGATCCATAGAGCCACGTCGCATTCCGTATCGCGTCCTTCTTTCGGCCTGTAATACAGTCCCAGTCCGTGTTCGCTAGCTTTGATAATCTTCACTTGCGAGCCGTCAAGTGTGTAGACCGAATAACGTTTGGCGGAGATGCCATAGCCATAGACTTGGCGCTGCTTCCCGGTTGAGTCATAGTTGATGTCCTCGACGATGTTCAGGATTGAGCCCGGAACAACTTTCTTGTTGTAAGGGTTCAAAGTTTTGAACCGGTCCACAATCTCCTGCGTCTTAGACCACGGGAGAGCTTTGATCGCATCGCTTCCATCTGGCATCTTGTGTGGTCCGCCGTTGCATGGGATCAGGCCTCCGCGTTCCGAAGATACGATAGCCATTGAGTCGGTATCGCACATCAAGAAGGTTCCGCCCGCATCGGTGACCATCTTTTCGAGCAGCGTTAGGAGTAATCTGCCGCCCGCCGTGATGAGGGCTGAGGCTGGAGGAAAAAACCACGGACCCGGCGGCTCCACAATGCAACTCCGCTCGGTTCTGGTTGTCTCACCAGAAAATATCCCTATTTGCTTCGCATCATTCTTGCCCGTTTGCAGTCGGTTGACCTCGGCATAAATTCCGTAGCAACCGGCATTGGCCACAATCTTCAGGAAGTAGTACAGCGGATCTGATTTGTTCTTTCCCTTGCGTTCCTCAATCACCTTACGAAAGAAATCGTCGCAAACGGGGTTGATCGACCCTTTGCCCAGCTTCACAGACTTCATGCCTTTTTGAACACCCATTGGTTCGAACCGAATCGCACGGAGAATTTTCGGAGGCTTCCCCGTTTGCAGCAGGGACGCGACGACATCGGGCCCTGCATACCATATCGATTTCCCAGATGTCAGCGGATTCAAACCGATGTTGGCTTCGTTGCTCACCCTGCCATTCCCATACACCGTGCGGACCGGAAGAACGTCGTCTTCCGGTTGAACCAGGGCGAAAAAATTCAGCTTAGGCCATCTCTTCGAATCGAGCAGTTGATTCACGTCAATCGATTTCAGGAATGTTTTGACATCCCGAGTCGCTTCGCGGACTCGCAGCTTATCGGCTGTCAGCACACGCCACAGACCCAACAGGGTGTTCACGGAGGCATACTGGCTAAGGAAATCTGTGTAAACAATGGGCACCGGCGTGTGACGGATGCGAATCTCTGCTCTCCCACCGTAATATCCTTGCTGACAGATCCCTTTCGTCTTGTCGTCCAACTGGAACTTCTGTTCGGGTTGAATGACCCCCATCGTGTTCAGAAAAGCTTTCACAATGGATGCTGCTGAAAATGCCTTTTCCGGCGGTAGATACCCGATTGGGTATTTCCTGAATTCGCTCAGCAAGGCGTTAAGCAAGCCGACACTGGCCCGCACGTCTTGGCGACAATAGTCGATTTCTTCTGGCGTTACGCGACCACTTGGCGCGTGATCGAGTTTTCCAGGAACCTTGAATTCCCGGCAGGCACTGTCGAGACTGAAACTCCGGTTGCGCAGCGCCCAGGCCAGCGTCTTCAAATCAAGAAGTCGACCGGCTCGGTAGGGTTGATTGGAATCCCCACCCGCTAGGCGAATGAACGCTGCCTTAGAATCCTTCGGGATAAGCTTCACGCGAGGTCGAAAGCTATTAGGTCGCCATTTGCCCGTCTTTTTGTCTTTGTAGCCGAACAAAACGAAGCTCCAGCCTCGTTTGCCGCCGCCACGGCCAGCGCGGTATTCGATCGTAAGACGTGACAAGTCGAAAGGCAGGTTGTAGGCGCAAATGGCGGCACCTGCTTGGATAGCCACATACATCACCTTTTCAACAAACGCAGAACGGCTATGGAGTTTCAGCTGTGGACGCCGCTGGCTTGTCTTGTTCCGATTCTCGTTCCGGACATACTTGCGGAGCACTGCGAGTTGGGCAGCGTCGAGATCGTCGGAATGAAACAAACCTTCTTCAAGGCAAGTGTAGTTTCCATTCTTGTCGGCTTCGCAAAACTGATAAGCACCAAAATTTAAACTCTGCCTGGCATCGGTTGTAGTTTCAGTGTCTAGTAGCAGCACATAGCGGAGTTCAGGGGATGCTTTCTTGAAAGGCCGCTTCTGCCCTGGTTTCTCGTCCAGAATGCGGGTATGACAGCGTAGATAGATCTCGTGTTTCATCGGGAGCTGGGACAATGGTGGCCGAACCGGCGTCCCCTCGGTCTATCCCGAGGGGGCGACGATCCGGTATGACGTAAATACGCGAATCTCCCGATCAACTTCGGTTATTGTTTCGGACTGACCGCCAGACTGGGGACCGTCTCGCCGGTTTGCGGATTACGCACCGTGATGACCTCTAGCTTGATTTTCTTACCGATCAGCTTTGTCTCATCCTCTCCAAAATGCTTAATGAGCATTTTCAGGTTTGTTTTGTTCACTCCCCATGCTGTCTTGCCATACATAGGCTTTTTGAGATCGATAATCGCCGGAGCGGTAAATCCCTCCGGCGACTCCCGAATCGTTACTATTGCAATGGTGATCGATTTCGTCCCGACGGGAACGTCGGAACCATTGAGTAAGGCTTGCCCGTTGCTGTGATTTGCTAACATCTTCTTCAACGACATTTGTTTTTCCTTTCTGCCGGGCCGTACCCGGAAGCTTTTGTGTAAAGTGCATTTATGCAGACCTCATTGTTTAGGCCGATCTAGGGAGTCCGCCCAACGTCTAAGCGCATCCGCAAGCATGTGTAAGAACACGGCGGTCGCCTTGAGCGCGCATTCGACTCGTTTTATGGAATTTGGTTGGCGCCGCATATCGGCGTCCGCTCGAAGTCGAAACTCTGTCATTGCCGCATGGCAAGCTCGACAGAGTGGCCCCTTAAGAAAAGAATCGTGGTTCTGGCCAGCGGTATGATCCAGTTCAATCAGAACACTAGTGCGACCGCACAACAGGCAGCGATCTTGTTCGCACCGCCTGGACATCCTTCGCGCCGTCCGGATTGGATTCTCGTCAATCATGACGATGACTCGGGCATAGCGTAAATTTCGTCCAGCTGCAGAGCACCAGCTTGGGCAAGAGAACTCAGCATTTCGGGATCGGTGATGAGGCGATGACCGCTGATTGACTGCCCTTCGAATTTCTCCAGCGCCGCCGTTTCGCCTGTGCGCACGTACTTACCGACCGCCGACATGTATCGGCCGAGTCGGCTTGCTTCCTTGGAGCCGCGAACGATGATCGGAGAAGGGCCGGTAGCGGACGGGACAAGCATCCTCCGGCTCATCCGGTCAGCTTTCGTTGGACGGTACGGTTTTCCAGGGCCGGACTTGCGCAGCTGATGCCCAAGATATTTGCGAACTGTGCGCGGGTCGACGTGCTCCTCACGTGCGGCAGCAGTCAACGACTCACCAGCGTGGCGCATGCGGGCAATTACCGCGAGGGCACGTTTGCGTGCTTGCCGCGATTGACTTTGGGCCTTCGACCTTCCTTTGTGAGGTCGCATCCGCGTCAATTGTTGGTAGCGTCCCCATCCGGATCGGCATACTCAGTTCGGACAGGGAAAATCTGACCGTCCGGAAGGACTTCCGCTATGAAGTCGAATTTCGCCCAGAAATCTTGGTCGCGCAGCCGCTCTGCTGTTACCGAATCGAGAATTACTTGAGCCTCTTGAGTCACATCCCTTATCCGAAGCTTCTCAGCGATCATCAGTTGCCACACCTCCAGCAGCACAGCTGCAGTCGGGTAATTGCTTGTGTAGTCCACCAAAATCACTGGCAGTTCGACATCTCGAATGCGGACTTCGCTTCGTCCGCCAACAGTAGTTCTCCATCGCGATCCCGTGAATCCAATCCGGCAGGTTCCTGAACTTATCCATTGGCTTCACGATTTTCATGCTTTCCAGAGAGCTTTTCGCAATTGAGGCCGGGCTACGGGCTTGTTCTGGCTGTAGACCTATTGGAAAGGTCTCGTATTCCTTGCGCTGAGCATTGAGCAGTCTGCTCCCGGTTTGGAGATAGTGGCGCTCCGAGGGTGAACGTCATCGTGGAAAAATCCAGCGTGTAGCTTTCGAAGCTTGCCACGACATCTTGCCCGAGATTTCCATATAGGTAGCGGTTGTTCGATCCCGTATCCGACGTATAAATCGGTATGTTTTTCAAGCTCACGGTTTTGTCGCCAATGCCGAGGTTCACTTGGGGCTGAAGGTAAATCTTTCGTTTGACGATCCCTCCCGCACCCGCAGTCTTGTTCTTACTCTTCTTCCAAGTCTTTGACTCATCTTTAAACCGCTGGTAGTAGCGAACCAAAAAATCTGTATTCGCTGCGCCCGTATCGAAGCTAAAAGTGAGGTCCTTTCCCTCGACCTTACACTCGATGATGGGCGTTAGTCCGTCCATATACATCCGCGCTCCCAATGTTGTTGGCCGGGTTCTGTCCCGCGCCTCGAATGAACCCCCGTGAAGGAAAGTGATCGTCTGAAGCGCTTGCAGCACAGGAAAGCCGATAATTCCGCTGATCTGATACGAGCCCTTGCCCAGATTGATATTCAAGTTGGCATCGTTCAGGACCATCACCACAACATTGTGCAGCGTTGCGCCTCCCATCTGCAGGGTGGAAAGCAAGGCTACCCGGAGCGGGTTCTCAATGCCCGTAAGCCCAGCCGTGGTCTGCGCGGTTCCGGCCAAGAACTTCAGCCCCAGTCGCTCCGCAAAGCTCTGGCTTACCACTGAAATATTAGCGCCCGTATCCAACAGCCACGGGGCTTGCACCCCATTGACCGTCAGTTCCACGTTCATTGAGTTCAAGGGATTGCGTTCCGTCTTCAGCCTCACGGCTCCCTCCCACATGATGGTCTGCGCAGGCGCATCCCGCAATATGTGCATGATCCCCGAGTCATCCTTCGTGTCTTTCAGTTCCTCAGGTCTCAATTGACTGGAGAAATGGGTCAATAAATCATCATCCGCTCGCGCCGCTTCGGAATACTGAAAGCTCTTGCAGTAGTCGTCGGCCAGGTCTTCCAGCGCGACCGCGGCCCGGTCCGGGCGCGATGTCCGTAAGGAGGGGAGGACACCCTTTAGCAGTCGGATGGACTCTGTAGTGTGGCCAGTCGCATTGGCCAGTACTCCGGCGAAGTAGTCGTACTCAGGTCCCGGCTCCATGGTGCGCAGCCTCGCCTCTAGTTCCTCGAACCTCAATTCTTTTACCTCCAGGTCCGCTCCATCTTCACTGACTTCGCTTTTCGAGGGCTTATTATCCTGGGCCGTCTTCTGCCCTGTCTTTCGTGTCTCACTTACCGCAGAAGCGCTCCTATTTTGCGCATCGCGTGAGTAGGCCCAAGGTGTGTTTAGGCCAGCAATGAGCGCCACTGCGACGCACCCAAACTTGCATATACGCATAGATCACCTCTCGTCATTGAATAAATACATAAATATTCAACAACCTGATATTATCGTACATCATGAGCGGACTGAAACACAACTACATCATTCGCAGCAAGCGGCAAATGCGCGCGCTCGCAGCCTCGACGCGCCAGGAAATCGTAGATGTGCTCTCTCGGATGGGGACTGTTTCCGTCGCCGAACTTGGGACCGCACTGGCAAGACCCGCTGATTCCCTTTACTACCATCTGCGCATCCTCCAGAGAGTGGGACTTGTGCTCAGCGCTGGATCCCGTCGGCTCGCTGGCCGCCGCGAGGCCCTATTCCGCGCAGTTGCCCCTGAGCTGAGCCTCTGCTATCAACTCGGGAGAAAGGGAAATGGCAGGGAAGTAAGCGCTATTATTGCTTCTATGTTGCGATTGGGTATCCGCGATTTCAGCGAGAGCTTTGAGACCGCCGCCGCGGCCGTCTCAGGCCCGAATCGAGAATTGTGGGCATTGCGTGAGACCGGCTGGCTTGCACAGGATCAGATTGCGGAAGTGAATCGGCACATTCAAAGGCTCAGGCAAATCATGGCGACGCCCGGACGCAATGGTCGGCTCTATGCTGTGACGGTCGTACTCACACCGTTGGCTCACCGGTCTCGGCGGCGCGACGAACATGCCAAGTCGCTATCGGGTGTTGAAGAGGATCCGTCAGATGCGTCTCCGGGGTGTTGAACGGTAAATCCTAGGGCCCTATCGCAAATGAGCCGGCGCCGTGCAGCCGCGTGAGTCCACAAGTGTGTCCCGCCGGGGCATTTGCGATAGGGCGAAAATCTTAGGGCCCTATCGCAAAATCGCCATTACGATCATCGACCGGGTGGTCAGTGAAAGTTGATCCCGCTGATCTGGCGGTCCAACTCAACTCTGACTCCGGGGCTTCACCCTTGCGTGCAGCAGTCCTTTAGCACAAATGTCCGAATCAGAGATGCCGCAGCGTGCCACATCAGCGCGGACAGTTCTCCGGTCCGGTCACAAGTTCGTACGCCACAGCAGAACTATCGTATGCTTGTCCGAAGAGCAACTGCAGGTCCGGCTTTCTCGGCTCGAGCGATTTCCTTCTCAATTTTTCCCGGCACGAGTCTTGCCTCAACCGTGCTTCCATTCAGCCGCAGCCGCTGCAAGACAAACAAATCGGGGTCGTAGTGCCCAAATACAACTTGTCCATGCGAAGCCGGCGTGCTGGCGTCCTCGGAGTTGAACTGAAACATCCACGCTTTCCGGTTTTCATCCTGCACCACAACAATGTGTTTTTGCAGATTGACTAAGAAGGTGTAGTTTCCTGCTGGAAGAACCATGTCCCCGACTGAAAAGCGAAATGGAATCGACGCAATCTGGCGGTTGGTTAGGGTATAGATCGACTGGCCGTTTCCGAGAATGCTGCCAGCGAGCAGCACTGCGACGACTAACGTTAACTTTTTCAGCATGTTTTGTCTCCTGCACGACTGGATTAGTTCAGTGCCTTTTCGGCGCCAAACGAGTCGGTTATCGCAGCAGAAGACGGGGCCTGCCAAGGAACGACGTCTCTTATGTGGATCGAATCTACCTAGCAGCGCAAGTCACTGAGCCTATGCGAGATTTGTTCGCATGTAGCAAGAATTTGAATCCATCCCTGCAAACCAATGAGGGGTACACTTCGTCAACATAAGGTAGCAATGGAAGGCGATTACCAGAACGGCAACACGCAGGCGCTGCGCTTTGGTGTCTTCGATCTGGATTTGCGCTCCCAGGAGCTGCGCAAGTACGGCATTCGAGTCAAATTACCCCGCCAATCCTTTCAGGTGCTGCAAATGTTGCTGGAGCGTCCTGGCACGCTCGTGAGCCGCGAGGAATTGCAGAAGGCCCTGTGGTCCGCCGACACATTCGTCGACTTCGATCATGGCCTCAATAACGCAGTGAAGCGGATTCGCGCCGCCATCGGCGACTCCGCCGAGACGCCGCACTGGATCGAGACACTACCCCGGCTGGGCTATCGCTTCATTGGCCCAGTCGAGGTTGCCAAGAACGGCCATCCGTCCGCTCCTGTACCTACGAACGGCGGTGCTCCGGCCGCACTGCCAGTGAACGGCCACAGCGATGTCCAGATTCAAAGCACTTCCGAAGTTCGCCCAACACCATCGGCGGCTCAGAAATCAAGCAGGACCCGCTGGCGATGGAGCATCGCTTCACTGACGCTAATCGTGATTGCTGCTTTGTTGGGCTGGCACTATCGGGCGCGTCGGAGCGGTGGGAGCGGTGCTTCGGCGGACGGTCTACAGCTGATTCCCTTTACTTCTTATCCCGGCTACGAGTTCGCACCAGCGTTTTCACCCGATGGCAATCAGATCTCCTTCTCCTGGAATGGCAGCGAGAACAGCGATCTTTTCGATCTGTACGTGAAGGTGGTCGGCACAGATACGCCTGTCCAACTCACCCATGAACCCTCCAACGCGATCACTCCCGCATGGTCGCCAGACGGGCGGTTCATCGCTTTCACCCGCATGAACCTCAGCTCGAATGCTGCCTCCGGGGTCTTCCTGATTCCTGCCGTGGGCGGACCCGAGCGCAAACTCGCTTCTCTGGGTTTCGGCAAGTCGATGTACAAAGGCGGGATTGCATGGACTCCGGACGGTGAGTCACTCATCTATCCGGAACCCACGAGCGAGCTTCAGTCCGAACTTGTCATGCTGAATATCGACACACTTCAGCGGCAGGTTATCACCAAGCCTTCGCCGCGTTGCGGTGCCGCCGGTATGCCGGCGTTTTCTCCCGATGGCCGCTGGTTCGCCTTCGCCTGCATGTTCGATTATGGTCTGGCCGCCTTGTACGTTCAGCCCTGGCCAACCGGGAGCGCGCGCGAACTCCGGGAACTCAAAGGTGATCTTGATGGACTGGCCTGGACCACCGACGGACAAGGCCTCGTCTACTCCCGCGACAACAATCTCTGGCGCATTCCCTGCAGAGGAGGCTCAGCGGAGCGTTTGTGGTTCGGGCAGGACGCATCGCATCCGACCATCGCCCGCACGGGCTCGCGGCTGGCATTTACGCGTAACCAGGAATTCTATGATATTTGGCGCATCCCGACCGGGGATCCGCGCCGTAGTGCCGAAAGAGCCGTGCGCGTAGCACCCTCGGAGCTTGTACAGCTGAACGCTCAGTATTCCCCCAACGGAAAGCGCATGGTCTTTGAGTCGAATCGATCCGGATCCACCGAAGTGTGGCTGTGCGATGTAGATGGCTCGAACCTTTTGCGGCTCACGAACTTTGGCGGTCCGCTGACCGGAACTCCGCGTTGGTCACCCGATGGCTCCAGAATCGTCCTGGATTCTCGCGCTTCCGGAAAAGCGGAGCTCTATGTTGTCAGTGCAGGTGGCGGAACACCCCAACTGCTTGCGACCGGACCCGATGGCGGGTCGGTGCCGTTCTGGTCGCATGATGGCAATTGGATCTATTTTTCATCGGACGTCGATGATGTTCCGCAGATTTTCAAGATTCCTGCCGACGGAGGAACACCGATGCAACTCACGCATCACGGCGGTTTCATGGCGAGGGAAACCCCACGCGGGAACTGCCTTTACTATTCACGTATCGATAACGGAAGAATAGAAATGTGGTTCATCGGAACCGATGGCAGCGGCGAGAGTCCCGTTACAGGTCTGCCGCGGCTCATGTGGCCCGCATGGGACGTGACGGATCGTGGTTTTTATTATTACGACGGAATGTCATCCGACCGCGAAATCCAGTTCTTCGACTTCGCCACCAAACGCACCCGAGTCGTTGCCCGGACCCCCGGTCGTCCGGATCCCTTCTCACACAATATTTCGGTCTCGCCGGATGAGAAAGACATCCTCTACACACAGATGGGACACAGCACAGCTGACATCGTGCTTGCCGAGGGATTCCATTGATCGGATCGGCTTGAAAACCGTGTGGTCTGGGGCGTGCCGTCAACGCACGCGTCTGATGGTTTCATCGCCTGCAGCACCAGGCGATCCGTCCCAGGCTTCGTCTACTGGCGGGCCATCGGTTTCGCTTTGACAGTTCAATGGCCCTGAGGTCGATTTTGTCCGCAGCAGATCCACGGTCAGATGGTGGAGCAAGGCGGTGAACTTCATCTCCTTATTTTCCCTTGCTGCTTTCCGCACGCCAGCCAGCCCTTGGGACACGCCCTTCCCGCTCTGCGTCGGGTACGTACTCTTGAAGATCTCTTTCATCTCAGGGTTGTGGTTCCGATTGAGACCACGGATGTGCTGCGGTTTTTTGGAACGCTGCACTTGTCCGCCAACATATCGGTATTGCGCACTGTCGTGGGTCTCAATGCCCAGCCCACTATAGGTCCACAGCTGCCGTTTGCTGCGGAACCGGTGCGGGGTTTGCATCCGCGCGATCAAGCGGGCGGCTCGAATCGGGCCGATGCAGGGAATCTGGCGCAGCAGTTTCGCAGCCTTATGTTTCCGGCTCTCGGCTAACAACTCAGGTCGCACCCTCGCCGCAAGGCCTGCAATCCATCCAGTTGTTGATAGAGCACCTCCGCTCGGCGCCGCACCCCGGCTTGTGGAAGCTTGCTCAACCATTCTTCCCGATAGCGCGCGGCATAAACCTGGGTGCCGGCACAGGCAATGCCCCAGCCTCGATACACGGCCTTAAGCCGATTCATAACCCGGGTTAAATCCTTGCCGATGGTCTGATAACTCCGCCCCAACTCGCGCAGCGTCCGTAGTCCATTTTCTCCGT
>Ga0210401_10004031_pt1 | contig 15468 bp, 30 predicted proteins | sample IncBWH32MmetaG_FD_150866 | JGI IMG/M metagenome (GOLD analysis project Ga0210401, IMG submission 150866) | Forest soil microbial communities from Barre Woods Harvard Forest LTER site, Petersham, Massachusetts, United States - Inc-BW-H-32-M | ecosystem: Environmental > Terrestrial > Soil >... | reverse complement strand
CTGCGTTCTGCCGATTGCCATGAACTTTCTTATTGCGGCCTCAAATCTACTTTCGGCGCGTTGTTCACGATGATCAGACAGCGATATGACTTTCGTTTCCGTCATATTTATTTGCCTTTCGCTTTGACCCCGATCTCGACGAGGCGGCCCTATCGCTGGACGCCAGCAAAAAGCCGCCCGCAGTATGCCGAGCGGCCTTCCGGGATCAAAATCTATTCGCGATGAAACGCCCCTTAAGCCCCGGTGTTGCGATCCTAAACAAGGGCGCTTGCGGATCGTGTTCACATTTCAACGTTCGCTGCGATATCTTTGCAGGTGTGCTCTCGCGGTCACTAATTGTGGATCAGGCAAACAAAGCCGCACCGCACGCCGTTTGTCAGCGTCGGCGACGGTTGCGCCTGTCCATCTGTTGGTCCCAAGCGATGCAGGCGAGATTCGCTAAGAGCACATTACTTTGGCGGTGACGGCATCGCCGAAGAATGGTGATCGACGATCATCCAGCGGTCACCGTTTTTGAAGTAGGTGAAGCTGTAGCGTGCTGGGAAGATTTTGCTCTCACCGTTTTGGACATATGAAAACGTGTAATAGCCGGTATTAACTGCCGTGTTGCCATACACGCGGATTAGCTGATCTCCGAACGTTACTTTCAGACCGGGAAGGGCTTTGAACGCGGCTACGAAATAGTCCCGCAGCGCTGCCGGATCAGATCGAAGCTTCGGGGATATGGTCCCCCAAAGGACTGCGTCGCTGGAATAGAGCGGAAGCACTTTCTCGGGATCGTCCTCACCAAGTGCTTGCGCCCAAGCTGCGGTTGCCGCCGCAACTTCGTCCTTGGGTTCGGCTGCCGTGGTCGGGGAGAACGAAGAAACTATGACCGCCAGCGTGAGGCCCACGCCGACGACCTTCGGAGAAGCTCGCATAGTAAGCCTCCATGGGTGGTGAACGCCTGATGATGTCAGTTGAGTGCAGAAGCCACAAGGCCGGCTGTGCTAATAGTCCCCGCACCGCACCGCGAGCCGTCCCGCGTTCAGCGACCACGACACTAGCGAAACCAAAATCGAAATCCCGCTCGACGTCCGCGCACACGATGCAGGTGAAGTGGTCTTTGGGTCGACGCATTCGCACCCAAATTGAGATTCCGAAACGTCACATTCACTCGTTAAAATTGCGAATCAAAGGGGGATACTTTCAGGGCTGGGTGTCAGTAGGGGTGTTGCGAGTATGTCTCTGCAGTTCCACCGAGCCGTCGAGAACATGGACATCTGGAGCGCGAGCTGCGCTGACATTTCGTTCGTCATTACATTTGCAAGTCCGACCGGCTCCGGCTTTCACGGGCGTCGTGGCTTTCTTGCTTCGCGGCGGCCACTCTATTCGAGCACAGGCGCGGTCAAGGTCATCGGTTCACCGTTCAATAGCTTCGCGGACGCCGAAGGGGCCTGCAACGCAATGCTTGGGACTTTGGAGCGGGCCGGAAGAGGCGGCTCTGCTCAAGTAAACAACGCCGCGCCGCTGTCGGTGAACTTCACGTAGGTGCCGCTCTCGTGCCGCAGTAACCAGCCGAGCGCAATGGCGCGCTCGATCCCGGCGCGGAATTGCTCGCCACTACCGCCAGCCCCCAGAAACGGTTCATTGACGCGCTCGATGTAGATGCGGCCATCCTGCACCGCTTCGACGCTGTTAGCGTTCTGGCGCGGGATGCTGAACTCAACATCAGCGTCTTCAAACCTTTATCGGCGCCCGCTCAATTTGCGTCATGTCATTATGTTGGACAGTGTTTGTGTCGCCGTTATCCCACGAGATAGTGACTCCACTCCAAGTCGCAGCGGTAACCGTTCCAAGATCGGTGGCGCTGTCTTCCCAGCGAACGCGGTCGCCAACCTTGAGGGTTCTGGATTGATCGCCGGTCATTGCATTCGCTTTCCGACGTCATCAAGTACGCGGCAATGCCACGCGCCCCTTACCCTCGCATTCCTTACATGGCGCAGGATAAATTCTATGGCCCGGTTCTGCCGGTTGCTTCACCTTGGAAAATCCCGTCCCGTCGCAGGCAGGGCAATTGATTTCTGCAACTGCTTCTTTTGATTTATCACTTTTCATAAAAATCGCGCTCCAAAAAGAGCCATGGTACCCCTCTCGCAGTCGAACACCAACGGCCTTTCCCGCCGAGTGCAATCCTCGGGGCTTTTCTTTTATCTGCGAAAACGAGGAAGAGAGCTGGCGGCAATCCGCGTGATGGTTTTACTGACGCATTTTTGGCTCGAACGAAACACAAGCTGTGGACAGGTCTGGTCGAAGGCAGATGCGCGATTGCGTGGCTCTGAACTCTGACTACGATTTGTCGATTATTAGGACGGCGATTTTCATGGAAGAGTTTATCGAAGAGCGGGTCAAACTGATCAGGTCGCTTGCCGACAAGGCTGATCCGTTCATCAAACCCCGCCTCATAAGACTTGCTGAAAGATATGAACATGAATTGTGGGTGCGCCGTCGCCCAGCATTCGGCCGTTATCGCGGTAGCCTCAATGCCGGTTCGTCGTCTCTAAAAACTTGAGCAGTTGCCGCGTAACGGCAAGGCCAAAGGTTCACTCTCGGCTAAAGCATGTCGCCGGGCGCTGGGGTGAGCAGTACGTCAGCAACGGCGCACTCATCGCCGCCGCCACGTATCTCGGCCTCAAGCTGTCCCGGCCTTACGGCCCTAACGTCCGCGTCGGCGTTGCCGTACCCTAGCCCTTCAACTATGAAGTGTTACAGGCTAAGAAATCAATTTAGGCCGGGGATGATTACGGCCGGTTTTTAACTGGGGAGCGAACTAGAGTGCGGTTCGATGAAGCATTTGATGTCCTTGTTGAGCATTGCGTCCGGGTGGTACCTACGCTCGGCGCGGCGAGAGCGCCCGGCGCAAACAACCCGCGCACGAGCACTTACGGAAATGACATCTTCATCGCAAAAGTCGTACAGTCTTATTGGCAAAGGCATGGGCTCGGATATCAGGACCTCTCGGCTCAGCACTATGTCGGATTTTATGACGCGGCTTGGGAGCTATGCCGGATTGGCGTGCTTAGACCCGGGCAAGTCGCTGCTATGGGCGGGGGAAGCATAGGTGGCGGCGTGTTTAGCGGTGATGGTTACTCAATCACCGAGGTTGGTGCGACTTGGCTGACCGACCGGCAGAGAAGGGCCGGTGGTGACCCGAGCCGCATGTCTGAGCTTTTTGCCGCCTTCGTCCCGAAATTTGGTTCAGGCTTCCTGCAGCGTGCGAATGAAGCAATCCGTTGCCATCGCCACGGAGATTATCTCGCCACGTGTGTGATGGCAGGCGCGGCCGCAGAGTCCATCTTGCTCGCTGTCGCAATAGGCAAAACCAAAGACGAGCGCGGGGTCTTGAAAATGTACAACAGCGGCGGAGGCCGAGGACGTATCACAAGGAGCGTAAGCGCGGGCCTGTCAGAGTCGCTTCGGCGCCCATTTGAAGCTGGCCTGCAGGTCCTTCATTATTGGCGCGACGATGCTGCGCACGGAAAGGCGACAACAATCAATGAGATTGAGGCCTATGCGAGCCTCACGCAGCTTCTGAGATTGGCTCAACTTTGTGCTGATAACTGGGATGAACTAACGACCTAAGCCTTTAGACCACGTGTGGTCGCCTATTCGCTTTCCAGCACTGTCGGCGCTGCCGTCGCCCCAGCATTTGCGATCACCGCGAGGAAACGGCAGTGCTGGACCCGAAATCCATATTCAATAGCATCGCCGTGCCGACGATTGCGACGATCAAGGCGATAATTAGCGGCGTGGCAGATTTGCCCGGCTGCATTCATCCCTCCTATCGCTATCGAGTGATACTATCACGGCCCGACGCGCTCCCAGATTCCAACTCGACCGCTGCCAAAGGATGACAACGAAGATCACCAGATTCGACACGAACCAAACGCCCAATATCTCGAATATGGCCTTCATGAATGCTCATTCCGACCGGGTGCTGTAGGCCTCGACAGCGTGCGCCAGAAAGATGCCCGCGCTACATAACCCAAGAAATGCTGCAACGATCGCGACCATCGAACTCACCCTGTTGCGCTAGAAAAAAGGACCGCTCGGTTGCCACAAGCGGCCCCAAGTCTAGGGAGGAAAGCGATAGCGGTGGGGGGCGCTACCGCATGCTTTACCTAAGATGATCGCGATCAGCGGCTCAATTGAACGATGGGGTCACCGACCGATACGAAAGTTTACGGCGCTCTGCCCTTATCGGTTCCCAGGGGCTGAACGCCAGTGGGTGGGGCCGCCCCTACCGCGCTGAAATCAGGAAGAGCGGCCGCTGCCGACTGCTTCGCAGCTGCAGCCGGGTTTAAAAAATCATAAGTAGAAAGTTGGATAGCTGCAGTGATACTCATAACACGGGTGCAAAAACGGCCCCGGCCTTCGTCGCACTGGAAGCCACAATCAGTGGCGGTTCGCCGTCTCCAAAGCGACGGCCCAAGAACTCCCGCTCCAACGTCTGTCATAACTCAGATGTAAACCCAGAAACTCATCGACCCCGTTAGTGGAGCACACAATCAATGTCATCACACCTCGCCATGACGATCAAATTGGACGATATGGACGGTGAAACGAGAGCCGAGCGCAGAGATGCTGCCAACAGTTTTTACGAGGCCATTCGCGTTCTCGCCGGTGTCACTGTTGACGTGAACGAAACCGACGACGGTTACTTGTTTGGACAAATTCGCGACCTGCCGGACGACAAAGCCAATGCTATCGAGGCCATTGTCGGCTTCACTACTTTCGTTGAAGTAGCGACGATTTAGTGGAGACGCACACCATGCATTCGGGATACTGGCAAATTTCTTGAGTTGATCACATGAACCGACCAGCCCCGAAAACGTTACGGCGACGCTTTTTCGTCGCGCTCGGCCATGGCATTCACGTGACGTGGCCGGTGTTATCGGCAATTCTAGCGCTTCAGTTTGCACTGGGCTTGCTGGCTGGTTTTGTTGAGGGCTGGTCTCTCGGGGATGCGGTCTATTTCACTTTCGTTACCGGCCTCACGATTGGTTACGGTGATCTCGTCCCGAAGCAGACGTTGGCGCGCGCACTTGCGATAGGAATTGGCTTTTTCGGGCTTTTTATCACAGCTCTCATAGCGGCAATTGCAGTCTACGCCATGCACTCAGCGCTCACCAATGGCGGGAGCGGGGGTGAGGACAGATCTTAAGATCGACGAGGTGATCGGGTAAACGCGATGCTGGCAGAGTTGGTAAGGAATATGGGCTAAAGTCTCGGTGTTGATCATCGTGATAGAGGTGAACGATAACGGACAGACGGCGTGATGCGCACCCGACACCCCATCTCCGGCATAATGCTAATGCCACGCGGCAATGGCCTGCTTGGGGAGCACCATCAAGAGGTGCTGGCGTTGTTTGCACGGCTCGACCCAACGCTCAAGCGCTACGTGATGAGCCACGCTGTTGAAGTTCTCACCGCTACTAGTGACATCAAAACCGCCGTGCAGGTGTTGCTGCACATGAGCGAAGCAGACGCTTGATGCGGAGATCGATTAATCTGCGAGAGCCCGAAAGCATGAGGCGTCATGGTCCAATAAGATCATCTTTATCAGCCCAATAAAGCTGAGCAATGAGACCCTTTCCTTCCTGCTTTAGTCCAAACCACATGAACCTTTTCAGTTTGTGACCATTCTTAACGTCAGACGTACACGAGATGATACCAACATAGTCGTAGCAGTATTGAGTTGCTTCAACGTTGCCGAGATTGTTCGTCGTTACCAGCTTGGTAACCTGCCCATCCTTTTCAAGACCGAGTTTGTTTTCACCGACATTATACGCCCATTGTTCAAAGCACGTATCGCCTTTGCAATGATGCGGGTCATGAATTGTTGGTTTTGTTTTATTCTTCTCTGCCATGTCCACGGTGGCAGCAGCAGCAGAAGCCCAAAACCCCATTTTTTTTAAAACTTCGACTGTCAAATCCGTCTTCGTGAACTGCTTGAACTGGTTGGCAAACTCCTGAACATTCTGCGACTGAAGCGAATTGAATGCGAGGTCCTCTGGCGTAACATGTTCAGCATTTGCGCCACAAACGCCTCCGGTAAGAGCGGCGAGGAGAACGAGGCTCGTGAGGGTCTTACGCATGGTTCCTTTCCGTGGGGAATATCCAGCCTCGTCGGTCTCGCGCCATGCCCTGCCGAGACGGCCGAAGTCGTCAAGCACGAGATAGACGTCGCGGTGCGTGTTGTCTTCGGGTAAGGTACAGAATCGCCATCGCCGGTGAGCACCTATTTTTTTAATTTCAACCTGCCAATAAAATCGCGTTTTCCAAGGGGCGCGGCCTTGTAACGTAAGATGTCGTATGCGGTTGTCGCGTGGAAAAAGAAATTGGGCAGCGAGAAGGACATCAGGAAGCCCTCGGCCGTAAATGAAAGCGTACGGTCGCCGAGCTTGAAAGTCACATCGCGACCCACGAGCGCGTTGACTGCTTCCGGCGTTAGGATTGAAAGCTCATTGCTTGCTTCCTTCACGAGAGTCTGAAGGGCGGCATAGTCGAGATCCGGCTTCATCGACGGCGGAGTAAACGTTCCGTTCTTTGCCGCCTCCATCGCACCGCGTGAATGATGGGCGACCGAGACAATCTGGAACCGAAACGGCAGCATGTCATGGGTAAGGCGGGCCTCCACGACCTCGCTTGGATCGATGCCCTTTTCTCGGAAGTGTGTGAGGCTCTTTTCGAGGAAACCGCTGACTGCTCCGGGAATTTGAAGGTAGTTTGCTACAGTTGCGTCGTAGAGCGAAAAGGCCATGGCGTCAGCTTCCCGATTACTTCGTGTTGGGTTTTTGTACAGTCCCCGGAAACTGCCCAAATTGCAATCGGCAGGACGAGCCGGATCCGTGGCTCGGCGGACGCTGCAGGGTCTCGCTTTTACTATGAGTGAACGTAGATAATCATTGCTACTCAATATGCAGCGGTCAAGAATCGAAAGCTGAAAGAGCCATTTGGTCCTGAGGACGTCAAGCGTGCCTGTCCGGGCTGGGCGCCGCGCACCTACACCAATTTTCTGTCCAAGCATGCAGTCGGAATTCCAAGCAAAACAACCGAGTTATTTCAATTTCAAAGGATCGGGCCAGGCCGATACCGCACTCTTCCCAGCCTCTTTGACTCAAAACTCGGAGCAGGTTCGCGGCTAGAGGAAAGAAGGGGGATTCTAAAAATGGATTCCTTTACTGTTGCACCCGAGCTGAGGGGTACGAAAGGCGATATCCTCGCTGCCAGAATCGAAGTGCCATTCTTGCTGCAATGATCTACGGTATTGTCGAATTCATCCGATTGGGTTGGTCCCTGGATCACTACTTTTACACTTACGCACCCGTTCTAGGCGGCGTCGCTGCCTCAGTAGGTCTTTTTACTTATTTTTTTATTGTATCGGTGAGGCAGAAAAGGAGCTGGAAAAATCTCTTAGTTCTGCTCGGATTTCTTCCATATCTCTATTCGCTGTACATCATTGGTGTTCTTGGGCTGTACACTATATTTGAAGGCATCGTCGGAGTGTTTTCTTTTTGGTCAATGATCGGTGGGCTCTTTTGGGTTTTTGTGGGATTTCATCTGATCTATCGGTTCTATCTGATGACGGAGATCGTCAGGCAACACGATAAAAAACGGCGCTGGCTTCGTCAAAAAGTGACATGAGCTGAAAATGGTGTGGATGCGTCTCGCGTCATCACCGATGTGGCAACACTGCTCGGCAGCGCGGACTTGGTGATCGAGTGACTCCGGCGCGCGCGCCACAGGAGGAAGTAATGAAAGCATCTCTCAAGGCTGCATGGCTTTTAATTGCTCTCGTCGGTTTTGCTCTTTGGTGCGCGACGCCCGCCACTGCCCAGAACGAACAAGTTCAATTCTACAACTCACCGGCTGCCACCGCTGCAAAGCTACCATTCAGCCAAGCGGTACGAGTCGGAGACGTGCTGTACATGTCGGGTGCCATCGGCCTCTTGCCGGGAACAAGGGAATTGGTTCCGGGCGGAATTGAACCTGAGACAAAGCAGGTGATGGACAACATCGAGGAGGTCTTGGAGGCAAATGGTTTAAATTTCGACGACGTTTTCAAATGCACAGTTATGCTTGCACACATGTTCAATTGGGGTGCATTCAACAAAATTTATGTGACGTATTTCAAGCCGGAGCGTTTGCCAGCGCGATCCGCGTTTGGCGCTAACGGATTGGCTCTGGATGCCGAAGTCGAGTTGGAATGCTGGGCCTTTGCCCGCAAATGATGGATATGGCTCCAGTGCCCGCCCGGCTCCGCGCCGAGCAGATTTAAGTCCTCGTCGATCTCAGCAAATAGACGTTCGATCTGCGCTCGCTCTTTCGGATCGGGGATTTCATCCAGTCGTTCGATGAGCTTTTGCTTTTGCGCGAGGAGCTGGACGATGGTCGTCATCTTGTGCCTAAGTCCCCAGCACGCCCCAAAGCAGTAAGCCGCAATAGATCAGCACCGCGAATACGATGTTGATCGCTAGGACAACTGCGAGATCGACCGGAAAATGCGGTCCTCGATCCATCGCCCACCCTAAAGCGACTGCGGCAATAATTTCCGCAGATCTTCCTATAGGGTAAGCAGATGCACGACGATAGCTCGTGAAGGCTTCACAGTTGCAAAAAAACCTGAACTGTTGCCGTGTGGCCTCATGAACGCTCGTGCGAAACAGTGCTGTCGGGCGGTCCGAAATCATCTTCCGCTGACGCGTTCCGAGCGCCAACAGCACAGTTGACAGTTCGACTCTAACCCATCTGACATGCAGCTGCTGCTACGGTAGTGCGCGGCCCACCGACCTGCACCTTGCCGTCACGATCCCTTTCGTCGACGGCGAGGTCGTCCAGTGGCTGACGCGGCGGGAGCGGCCGAAAGGGTCAAGAGCAAACCCAGATAATCACCACGGCCATCGGGAGGCCGATCCCTACGGCACCGCCAAGCATCATAATGAAATCTCGAAGCAGACCTGTTCCGACTCGAGCTGACATACCCTCACTCCGTCCGGCCCCCGCCAGCAGGGCTTCAGCTTGGTCGGGCGATGTTGTCGTGATTGCGTCGCCTTCACAGCGCAAAGGAAGTAGTCCTGAATGCGCGCGAGCCTCTTCCGACTTGACTGTGGCTAAAACTCACCACTCACGACAAACTCGTTCCCTTTCCCAGATTTACTGCGCGGCCTAATTGCGGCGGCGGCCTCGGCCTTTCTAACCCGCTCGCGTAGGTCATGTAGTTTGCGATATTCTTTAGCAAGCGAGCCGCGTAACCGACTCAGCGCTCTTATTCGGTCATTCGTGGTGGATAGGTCCATCGGATTTCCTCCCGCTGGCTTTCGGCGAGAGGCCTAAACGGACATTTCTGTCGAGAGTTCCTATATTTTATTTCACCCGCCCAAGGCTAAGAGAGAGACGCGGCTAACGATTGATTGGGATCCTGTTGCTGTAGATTGCTTATTACGCCGTCACCGAACTCACGGGTGTTCGCAGGGTATATTATCACCCCATGCGATCGGCGCGCCCGGACAGATACCTGCTAGTCTGAACAGTTCATCAGCAGATATGGGCTTCATCTCGTCACGTAAACGCCTCCATCACCCGCTCCATCGCCGGATGCTTCCGGTTCTTCACCTTGATTCCAATGCTTCAACCGGCCAGCCTGATAGGGCCGGTCCCGGCGCTTCGAGACCAAACCCTACTAATCCCAAGCGACAGGCGGGGCGCAAGAACGTCACCCATTCCTGATGCTTCCCAGTCAGACCGCAGCTCTAGGTCAGCGCCGACTACTTTAAGACCTGCTTATCTCTTGATGAAATTATTCATCGCATAGGGGATTATATCGAAATTCTCTGACGTCGAACCAGTATTGCAAAAGCCCTGCCACCAGCCATCAAAGTCATCCTCTCCGGTCACATGCAGTCTGCCGCTGTATGACAGGGCCTGCCCCGGAACGATGGCATTAAAAGAATTTGTCGCCCGAAACCAATAGCAAAAGACCCCGCCCTCGGTTCGGATCGTCCGTTCTAACCGGAAACTAGCGGGATTTTTCATGCTTTCACGCAGCATGATAGCGATGCTGAGGCCAGTCTGAAACCTCGCTTCTCTGATGCGCTTGATCTCGTCATCTTTGGCCCGCTGTTCAGCTAGCGCAATGCTCTGCACGCGATCGTGCTCGGCGCGCTCAGCAGCTGCCGCCGCGTATCTCTCATACCAACGGGCCGCCGCGGGCGCGATGGCGAAGATCACTGCGACGCCGGCGAGGAAAATAAGCACGAATAGCAACGCAGATTTCATTGCTTTGCCCCCTCATATGCGAGTGTTTCGCAATCAAAGCGGGAGCGCAAGGGCCATCAGCGTCGATCTCTAGAAGCGAAACGCCCGCCGGTTTTCCCGGCGGGGCCACTTTCATGAGAATGCATCCCTGACCCTATTCATTGCGGGATGGGTACGGTTCTTCACCTTGACCCAATGCGGCGACCCGCCGCCGCGATAGGGGCGATCCCGGCGCTTCGAAACCAGACCTTCGAGCCCCATATTGCAGGCGGCACGAAACAGGTCCGGGCCGATCTCTCCCTGCTCAAACGGGGCGGCGAAGATGCCGTCGCTGCGACGTGCAAGTAGCCGGGCTGAGTTGGTCTTGCGCATCGAGAGCGGCAGCTTGCGCAGGTCGTCACCGCCCTCGACGAGAATGTCGAAGGCGCAGAACTGGACCTCATCATCATGCTTGCGGGAGTGCAGGGCGTTGAAGTCCGAGATGCCGTCGACGCCGAGCACGACGGCCTCACCATCGAGGACGAACTGCCGCTGCCGGATCTTCCCCGCCGCCTCGACGATCCATGGATATCGGTCGGTCCAGTTGTAACCGCCTCTTGTGATCATGCGCACGCGATCACCATCGCGCTCCAGGCTGGGTGTCAGGTTGCGATGGAACCGGAAATCGAGCCGGCAGTCGCAAGGAGAAGCCGACGGTGTCACGCCCGCCGGCTTTTTCTCTGTCCGGATGCGGCCCAAATTATTTAAGCCATCCGGCGCATCCTTCTTTCCCAATAACCTGCCGTTGTTCCTATTGAGGAAATGCAGGCGGTGCAGGGGCAGATGACTCGAATTCCTTTTTCTCGTAACCGGATTGTTGCCATCGTTGATTCTAGCCGTGCATCATCACTTCACCAACGCACTGGCTAGGCTCGGTACGGCCGCTTCCGTGGCGTAAACCCCCCGCAGCACTTCCTCGAAGTGGTTCTTGACGTTTTCATTACAAAGGCAGGCCCGCTTCTGTAACGCCTCGCGATCGCGGACAAGGATCGAGCCGCGGCGGGTCTCGAGCACGCCCTCGGTCTTGAAAATCTGAATGACCCGGCTGGCATAGCTGCGGCCGACACCCAACAGGGTGGCGAGCTGTTCGTGGGTCAGCGTTACGACATTATCGCCGTTGGCGCGTTCCATGGCCGAGATGATCCACTTGGCCGTACGCTGCTCGATCGAATGGACGGCATTGCAGGCGGTCGCTTGAAACATCTGGGCCAGCAGGCAGTCGGCATATCGGGCAAACACATTGCGCAGCGAAGGGGAGGCGGTTTTCGCATCGTCGAGTTTCGCGATCGGTAGGCGCACAAACGGGCCACCAAATTTGACCGTCATGCGCGTATAGGCCGGCAAGTAGCCAAGACTGACGATTCCACCGACGGCGCCCTCGCGGCCGACCAGCATCGTCTCGACGTCGCGGCCGTCTTCGTTGGCCACCAGATAAGACACGAGGCTAGACCCGCAGGGAAAGTGGACGGTGTCAACGTTGTCGCCGGGATTGTAAAGCGGCGTGTTGGCCTCTGCCTCTTCGGGCGTTAGATATGGCGCGACCAGCCCAAAGTCGCTCGCGCTGAGCCGGCGCAACAGGTTGTTGTGCGGCCGATCGCCGTGTGCGGTGACATGTTCGAGTTCCCTTCGCTCGCGGCAATTCACAATACGCGCTCACCTTCGGAGGTTCCCTCTACTAGTGCACAGACAGAACGTTCGAGATGATAAGATGGTTTCAAATAGGAACCCGAGAATGCCCCGGCCGAAAAATCCGACGGATTTCTTTCATGCGTTGGCTTGGAACTTTTACCTGATGGAGTCGTGAGCGAACGCCTGCCGGATGACGTCCTGATCGTCGAAGACGACCCGATCATCGCACTTGGTTTTGAAGATACGATCAGCGGCTTCCGCCAATCCGGCGGCATGCGCTCGCCGCGATCGAACCGGCGATACTTCTCCGCCGTCCAGGCTTCTTGATCGCGGCATGCCTGCAAGTCTGCGTCGGTGCGGTTTGAAAAAAAGACTTTCCATGCCGCTTCGAAGTCGGCGCGGGCTTGATCGAAAGTCTTTGCCGTGCCGCTCGTGCATTCGCCCGGACGCGCTCCGGGATAGAAGCCACACTGCCATTCCCATGGCTCAGTTTCGTATGGATTGCCTGTTCGCTCCAGAGATCGTCCCGGCGTGGATATCGCCGCAATAAATCAGCCAGCATTGCTCGTGCGGGTGGTCGTTCGATCGGCGGCAGTGAGGGCGAACATGTCCGCATGATTTCGCCAATCGGGCGAGAAGGGAAGCCGCTAGATTTAGCGTTCGAGAGAAGTGCAACTTAGCTAGCACTAGGAGTGCGTTAATCTCGCAAGCGATTTCTCCAATCTGGAAAATCGTTTATCGAAGCCAGGATTTGACTACAGGGATTGCTGCAATAACAGCCGCTACAGCAGCCACCAATCCAATAAGAATCCCAGCCCAGAACCTTCGATTCTCGGCTTTCTTTCGAGCTTTCGCTTTTTTAACAAGCCAGTTTCTAACGAACTCATAAGGCGGATTGTTCTCGGGTTTGTCGCCGATCGGCATCCGATTTGCCAATCGATACTGCACTACTTCTTCGCCCAGGGTTTCGAGATACTGACTATATTCGTCCTTCGCCATAGCTGCCGGTTTATTTCTTCGCCTTCAGGCCGCCAGCGGGCGGCTTATTTTCTGTTCGGCCGGTCGCGTCGTACGTTCTGAAATTCTTCCGGCCCTCTGATGAGCCGACGCTTACGGCCGGCTTGATCCTCCGGGGTGGCTGTTGTGTCGGTCATCTCGTCTAGCGTGTCGCCCGCCAATTCGCGAGCGCGTCCTTTCGTGTCTTTGCGCGGCTTCTCGTCTTCCTTCACTGGGCTCCACTTGGCCTTTGCGGTCAGCCCAAGCTCGACCAGGCGGCGGATGGCAACCGCGAGTGCGGGATGATCCGGCTGCTTTTTAGCCCAATTCTTGATCTCACTCTGAAATTCTTCGGTCATGCGGACGCCCACGAGTGGTGCCGTGCCAGTAGCTGGCCTGCCGCGCCTTTTACGATTATCGTTTATTGACTTCTTCATGATTTTCCGATTATCATAAAAGCAAGCCGAGGGGAAGGTGGAGACTTCCGCCCCGGCTCTAACCCTAACCATGAGGCAATCATGACTAGAGCTGATTCAAATCATACCACAAAAGCCGGCGTCGATTCATCGCGTCGGCGGTTCGTTTCCCAATGCGCTGGCGCGGCCGCTGGCGGCGCTTTACTCGGCGTGAGCATTCCGCTGCCTGTCCCCGCAGGGCCGCTCCAGCGAGTCCCTGATCCAATCCTCGCGGCCATCGAACGTCACAAACACGCGGAACACGGAGCGGCCAGCCACGAGGACGGTGCGCGTTGGGATCTTGCGATGACCGAGCCCACGACGCTGGCGGGGCTATGCGCGCTGCTGGCGTACATCCAGGAAGGGACGGACGAGATTTTCGCGGACGACGAGCTGGCCAATATCATAACGAGCACCCGAGCTTGTCTCGCTCGACATCTTGGATGACCAAAGTGTGAATACAAATTAGTTGTAGTTGCCTCATTAAGCCAAATCATCGTTGAACGTACCGAACCATTCAAATCCCCGCTTTCCAAGGCGGACCGTCGAAAACACCCAATTCCCTGTCCGGGCGGTTTTCGCGAAAGAACTTGCGAACCACGAACGTCGGGTGGCCTTGGAAAGGCCGTCCGGCAGGGAAGTCCTTAAAATGTCCCGCGGCGCTCACAACTTTAAACAAGGCGATGTCACCAAGGCCATCAAGGGCGCGGTGAACGCTGGCTTGGCTGTGAAGCGTGTCGAGATTGATCGCGACGGGAAGATCATAGTTTTTGCTGGCCGGTCGGATAATCAGACGACGACGAACGAATGGGATGATGTGCAGTGAGGCACAAGTACCCCAAATACACTCACGGCTTTATCGACCACGACGGCACTCCTCGCTTTTATTTACGTTTGCCTGGTCGCAAGCGCGTTCCGTTGCCGGGTCTTCCATGGTCCCCGGAGTTCATGGAGGCCCGCGAGAAGGCGTTAAAGGGCGATTGGACGGCGCCGGAGCTGGGATCCAGCCGCACGAAGGCGGGAACCGTAAATGCCGCTCTTGTCTCATACTATCAGTCGAGCGCCTTCACGGATGGCCTGGCTTCAAGTTCGCAGCGAATGCGACGGGCAATCCTGGAGCGGTTCCGCGAAGAGCACGGTGAGAAGCGGATTGCATTGCTGCACAAGAAAGCGCTGCAGGCGATCTTAAGTAAGAAATCGCCGGCTGCAGCTGCAAACTGGCGCAAAGCGCTGCGCGGCTTAATCGATCATTGCTTGTCACTCGATACGCTGACGACCGATCCGCTTGTTGGTGTGAAACTTGTTTCGGTCAAGTCTAACGGTCACCACCCTTGGGGGCCAGAAGAGTGCAGCCAGTTCGAGGCCCATCATGCCATCGGGACTCGGGCACGCCTTGCCTATGAATTGCTGCTGCAGGTCGGGCAGGCGCGCTGCGATGTCGTGAGAATGGGGCGCCAACACGTTCGCAATGGCGTCCTGTCACTGCAGCGACAAAAAACGAAGGTGCCCTTCGATGTTCCGGTGATGCCGGCGCTACAAGAAGCAATCGATGCGATGCCGTCAAGCAATCACCTGACCTTCCTTGTGACTGCGAGGGGCGAACCGTTCACCGCTGCCGGTTTCGGAAACTGGTTTCGCCAGGTCTGCAATGAAGCTGGATTGCCCAGGCGCTGCACGACGCACGGCTTGCGCAAGGCCGCAGCTACACGACTTGCCGATCGTGGCGGGACCACAACAGAACTCATGGCCTGGTTTGGATGGAAGACGGCCAGCGAGGCAGAGCGTTACACCCGGAGCGCCGACCGAAAACATGCGGCAGCGAATGCCGGCAAGAAGCTCATTTCGGGAACAGGAATTGGCAAATCCGAAATCCAGTTTGCCAAAATTGACAATAAGTAATTGAAAACACAGGAGACGGAATCTTGAGTGGCGATCCCAGCAGGATTCGAACCTGCAACCCACGGAGTAGAAATCCGTTACTCTATCCAGTTGAGCTATGGGACCGCTTTTCGGCCTTATACCATTGCCAATATGAAAAATCCGCTTTCCCGCC
>Ga0210401_10004030_pt1 | contig 15469 bp, 15 predicted proteins | sample IncBWH32MmetaG_FD_150866 | JGI IMG/M metagenome (GOLD analysis project Ga0210401, IMG submission 150866) | Forest soil microbial communities from Barre Woods Harvard Forest LTER site, Petersham, Massachusetts, United States - Inc-BW-H-32-M | ecosystem: Environmental > Terrestrial > Soil >... | reverse complement strand
CTTTCTTCCCCTCTCGATGAATCCTGTGCTCTCGACCCAGATGGGCACCCGGCACCGCGCCGGAATCGGCATCACAGAAGAAACTGATTCGATCGCGGTGATCGTCTCGGAAGAAACGGGCGCGATCAGTCTGGCAGTGGCCGGAAATTTTGAACGAGACATCACCGTCGAACAATTGCGCGAGCGGCTTAGCACGCTATTGCGACGTTACGTTCCACCCGTCACGCTCCCCACGCCGATTCCGCAACCGGAAGATACGGCAGAGGTAGAGGAACGCGGCGCTTCCCATAGGAATCCGGATCAGAGCTATACACCGGGGGTGGATCGTTAGCGATGGGGGATTTCTTCCAGCGTTACGTGTTTGCGCACTTCGGCTACAAGATCGTCTCACTGGCCTTGGCAATCGGCCTGTGGTGGGCCCTCGCACACGATCCGATTGCCGAAGTTGAGGTCACCGTACCGATTGAGTTCCACAACATTCCAGCCAGCCTGGAGATCAGCTCGGTGAACATCCCCGACTCGCAAGTGCGAGTTCGTGGGCCGGAACGTCTGATTCACGAGCTGCGAACTCAAGACGTCCACGTGGAAGTGGACTTGACCGGTGTAAAAGCCGGAGAACGCACATTCGACTTGACCGCGCGGCAGGTTCGGCATCCGCGAGATTTGGAAGTGCAGCAGATCGTTCCCAGCCAACTGCGCCTGGATTTCGACACAACTCTCGTTCGCGAAATCGATGTTCGACCCCGGGTGATGGGTAGCTTTGCTCCTGGGTACCGGATCGAGAGAGTACTCGCCCAGCCGTCGCGGGTATCGATTAGTGGGCCGAAACAGCGAGTGGAAGCCGTCGATGCCGCCACGACGGATCCGGTAGATGCCTCAGGCTCCATGGCTCCGAGCACGTTTGTGACGAATGCGTTTGTCTCTGACCCGCTCGTGCAGATTGTGCATCCAACACCGGTGCGGGTCACCGTCATCATGGAAAGAGTGCAGGCCGAACCGGCAGTACAGGGCAAATAACCATCCGAATGAGCCAACCCTCGCGACAATTGTTTGGGACTGATGGAATTCGCGGCGTAGCCGGCGAGTTTCCGCTCACACCGCAGAGCACGTTCGCTATCGGGCGCGCGCTCGGACATGACTTGCTGCGCGCAGACCTGCAAGCCCGCGTCGTGATCGGGCAGGACACACGCGAATCGAGCAGGTGGATCGCAGACCGAGTGACCGCGGGACTTGCATCTGTCGGCGTGGGAGTGGAGAGCGCGGGAGTAATCACGACGCCGGGAGTGGCTTATTTAGCGCGATCGCGCCGGCTGGCAGCGGGTGTGGTGATTTCAGCGTCACACAATCCGTGGACGGACAACGGCATCAAGATATTCTCCGGGAGCGGATACAAGCTGCCCGACACCCGTGAACTTGCGATCGAGCAGGAGATCTTCAAGCTACTGCAGGATACCGTCGCCCTGCCGGAGCCGAAGACAAACTCCCCTTCGAGCCTGCCTGGGGATGCGACCTTGCGAGAAGCCTACATTCACTGGCTCGCGCAGGGCGTAAGCACCGACCTGAGCGCAATGCGCGTACTGGTGGATTGTGCGAACGGAGCGGCTACGGCGGAAGCTCCGGGACTGTTCCGCTTATGCAAAATCAAAGCGACATTTATGAATTGCTCGCCCGATGGGAAGAACATTAACGAGCAGTGCGGCGCGCTGCATCCGGCGACGGTCGCTGCTGTGGTAGCAAAGCGAAAAGGTGAGTTCGACCTGGGGGTGACGTTCGACGGAGATGCGGACCGCGCGCTTTTCTGTGATGCCGATGGAAACGTAGTGAATGGAGATGCGGTTCTGCTGCTCGCAGGGCGCGACATGCAAATGCGAGGCGCACTGGTGGGAAATACGATTGTCGCAACCACGATGTCGAATATGGGGCTTGAGGTGGCGCTGAAGCGCTCGGGGATTCACATGATGCGCGCCAATGTAGGCGATAAGTACGTGCTGGAAGACATGTTGAAGACGGGAGCTACGCTAGGCGGCGAGCAGTCGGGACATATTCTGTTCCGTGACGGGGATGCCACGACCGGCGATGGACTGATGACGGCACTGCGCGTGATGGAGATCATGGTGCGTCTGCAAAAGAGCCTCGCGGAACTCGTCCGGGATCTCAAAGTGTTTCCGCAGACGATCGAGAATGTGCGCGTGCGCGAAAAGGTTCCGTTCAAGGACGTACCGGAAATCCAAACGGCCATCGAAAGGGCGGAACGCGAGCTGGATGGAAATGGCCGTGTGGTCGTGCGTTACTCGGGGACAGAGGCTCTAGCCCGAGTGATGGTAGAAGCAGAGTCGGAACAGAAAATGAAACAGCTGACAAAAGAGATAGCTCAGGAAATCCGGTCGCGGTTGGGTCAGTGATCGAATGACTTATTTTGCGTGACTCGCCGCGATTGACTGGGCTGTCTGTAAGCTGAAACCAGCTCCGCCCGGGAGCTCGCTATGGAAGAGCACGAATCCCACGACATCGACGATTTTTCGAGGTCTCGCCGCCGCGACTTTCTGCGACCTATTCTCGGAATGCAGCGGCCGCGGCCGCATCCTGTTTATCGATTGCGCAATCTGGGCGCGGTTGTGGTCACGATTCTGATTTTTATTCTCGCATTTGGCCCAGAGCCGGTCCGCGATTTTCTGCGTGGCGTGGCGAATTGGTGGAGTCTGGCGTTGGTCCTGGGAGCAGCCGGAACTCTCCTGTGGTTCGTGTATTCGATTTGCCTGCGGCGGTTGTGGCGCATTCGAAGGATTGCGAACATTCGGTTGAAAAGGATTTTAGAAGAACGGGAGCCGTAGAGAACAGCCGGTCATTCTCTGCGCTCAGGCAGCGTCTCCACCTCGGAGTTCGCGGTGATGGTCAAACCACCAAGCCCAAGGCAGAAAAATCGCCGAGGCGATGAGGCCGGGCCATGCGATGTCGGCCACGCTCGGTGGCGGTGGGCTGAAGCGGTCCGCGATGTAGAGAACCAACAGCAATCCGACGTATGCCGCGAAGCCGTAGCGTCCGATGCGATCGCGAGCGCGGGTCGTGGCAGCGTAGACACCGACACCGACCGCGAGCATCGCAATCTCAGTAATCATGGTCCCGGGGACCGAGTTCCAAAGTCCAAGCCCGAGGCGAGGGCCTCCACCGGGATACAAAGGCATGTCGGGCCGGTGGCTGACCCAATCAAGCATCCAATGGCTGACGACGCCAATCCAGACGGCGACGGCGCCGGGGCGGTAGCGCGTGCTGAGCTGATAGATCAGAGCGAAGGCGGTCGCCCACACGATAGACATGAGAAGGCTGTGCGACCACGGGTAGTCGTAAAGATCGAGCGGCGTATAGCGCGTGTTTCCGGGGTCGATGCGCACGTGTTCCCAACCGAGCAGAAGAAATGGCGGCCACAGGATGTCGAGGAAGAGCGGCGCCGCGATGAGTGGGGCGAGAGATGCACGCGGGGCGAACTTCTTGGCGGCGAATCCCACGGCGAAGTGGCCGATGAACATAGTGGGAAATATAACGCGAGGATCAGGCGCTCGTCATGGGCAAGTCGGCTGTAACAAAACAAACCGGGGTGCCAATAGTTCGGAGAAAAATGGGACCGACGAAGGCACGCGGACAAGAGTGTCCGCAGCCACGCGGGGGTTTACTCGAGGTCGCGCCAGTTGAGTCCGACGCCGAGTTCCACAAGCAACGGAACATCCAGGGGATGGACGTTTTCCATCTGCTCGCGAACGAGTGACCGGATGATATCGAGTTCGGTTTCGGGGACCTCGAAAACGAGTTCATCATGGACCTGCAGCGTCATACGGGACTTGAGGTCGCGCTCGCGGATGGCCGCATCGATGCGGATCATGGCCATCTTGATCAGATCGGCGGCCGTGCCCTGAAGCGGAGTATTGACGGCGGTGCGTTCGGCGAATCCGCGCAGGTTGGCATTCTTACTGTTGATATCGGGGATGGGACGTACGCGGCCAAACAGCGTACTGACGCGCTGGTCACGACGAGCTTCGTCGAGGGTGCGATCAATAAAGGCGCGGACCCCGGCATACTTCTCGAAGTACGCGTTGATGAACTGGCGCGCCTCGCCGGTCTCGATGCCGAGGTTTTGCGAGAGACCGAAGGCGGAGAGTCCATAGACGATGCCGAAATTGACAACTTTGGCCTGGCGACGGTGATCGGGCGTGACCATCAAAGGAGGCACGCCGAAGACTTGGGAAGCGGTGAGGGTGTGAACGTCGTCGCCGCGGCGGAACGCTTCCACGAGTAGCGGGTCGCTCGAGTAATGCGCGAGCAGGCGCAGTTCGATCTGCGAGTAATCCGCGGCGAGCAGCACATGGCCGGGTTCAGCGATGAAGGCGGCGCGGATCTCGCGACCCAGTTCCGTGCGAATGGGAATGTTCTGCAGGTTTGGATTCGCGGAAGACAGGCGGCCGGTGGCGGTGCCGGTCTGATCGAACGTCGTGTGGAGACGTTTGGTCGTTGAGCTGATCAGCGCTGGCAGCGTATCGACGTAGGTCGACTTGAGCTTGGTGAGCTGGCGGTATTCGAGAACGAGGCGCGGGACCTGATGATTTTCGGCCAGGCCCTCAAGAACATCCACCGCGGTTGAGATCATCTTGCCTTTTCCGTATTTCACAGGCTTAGGCAGATTAAGCGTGTTGAATAGCACCTCGCCCAGCTGCTTGGGAGAACTGATATTGAATTCCACCCCGGCGAGAGCGTAGATCTCTTTCGCTTTAGCACTGATTTCCCGCTCGAGGTGCGCGGAGAGTTTCGCAAGCGCGGCAGTATCGATCTTTACGCCCGCCTCTTCCATGCGCGCGAGGACTGGGACCAAGGGAAGATCGATTTCTTCATAAAGTTTGTGCAAGCCGGACTGTTCCAGTTCGGCGCGAAGCGCCGTGGCGAGGCGGCCGGTGATGTCGGCGGCTTCAGCGAGATTTCCGGAGAGCTTGAGGTTGAGATGACGCAGCGCAACCTCGGGCAAGCCATGTGCCGAGTACGTGGGATTGACAAGATACGAATAGAGCCGCGGATCGTGATGCACCCCAGCCAGCTCAATGTCGACCAGCGCGTGGATGGCCGCTTTGTAGTCATGGATGGACTTGGAAACGGCGGGATCAGAGAGTGCGGACACTAAGGCTTTTCCCGCTTCCGAATCGAGGGACGTGGTGACGGCAGTACCGGCGCCCGTGGAGATCGCGACGTTATGCGCGGGTGTAGCAGCCCGCGTTTCAGGAGCAGGATCTCCCAGAGGCAGCATCCCTTCTTCGGGCTCGGGCGGTTCGTCAGTTTCTTCCTCCGCTGTTGAACTCACCGCGGCCTCAATCGCGACCGAAAGCGATCCGCCGGACGCGATCGCCTTGAGCACACTCTGAAAGTCTGCGGCCGAACGGGCTTCGAAATACTGTGCTTCGGTCACTTCGACGACCGGCAACAACTCTTTCAACAAAGAAGTAAATTCCAACTCACTGAAGAGATTGCGTAGGCTGACGATATCGGGTTCGCCGGATCGCATGGACCCAAGATCGAGTTCCACCGGGACGTTGGTCTCGATGGTCGCCATGCGCTTGCTGAAGAGCACGATGTCGCGATTGTTCTGAAGTGACTCGCGGTAGGTCTTCTTCTCAACCTCATCAGCGTGATCGAGCGCGTTTTCGACCGTGCCGAAGCGTTTGATCAACTCGACCGAACCTTTGTCGCCGATGCCGGGTGCACCGGGAATGTTGTCGATCGAATCGCCACGAAGCGCCATCACATCAATCACCCGCTCGGGCGGAACACCGAGAATTTCTTCCACCTTGGCGGAGTCGGCGATGAGGTTGTCCTTGGGCGGATTCAGCACCAGAATCTTGTCGTTGACCAGTTGCAGCATGTCCTTGTCGCTGGAGACGACGTAAACGGTGAAGGAATCTCTCGCAGCCTTACAGGCAAGCGTGCCGATCAGATCGTCGGCTTCGAATCCTTTCTGTTCGAGGATCGGGATGCGATAGGCCTCGAGCGCGCGCCGGATGTAAGGAACCTGCTGGACAATATCGCCGGTCATCTCGGAGCGGTTAGCTTTGTAACCGCCGTACTCAATTTCCTTGAAGGTCTGCGTCTTGATGTCGAATTTGCGGACGCTGGTGATGGCTTCGGCCTCGGTATCACGAAATGTCGGAGCGCCCACATCGAACACGGCAGCGAGATATTCCGGCGAGAAATCTTCGCGCAACTTGCGAAGCATATTCACGAAGACATAGATCGCGGCGGTAGGAAGCCCGGTTTTTGTGGACATGGGCCGCTGGCGCGCCATGGCGTGATAGGCGCGGAAGATGAACGACATCGTGTCGATCAGGAAAACGCGGCCCTTCGCGCCAGGTTCGGAGCGCAATACGGGTTTGGGGCCGGATTTTGGCGCGGCCTCGGAAAGTTTCGGCGCTGTTGGTCGTTTTGAGGGCAAGAAATTAGTTTAGCAGGGCGCTGGACTGCGGATGCCTTTCAGCGAATGCATGACAGAAAGCTTCGCGCGCGAGGGCGTCCTGCGCCACAGAGGGTCTACTGATAGCCGAAGGTGACGCTGAAATCGGCCTGCACCTGCTTGCTCGGCCCACCGCCTGGAGAGTTGCGGAAGACGACGTAGTAAGTGGCGGAGTCTTCTTGTGTGGGCGAGAGCAGGAAGTCCACTTCGTGGTCGTGCGTCGGATCGACGGTGTAAAGCGCGGTGCCTTCACCCTGCCCACGGGAGAAATCGGAATACTGGTCCGCGTTCAGCAGCACCATGTTGACGTCCGCGCTATCGTCGCTGAGATGGTCGCCTCCCGCTCGAGGAATAAACGACTGAAATGTCCCGTGAAGGCGTGGAAGTGCGGAGTGCGCAGGCACCTGAAATTCGAACGCAGCCGCTTTCTTCAGCGAAAACGTTTTGTGCAGAAAGTTGATGGGCTTCACATGCGCGGAGTCGACGTGATCCAGACGACTGACGGGAGTGGCTTTGGCAGTGGGTTGACTCTTATTGCAGGCGACCGACAGCAGGAGCAGAGTCACTAGAGTGAATCGCGTGAGCTGTCGGGACATGTACTCGGACATCCGCATTTTGCCTACAAAGCCGATCGCTTTCCTTTTCCATACTCCGTCGTGTATTGCAATTTGATTTCACCGCACGTGCCCTGCTCGGGCGAATATACGATGCAGGTATCGAAAGGCCGCGAATAAACATGCAGGCTTACGGCACGCTCATTGAAGTCGCGCGGATTGACCACGCGGTGTACGGGATCGAACGGATCGACCGCGCAGGGCTGATCGGGCCGCATTTCTACAGTGTTGGTACTCTTGAGGACGCACGTGCCGGCGTTCAAGTCCTGAGAAACAAGATGGTAGTTGTCGACCCGTAGGCGGCCGATGGGAGCAGCCATCCAGCAATTCTGATCGCGATGGTTGTGCACCGAACTTGCCTGCCCTATTTCCCAGCAGATGGCAATGAGCTCGTAAAGCGACGTCTTATCGATAAGATTGCGCGTGTAATGCTGGCGATCCCATGTCAGATAGGGAGCGAGGCTCTCGGGATCAACCTTGTTCGCGGTCAGGAATTCAAGCAGTTCGCGTGTTTCGGTGAAAGCAGATTCGGGAAATTTGCGGAGCTCGGCGACAAAGTCCCGGATCGGCACCTGTTTTTGGATGATTTGTTGTGTCATAAGCTTACTTCGATGCGATCACGATAAAAGCTCTAGTGGAGAGCACACCCAGTATATCGCCTGACGGGAGATAGGCCGAAGCTCAGAGTCGAAGGGGAGACCTTTCGGGTCAATGGACTTTTCAGGAACGCGCTATTCGACGAACATGCAGTCCCCATAAGAATAGAAACGGTAGCGCTGTCGGACGGCGTGGCGATATGCGTTGAGAACATAGTCCTTGCCTCCGAATGAGCAGACCAGCATTAGCAGCGTCGATTCGGGAAGATGAAAGTTGGTTAGGAGAGCCTGCACAACGCGAAACGAATATCCTGGATAAATAAACAGATCGGCTTCGCCGCTGCCAGTGTCAATTCGTGCGGTGGAAGATTGCGCGGCAGCGTGTTCGAGGGTGCGCACGGTGGTAGTTCCAACGCCAACGACTCTACGGTTCTGGTCCAGAGCCCGATTGATCTGGACGGCTGCTGCTGCAGAAATCGAGTAATGCTCCCGGTGAAGGTGATGCTCCTCAACGTGCTGAACGCGAACCGGTTGAAACGTCCCCAGTCCGACATGCAGTGTAACTTCCGCAGTCTCTATTCCACGTTCTCGAATTTGCGCAAGGATTTCGGGAGTGAAGTGCAGGCCGGCAGTCGGAGCAGCAATTGACCCTCGTTCCTTCGCGTATACCGTCTGGTAACGTTCACGATCGGCAGGGCGATCTTCCCTTCCGATATAGGGCGGCAGCGGCACATGGCCGAGTTGTTCCACCAGGTCAAAAAAACGGTCGACGGGCGCGAAGCGGATGTGGCGCTCTCCGAATTCACCACGGGCGAGGACTTCCGCATGGAGTTCATCGTTAGGCCCGAAAAAAAGCTCCTCACCAACTTCGACCTTGCGCCCGGGCCGCACGAGGCAATCCCATTCATTCGGATCTTCGCTGGTCCGGCGCGTGAGTAGAGCCTCGATGCGTCCCCTGAGAAAGTCACGGGCCGCGGGATTTTGAGCACTAACCGCCTGCGCTTTGGCGCCCAGCCTTCGGCCGTAGAGGCGGGCGGCGAAGACGCGGGTGTTGTTCATCACCAACAAATCATCAGGACGCAGTAGATCGGGAAGGTTGTGGAAGGTGAGGTCCCGCACAGCGCCGGTATTCCGGTCGAGGTGAAGCATGCGGGAGGCGGCGCGGTTGGTTAGCGCCTCCTGCGCGATCAGCTCTTCGGGCAAGTCGTAATGAAAGTCGGAAACGAGCACGTGAGCCCGATTATAGGTGTCGCCGAGCGTGGAGGAGGGCGCGCGTTCGCCAGCACGAGTGTGTGAAAAACAATGCAGCAAATCGGTTAGGCGGGCCGCATTTTGCATTGTCGGAATTCGACAGGCTGGGGTACCATGGGCTGGCAGAGCCCTCCTGCTGTCCAGTCATCCCCATGGTCAGTGAACGGCAATATCGGGAGAAGATTGTCCGCTACGGTCGCATGCTGCACGAGCGAAGCTTCGTGGCGGCGACCGATGGAAATCTGTCCGTCCGCCTTGATGATAGGCGGATTCTCGCCACCCCCACCTGCATGAGCAAGGGCGACATGAGGCCGTCGGATCTGGTTCTGGTTGACGTGCAAGGTCGAACGCTGGCGGGAAAGCGCCGCGTGTCGAGCGAAATTGCCATGCATTTGCTGATCTACCGGCTCCGACCCGAAGTCTGTGGCATCGTGCACGCTCACCCACCTACCGCGACCGGGTTTGCGGCGGCGGGCGTTCCGCTCAACCAACCGTTGGTGTGCGAAGTAGTGATCGGTTTGGGATCGATTCCCCTGGCGAAGTATGGGACGCCGGGAACACCGGAACTGACGGATGCGTTGGAGCCGCTCGTGCCGCAATACGACGCCATCCTGATGTCGAATCACGGCGTGGTCGCCTATGGAAGCGATCTCGATCAGGCGTATATGAAGATGGAAACGGTCGAGCATTTTGCACGGATCGCGCTGGTGACGCATCAGCTAGGGCATCAACAACCGCTGGGCGCGGCCGAAGTGGAGAAGCTCGCCGTGGTCCGCGAGAAGTATCTGGGAGGCGCTGCCGGAAATGGCGCGCGCAAGAAATCTTCCAGCGAAACGAGCGCCGTCGTAGAAGTCCTGCCAGGGCGGCGAATGGGAGAGTAGAACTCCGGCTTTCTACCCCAGCTCAACGAGAGAACCGCTGCGCTGGTGATAGAATTCGTAAGTCAACCCCATCCGCGGCGATAGTGGCTGCGGGTTCCTTCCGTCGGGACGTGGCTCAGCCTGGTAGAGCACTCGCTTGGGGTGCGAGGGGTCGGCAGTTCAAATCTGCCCGTCCCGACCATCAATCCCATGCCTTCCTTTCAGGAACTTGCAGGGGTACCCATCCTTCACTTTTGAACCGGATCCCAGGTCAACGCATATAATTTGCCGATCAAATCGCCGGAGGCAAAAGTCCGACCCATGCGAAGCCTTCCCTACCGCACGCTGACGGGTTTCCTCTTGCTGACAGTCATTGTGGGCCTAGAGGGACAGAATGCCGATGAGATAAGTCTCGCAGAGGATTTCCGGTTGCACGGTATAGCTATTTGGCAGTGCCAGTGTCCCGCCTACGCGTGCCCGTGCCAGAAAAACGGCTTGCCCACGCATGGGATGTGTCACGCGAGTGACTTTGCCCACATCAAAAGGGGGCACTATGGAAAGGTAAGTCTTGATGACCTGAATGTCGTACTGGTAGGCAATCTTGTTGACGGGACGCCCGAGCGCTTATTCGCCACACTGTACGTAGACAGCAAAGCGACTGCTGAGCAAAGCGATGCCTTGACGCGGATCGTGAGGTATCTGAATGCGGAGGCTAATCAGCCTCCAGTTCCGCTCCGAAAGATCAAGGTTGTACCCATCGTTTTCCGCGAGTCAGTGGATCATACTGAGTATTCCGTTGACATTCCTGAAATCGTAGGTGAGAAGGCATTGCTCAAACGCCATCAATCGGGGAGTCCGCTGCACACGATGCCTGCCATGGATCTGTGGAGCAACAGCGTGCACAACGCAGACAACGTCGAGTTCAAATATCACGATGCGGAGGTTGGTGAGAGTTGGGATTTTTCAGGCCACTACACCAATGTGAAGTTCTTCGATCTCAGCAGAGCGATGTATGCCGAGCAACGGATGCTAGGCCAGCACGGAGACAATTCTGGTAAATGGACACCGAAACAGCTTGAGATTATTAAACAGGAACGGTTGAAAGAAAATTAATCCTTACCGAATATCACGCTGGTGGGACCGTTAACACCAAATCCCGACTCCGCTCATTGATACGCGCGGAAAAACAAGATTCACGCCGTAAACTGCTGAAAATTGGATTCAGAGCTGTCGCTCCTAAGCAGAAGAGTTCGAAAATCGTATGCTAGGGCCGACGAAGAAATTGATGTCCGTCTTTTCAGAGATATGCGAGCAGGCCCTTCAGTGCTTTTGAACAGATCTGTGGTAGAGGTACTTTCTTCCACCGGATTGCTTCCGGTTTGCCGCTAGCCTTGATCGGAAACGCCTCGGGGCACAATTTTAGGGCGGAGCAGAATCTCGGTCCGAGGCGTTTTCGATAAGGAGGTTAGAAGGAAGCCGCTGGCGTTTGCGGCGGACGCGTCGTGCTATGGGATTTGAATCGACTTTGGTTTGGAAGTTGTTGCATGGACAGGAGTTGCGTGAGGAGCCTGTTATTGATGCTCATCGATATACTGCTGGCGTCCCAATCCATGTTCACATCATCGTAACGCGCCACGGTCAGTTCTTCAAGACTCCACCGGTGTCTCAGGCTTGTAGACGCGAAGCGTCCGCCGCGCCAGCGGCTTCGTTCTTGCCGGCGATTCGGCACTTGATGGTGAAATGGGTTTAGCGTACCGATCCCAACGATGTGACGGATCCTCGGCTGCTCGACTCGAACGAAGTCGCACCAGCGCAGTTCGCCTTGACTACTTGTTCTCGAGAGCCGACTGTGATCTAGAGCCGGTGCCTTTCGCTCGTCCTCGCCGAGGCCGTCGGATGGCCCGGATTTTTCCGGTCGGTCCTCCTCCGCAGAAGAACTGGTCGCCACCGTCGGACTCAAGCCCTGAAACGTAGACTCCGCGGGGCATGTCGAGGCTCTCAAGAACTTCTCCGGTTCGAGGATCGACTCGCCTTAGATCGCTCTCGTCGCCTTCCCAGGTCGCATGCCAAAGTTCTCCATCGACCCAGGTTACTCCGGTGACGAAGCGGTTGGACTCGATGGTGCGGAGAATCTTCCCGGTGTCGGGATCGACCTGATAGATCTTGCGTTTGCGATACTGCCCGACCCATAGTGTCCCTTCGGCCCACGCGAGGCCCGAGTCACCACCGCTTCCGGGCGCAGGAATCGTGGCGACGACGCGACCGGTCTTGGGATCGATCTTCTGAATGCGATCCTCGGCGATCTGAAAAAGGTGCTGGCCGTCAAAGGCGGTTCCTGCATGCGCTGCCACATCGATCGAACGACGCATCTTCCCGCTCGACGGATCAAAAGCGTTCAGCTTGTCTCCGGATGCGAACCAGACATGCTGCCCGTCATAGGTGACGCCATTAACTCGCTCGGCACCCGGAAAAGGACCATACTCACGGACGATTTCGGCATTGGATCGTTGCACGCCTTCAATCCTAGTCGCCCGAAAGTGGAGCGGGGAGTAACAAGATTGTCGTGAAACCCGGTACAGGGGGGGTTATCCAGCGACGCGAGCGAGCCCGGCCAAACGACTGCACCTTGCCTTCAGCCGCAAGTGAGTCGAGTGCCCGCTGGACTGTGCGCTGACTGGCGCCCAGCGCGAGCGCCAGGGCCGAACTGGACCAGGACTCACCGTCCGTGAGGAACGCTAGCACATCAGCATGTTCCTCTTCGACCGGACGGGCCAGCACGACGACTTCGCGCCCACGCTGCGGAACGAGTGCAAAGCCCTGCTTCGTTGCGCTAATGTCGGCCAGCCTCCGAAGCATCTTGCGAAGCCTCCCGATCTCGACTCGCAAACGCGCGCGATGGGATTCGTCGACGAACCTTGCTCCGAATGCGGCCAGGAGCTGGTCTCTCGGCACATCTGCAGGCCACGCTTCACCTAACGCCCGTGCGAGGGCGAACAACACCGGACGTCTTGTGAGTGAAACGTGGGTATCGGCGTTACGCACGAGGTTTCGGCATGCATCCACGATGATGGCTTTGGACGCCAGCAACGATTCAACGTCTTCGAGTAGGAGCGAACGCTCGTCGCCATGCGTGATCAGGCGCGCTGCTGGCGTTATCAGGACCCGGGATGCGCTTTCAACCTCCGCCATCAACGCAGGGATACCAGCTAGGTGCGCTGCACGTTCGGCGCGAGCAAGCGCCGCGCGCGCTTCTTTCGCCCGCAAGCGTCGCATTGCGATTCCCGCAACGACTAGCTCGTGGAAAGTCCTCGACGCGGGCGGGAAAAGACTTGGATCGAGGTCCGCCAGCAGACGCTCCGCCTCATCGAGATGCCCGATGAGCAGGAGTCGCCGGACTTCAAGATAGCGCGCAAACCCGGCGTTCAAGCGGTCGCCGTGCGCTTCGAGGGTCGACCGCGCCACCTCGAGCGCTTTCGCAGGCCAGCCCAGGTCACGCGAGGCGAGCGCAATTTCGGCCTCGGCCACGATGCACCTCGCACGGGCTACGGCTTCTTTTGGACTGAAGGCCCGCGCGGCGCGTCGAAGTAGCTCCTTCGCGCGTGTGAAATCGCCAAGCTGCGCCATCGCAATGCCGCGAAGCGCAAGCGCCGGCGCATCGTCGCGCAACGCGACTCGCTTCAACGCTCCAAGGGGATCCCCCACCGCGAGTGCGCGAGCTGCAGCCGTGATCAGAGAGTCCATCCGAATCCCGCCACACTTGTCACTCCCACCCCTTCGATGCCCCGCGCTAAATATAGCGCATGGCAATCAAACACCGAGTCACATCGAGAATGGAACAAAAGGAGACAAAGACAATGACCGCACGCAAGACCGGAACACGACAAGAATGGTTGAAGGCTCGGCTCGAACTGCTGAAGACGGAGAAGGAACTAACTAAGCGCAGTGACGAACTGGCACGCCAGCGGCAGGAACTGCCATGGGTGCCCATCAACAAGGGGTATCGCTTCGAAACCGAAAAGGGCAGCGCATCGCTGGCAGACCTTTTCCAAGGGTGCTCGCAGCTGCTCGTCTACCACTTCATGTTCGGGCCGGACTACGCGGCCGGATGCCCGTCGTGCTCGTCGATTGCGGACGGCTTCAACGGAATCGCCTCGCACCTCGCCAACCACGACGTCTTGCTGACAGCAGTGTCGCGCGCGCCACTTGCCAAGCTGCAGGCGTACAAGCAGCGCATGGGATGGACGTTTCCTTGGGCGTCGGCGTACGGCAACGATTTCAACTTCGACTTCAGCAGTTCATTCACGGAAGAGGAACAGCGGGAGAAAGGCATCGAGTACAACTACAAGCGAGAGGCGCCACTGCGGACACGCGGACGGGTAGGAGCCGAGATCTCGCGCTCGACGCCCGATGGAGCTGCAACGTTCGCGGCCATGTGCGGAACGGACGCGGCGACGTACATTCGCGCGGGGGCGGGAATGAGCGCATTCGTGCTCGAGGATGGCGTCGTCTATCACACCTATTCTGCCTACGCGCGCGGAGTAGATGGCATTTGGGCCATGTATCACTGGCTCGATCGCGCCCCGAATGGACGCAACGAGACTGGAATCTGGTGGAAGCGTCACGACGAGTACGGCAAGCAATAAGCGGCGTCGCTGTAGCAACGCAACTACGGGACAGGAGGTCACAACCCATGATCACGGAGCGAACTTCCCAGCAAGCCTTCCTCGGGACTTCCGTACTGCTATTCGCCGCGAGCGCAGGGCTGACAACCGCCTGGTGCGAGTCTATGTCAGCGATGGGCGAGATGACGATGCCCGGCGGTTGGACGATGTCGATGGCATGGATGCCGATGCCTGGACAAACATGGCTGGGCACTGCGACGTCATTCGTTGGCATGTGGGTCGTGATGATGGTGGCGATGATGCTGCCGTCGTTGGTGCCCACGCTGTGGCGCTATCGCCAGATGATTGGCAACACGGGCGAAACGCGCCCGAGTTGGCTGACTGCACTAGCAGCCATGGGGTACTTCTTCGTGTGGACTATGTGCGGAGTGGCGGTCTTCCCATTGGGTGCGGCTCTGGTCGAGATCGAGATGCAACAACCCGCGCTGGCGCGCGTTGTTCCGATCGCAGTCGGCGTGGTCGTCGTGATCGCCGGCACACTCCAATTCACCGCGTGGAAGGCCCACCACCTTGCCTGCTGTCGGGGCCCATCGGGACGCGAGCGTACGCTGCCTGGGGATGGTGGCGCGGCTTGGCGATACGGGCTGCGCCTCGCTATCCACTGCACGTACGGCTGCGCCGGCCTTACGGCGATCCTCCTCGTCATCGGGGTCATGGACCTGCGCGTGATGACTCTCGTCACGGCAGCAATCACTGCCGAACGGCTCGCACCGAACGGTGTGCGCGTCGCACGAGCTATCGGTTCCGTTGTCGTCGGGGCAGGGTTGTTATTCATCGTGAGAGCAGCGGCCGGGCTTGGATGATGCGCCCAGAGTTGCGTCTTGGGAAGTATTGAACGCTTCAGAAAGTTGAAATAGGGGGGCCAGGAAACGATGCAGTCTCTAGTTTAAATCGTACCCGACGTTCGCCCAGGTACACACATGTTCCTAATTGCGCGTGCAGCGCAAGAATTGGCAAGCTGGGACGGTGCCAACGGCGAACGAAG
>Ga0210401_10004029_pt1 | contig 15472 bp, 25 predicted proteins | sample IncBWH32MmetaG_FD_150866 | JGI IMG/M metagenome (GOLD analysis project Ga0210401, IMG submission 150866) | Forest soil microbial communities from Barre Woods Harvard Forest LTER site, Petersham, Massachusetts, United States - Inc-BW-H-32-M | ecosystem: Environmental > Terrestrial > Soil >... | reverse complement strand
GTATCGCGGCACGCATTTCGGCGATGCGGTTCGGGCCAAGGGTGGTACGCCGCGCATCGTGGCCACCGCGATGTGGGGCCGTGACGAGCAGGAGACGCTTGCGAGGCTGGATGCCTGGAACGCTCCGATCCATAGAGTGCGTGCCCGGATCGAGAAGATCTTCGGAACCTGGAAGCGCTGCTATGGACTACGTCGGATGCGATGGCGAGGTCTGGCCCGCGCCAACCGCCCAAGTTCTTTTCACCGCCATCGCCTACAACCTCAAGCGCAGTCTCAACATCCTCGCCGCGTAACGGTCATCCAAACCGACTCGGCCAATCACGCCAACACGCAATCCCGCTCCGCCGGTCAGCAATTTCATCCGCAATTTCCGTCAGCTACGCCCACCCGCGCACAGGTCTCATTAGACACTGCTTGATCGACAGAATTCTCGTCAGCTACGTCCATCGCCACAGCAAACGTACTGATCTCGCTGGCGCTAAGGTCAGGCTGAGACTGTCTTGCGCTGGGACCGACAGCGAGGCGGCCGCATGCGGCTCCTACCAAGGTTTCGGTGCGTCAAGCGAGGTGGTCGGCATGGACCACGCATTCACGGCGAATTGCTGATGCTTGGCTTCAACGTCTCGCAAGCGACTGTATCGCGCTATCTCAGAAGATGTGTTCGGCCAAGGTCTCCAGGGTGGCGGAGTTTTCTTCGAACCCAGCTGTTCTCGAACGGCCTGCGTCAGGCAATTGACGAGGGAGAGGCGATCACCGAACGGCGCGAGGCTGGACCTGGCTTGCCGCGGCGACTGACGTGAGGCCGGCCAAATGGACGGAAGATCGATCGGCCGGCAAAGCGATCCGCTCGGGGGTCAGCTGGCAGACGTCCACCAAGTTCGGTCCGCATCAATGTCGAGGTCCTTTCTTTGACCGTGCGCCGTCTGCTCCCTGCGCGGACTACCATTATGGTCGTCCTGCCGTCCTGCCGATTAGACTGCCCTCAACCTCGCGCACCACCTCCATGCCGATCCGCGGCGCACCGTAGCTCTTGTCGAGCACCACGTTGCGACCTTTGGGACCGAGCGTGACCTTCACTGCGTCGGCCAGAATGTCAACGCCACGCAGCATGCGCTGGCGCGCATCGCTGCCGAACCGTACGTCTTTGGCGACCATGTGTCAGTCTCCCTTCGGATCTCCGAAGACGCTCGCGTGCCGGTCAGGCAGCCCTTCGCTGGGCGGGGCGGCGCCTGGTTGCCATCAATATCTCTCCCCATAGCGAGCGGCAAACCTCTGCCAGGAGCGCCCATGGCTCTCTAGGTATCGATCATGGGCAATCCAAGCTCTCGCCTCAGCCGCTGTCCCGAAGCCCGAAGCGGCAGAATGCGCAAGGACGCCTGGCTCCGTAATCTCGACATGAAACCGGCCGCCAGTCTTGCGAGTAAGGTGATACGACGTTCTGACCATACCTCAATATGGCCCTTCCCGGCTCACTTACACGGTGTCATCGCGTCCACGCCGGCGGATGTAAATGCCGCCGCCACGCAGTAATCCATAATGACACATCACTCCGGCAGCATTTCCCGAGGTGTGTGTGAGTATTTTCCGAGCCTATTAAAGTCTCGTCGTACCCCCCAAATCACTTAGAAGGGCACTGAGCGGTCTCCGCCCGCACACAGTCCATAGGAGAGGGCGAATTGATCTGGGGCGTACTGCGTGCCATCGCCGATGCTGGGATGGCCCCGCAGATCCCATAGAAACATGCGAAGGATCATCATCATGCGTACGAAACTCTCGGTCGCCTTGACCCTGCTCGTCTTAATTGGCGCAGCACCCCTGTTGGGTGCCTGTCACACCACCGCCGGCGCCGGCGAGGACATCTCCGCCACCGGACACGCACTAACGCACAGCGCCGACAAGAACACGCCATAAGCGCCGCGACGCCGCCGGACGATACGCTGAACGGCCAACGTCTCAACAAACAGGAGAACGGCTTTCGCTAAAGGTCACATGCTCTCCGATTTTCGTGCTGCAATTCGTCTGGACGAATAGAGGCGCATTGTAACGCGCCGAGGCGTCATCCGCCGGTGCTTGCTTTCGACAGAATGTTTGCCTGGAATGAACTGTGGGGCGTTCACCAAGAGGCGGCAGTAGAGGCTGCGGAGCGCAGCATGGTTGTTGGGCAAAGTGCCAACAAGAGTTTGTGATTAGCTGCTGGGGCCAATAGTAGAAATCGGCATCACAGGCTGGTTCCCTTGCTGAAGATGGCGGGAAGGCCCGCGCTGACACCAGCCACGGTGGAAAATCCTGAGAGACTGTGTGAGAAGTTCCTTCTGGGACGATACGATTCAAGCACCGTTGCCCGGGTTGGCCAACGATGATGTGCTTGACATAGATCATGCAACGTAAACCCGCGTCGATGTAAATTAGGGGTGCGGTCGACATGGAACGAATCCGCTCCCGTGCTGGAGCAAGCGTCCCTTGTTTCGGGGCTGGCAGGGTGCCCTGGATCGCATCTGGTCTACGGGAAACTGCCCTGCGGAGACAACGGACATGTCACAGTCACTGGAGGAGCTGCTCGACGCAACACTGGACTCGCAACGTCAGCGCCGACACCAGCAAGAGGTTGAACAGTTGGATGCACGGCAGGCGATCGACACTGCCCATGCAAAGATCGAGTGCGATCAGATACGCTTCCACACGGAGGTGCGGTCGCTTATCCAACAGGCTGTTGACAGGGCCAACCGGCATCTAGCCAAGCGACCGGAATGCTGCGAGTTTTGCGAGACATCCGGAGGTTACACGGGCCCCCCTCTATATGTCGGTGGATCAGCCTGCAATCCGATTGCATATGAGTTGCGTGCCGATGGTGCGACAGTTGGAGACACGTTGCTGGTCGAGTTTACGCATGACGGTATGATCGAGGCATCACTCAGCGAGCCATCGTCAACAGCGCAGGGCGATCAAACCTCCAGAACCGCCTTTGGCTGGCAGCCCATTCGGTTGGGGCTCTTCAATGCCGACAACGCTGCAAACCTGTTGCTTCGGTATGTCGCCGTAGTCACCGGACGATGCCCATTGGGTCAACGCCCACGAGCGGATCAGGCTGTTGGTGGTGTGACTGGTGATCGCGCGGAAGACCGACGCGGCCGCGGGTAACGCCAGTGTCAGTGAAGCGTGGCAACCACTTAAGCAGCTTCACCAAGCGGCATTGTGCCAGCCGCGTATTTAGGTGCGCACAGCACACAGCCGGTTAGCGAAGCTGATTGCCCTGCGTTCATCACGTGTATCGGATTGATGGCTGCGCCGGGCATTCGAACATTGCGGGAGACTCGTTGTCGAGAACCGCCGGTCACGGCTATCTTTGTCCCGTTCTGGCCAACGGTGGCCTCACCGCGTGCCTAAACCGTCGTGGGAGCGTCGATGGGCAACCGCCGCGCGTGACGGCGGCGACGGTGATTTGACGGCGTTGCGACCAGTGTTCCGATACATATGGACGATGGACAATCTGTCGAGGCTGGCCAGCATCGATACAGCTGACGCTATCCAGACGAACGGCCTTGGCTTTGCGTTGTGTCTGCCGGAGATAACCTCGGACGCCGCGCTCGCGCGCCGTTGAACGCTCGTCGCTATCCATGTCGTGTCCTGTGATGATAAGATTCGCGTTATAAAAACTGCCCCAGGGGCGTAGCGTCATGAATCTGATAATCCTTGTCCTGATCCTGTTGATCCTTTTCGGAGGTGGCGGCTTCTACTATGGAGGCCCCTATGTTGGCGGCGGACTCGGCACAATCCTTCTGATCATCCTGATCGTGCTGCTGTTGCGAGGGTGAGCGGCCATCGCCGTCTAGGTAAATTGCCTATCTCCCCAACCCGATCAAGATATTTTCCGAGGGTAGGCACGGTCGTGTAGGTCATGGCTAAACTCGTGCCATGCGCCGCAGTGGGCTCGCTTGGTGCGTGCCCTCGATGGCGCCCGCTGATGGCGCGCGCTCAAGAAGGGGAGCGGTCAGGGCGATGAACGATGCTGAAGTAACCCCACACTTGGCGAGCAGCCAAAGCGACGGGGTCAGTCACGTCCAGGGAACGCTGACCACATCATCGGAAACGTTGATCCGGACCATCGACGGACAAGTCACCTTCTGGTCGCCGGACCTGGAACAGCGATCGGTTAACCTGCTCGGAGGCTCTCGGCCGCGCATCGCATCAACTGCTTAGGACCATCTTTCCACTGAAATTGCCAGAAATCGAAGCCACGCTCGCGTACCAGGAGACCTGGAGAGGCATGCTGATTTATCGTCATGCCGACGGCAGGGCGGTCATGACCGTAAACCGCTGGCACGTGCATCAGGACATTGGCAATCAGCCCTGCCTTGTCACGGAAGTGCAGATACAACCACACGGCGTGGTAGATGATCACCGGCAGGAACCGATACGCGGTAGCTGAGTACTCGAATCGTCGAACGCTACCAGCTGTCAGAGGCCAAGGCCACGGGAGCTCACCGAACGTGACAAACCCGTGAGGACGGTCTTGGCGAGAACCTCGTCATCCCAATCGATCTTGATCATTCCGCGGCTGCTGTCGCCGCTTGAATAAAATTAGTTGAGGCACGTCAGGAGGGCCGGGATACGCAAAGGGCTCTGTCAGCTTTCGAGCCTGCTCGCAACGACATTCTCGGGCTGCGGGGCCTCGGTGGACGTTCCCTGAGTAGATTCCGAGTCTACCCTTCCGCATTTCCAACTGGCTAGGATGATCCCACGAAGGACGCATTGGATTTCTTGCGACCTGAAGACGCCCCTAAAGGGAGTGCGCGCGCAGCTAGTGCTGCGCTGGTTACCAATACTCGGTCCGCCCCTGGCACAGATCGAGCGATTTTCGTAACTCAACTGAACTGCCGGGGTGGAGCGTGGTTGCTTTCGTTTCGAAAGGAACAACCCGATGCTATTCTCGCTTTGGTTTATCGTCCCGATCGTTCTGCTTGCCACTTACTTGGTTTCTGTAGTGGCAATCTCATTATATGCGGTTTGTTCTATTCGGGGTTATTTTGTCGCGCTTGACCAGACAGGCGTGTGGCTGCACTGGATACTCGTGTGGCAGCGCTGGCGTCATGCAGACTTCAGCGAGACTCGGATCCGCGGCAGACAGCTCGCCGGCCTCGAGCGCCCCGGCGAACAGTTGAGGCGGGAATAGATTTGCCGAGTCAATACGCGGCCGCATGGGGCGGCCCTGGTGCTGCCAAGCCGGCTAGGAGTGCTATGACATGAGCATCTCCAAAACCAGCCTGGCCCTCAGCAATTTGAGGGCTTTCGTCATTCTCATCGTTATCGCTTTCCACTCCACTTTGGCTTATCTTGGTTCGTTGAGACCAGCCGCGTTTCCATTTGATAGTCCCCCTTACGAGTGGCGCGCCTTTCCCATCGTCGACAGCCATCGCTGGTTCGGGTTCGACGTGTTCTGCGCCTGGCAAGACGTCTATCTGATGGCGTTGATGTTTTTTCTCTCGGCGCTGTTCACCTGGCCTAGTCTCGCGCGTAAACGCGCCCGGAAGTTCCTGACGGACCGGTTCCTGCGATTGGGTATACCTTTCGTATTTGCCGTCTTGGTTGTGATGCCGCTCGCGCTTTATCCGGTATACCGCGTGACAGCGGTCGATCCGAGCTTGGTAGCCTATGGCCGGCACCTTCTAGCGCTACCCTTCTGGCCCAACGGACCGATGTGGTTCCTGTGGCAGCTCCTGACGTTGTCGATACTCGCTGCAGGGTTGTACCGCTTCGCGCCTAATTGGGTTGCATATCTCGCCAGGTTGTCGTCTTCCGCCGACAGCCATCCGGGCCGGTATTTTGTCGGCTTGGCGGGGGCGTCCGCCTTGGCCTACGTCCCGCTGGCGCTCGTCTTCACGCCCTGGACTTGGTCGGACCACGGGCCGTTCGCGCTACAACTCAGCCGCCCGCTGCTCTATTCGGTGCTCTATCTCGCGGGTCTCGGGGTAGGGGCCCGCGGCCTGGAACGCGGTCTGCTCGCCCCTGAAGGCATGCTGGTGAGGCGATGGGCATTCTGGCTTGCCGGTGCGCTCGCATCCTTCGTAGTCTGGATGGGGTTGACCGCCGTGGCGATGACCTACGCGTCCGCGGTTACGCCCGGGTTTCAAATCGCTGTGGATATCAGCTTTGCAGTGGCTTGCGGGGCGGGGTGCTTCGCCGCTGTGGCGGGGTGCCTGCGGTTCGGCACGACACATTCACGCATAATGGGCAGCTTGGCAGACAATGCCATGGGCATGTATTTGATTCACTATCTGTTTGTCGTCTGGCTGCAATATGCCCTGTTGGGGATGGCGTTGTTCGCAGTCGCAAAGGCCACGACCGTCTTTGGCGGGACGCTGCTCCTCGCCTGGGCGACGGCCGCCGGGATGCGCTTCGTTCCGCTCGGTTCGCGTCTCATCGGCGTGGAACGACGGAGGGATGCGCCATCGTTCCGAGGCAACTCGCCTCTCGAAAGCCGATGACAGAATGAACATCGGAAATTCCGCCCACCGCACATCGCACGTTAGAAGCGTCGCCGCGGCGCGAGCGTGCTCGCAATGTCGCTGATCTTCAGGCTCGCATCGCGAAATCTGTTGCAGGACCGGCTTCGCTTTGTCGCTACCGTCATTGGGATCGTCTTCTCCATTGTTCTCGTTACCGTCCAGGCGGGCCTCTTCCTAAGTTTCGAGCGCATGGTGACGACGATAATCGATCACACTTCTGCGGATCTATGGATCGTTCCACTCGGAACGAAATGCTTCGAAGACCCGTCCGTGCTGGACGAGCATTACCGAACGCGTGCACTGTCGGTCCAAGGGGTTACGGACGCCATCCCCATCGTAATCGGATTTACCGTGTGGGCGGTGCCTAGCGGCGGGACGACGCCGGTATTCATTATCGGTTCGAGCACGAGCAGTGAGGATTTGCGTCCCTGGAATGTGGTCCAAGGCAATCTTGACGACCTCTCGACCCCAGATGGCGTCGCGATCGACCGAACGTATTTCGGGCGGCTTGGCGTAACCAGGATCAGCGACACCACGGAGATCCGTGGCATAAGGGCGCGAGTGGTAGCGATCACCAACGGCATTCGGTCATTCACGACAACCCCCTATGTCTTCACGTCGCTCGACCGGGCGAAGGCCTACATCGGATCGTCGCCCAACCGAATCTCGTATTTTCTCGTCCACATTTCTTCCACCACCGATATCGTTCGCGTTCGCACGCAATTGCTGGCCAATCTCCCGAAAGTCGAGGTCTTGACACCCGATGAGTTTCGCAGCCGCAGTCGTGCGTTCTGGCTGTTTGGTACAGGTGCCGGGGCAGCCCTCTTCGCAGGAGCATTGCTCGGCGCCGTCGTTGGCACGGTCATCGTCGCCCAAACGCTCTATTCCAGCACCAAGGATCATCTGAACGAATTCGCGACGCTGCGAGCCATCGGATCGTCTGGCGTCTACATCCACAAGGTCATCATCTGCCAGGCACTGCTCAGTGCCGTCATCGGCTTCTTGCTGGTGGCCTGCACTGGTCTCGTCATCGTCAAGGCAACTGCCAACACGGCGTTGCCGATCATAATGACGCCCGTAGTGACCTTGGGTCTGTTTTTTCTCACTGTCCTGATGTGTGTTGCGTCGTCCATTGCCGCCATCGTGCAAGTAACATGCATCGACCCCGCGAGAGTATTCAAGCAATGACAGGGCTGATCATCGAGGCCATCAATGTGGTAAAATATCTCGGTCACGGAGCCGGTGAGGTCAAAGCTCTCAGAGGCGTCAACATGTCGGTCGCCTGTGGTGAACTGACCCTTCTCATGGGGCCTTCCGGCAGCGGCAAGACCACGCTGCTCTCCGTGCTCGGTTGCATGCTGACGCCGACGGACGGAACCGTTCGTGTCCTAGGCCGTTCCACGGCCGACGCAGGGCCTGGTGGCCTGACCAAACTCAGGCGCGATCATATCGGATTCGTCTTTCAATCCTATCATCTGTTTCCGACGCTCACGGCAGTGGAGAATGTTCAACTGGCATTGGATGTGCAAGGTGTGCGCTCTAAACCCGCGATCGCTCGGGCAAAGGAAGCGCTGGTCACCGTCGGCCTGTCGCACAAGGAGCATGCGTTTCCGCACGAACTCAGCGGTGGGGAGCAACAGCGCGTCGCGATCGCACGCGCCATCGTGGGAAATGCATCCGTAATCCTCGCGGACGAGCCTACAGGGGCGTTGGACAGCGAGAACGGTCACGCCATCATGACGATATTGGCGAACATAGCCAAAGACCCGTCGCGTGGAGTATTAGTGGTCACGCACGACCCACGCATCTTGCCATTTGCCGATCGGATTATTCATATCGAAGACGGCCGCATCCTCGGCGAAGGACCCGACGCGGGTTGCTCTCGGTCGAGTCGGCGCATCTTGGCCATGCAAAGCGCCGGACCGAGATGAGCTTGCGTAATCGGGCGTTGACCTGGGCCTTACGCCGTTGGATCAAACCGAACTCACTTCGCAATCAAGATGTCACGGCGATGCGTGCGCGAACCGGGAGAGTGCCATTTTGCGCGAAGCTGCCGCCGGGCTGGCGAATTCGCGTCGAGCGTAGCGCGGCACTCAATGGTGAATGGATCGAGCCCACGACGTCCGACCATGCGGCGCGGAAGCAATGCATTCTCTATTTGCACGGTGGGTCGTATATCGCGATGTCGGCTCGCACCCATCGTTCCGTGACCTCGCGCCTCTCCGCGTGGAGCAACGCAAGGTTGTTTGCCCTCGATTACCGCTTGGCTCCCGAGCATCCGTTTCCAGCGGCTCTCGAGGATGCACTCGCGACGTATCGTGCGCTGATTGCCACGGGCGTCAGTCCGTCTCGAATGCTGCTTGCCGGCGATTCGGCCGGCGGCGGCCTGGCTCTGGCATTGCTCCTTACCTTGCGCGATGGGCACGATCCGCCGCCGGCCGCCGCTGTCCTGTTCTCGCCCTGGACGGATCTTGCGGCGACGGGCGAGAGCATCGTCACCAACGACACGACTGATGCGCTATTGTTTGGATCATGGGTGACGTCGGCAGCGAGGCACTATCTCGCAGACACGCCAGCGACCCATCCGCTCGTCTCGCCGGTTTATGCCGATCTGACCGGCCTACCATCTCTCTTTATCCAAGTGGGCGACCGCGAAGTCTTGCTCGACGATTCACGTCGCATATACGAAAATGCCATCAGGGTTGGCGTGGAGGCGATTCTGCAGGTCTGGCCGGGGGTGCCACATGGCTGGCAAATCTTCGCGCCGATCCTGCCTGAGGGCCGAGCGGCGCTGCGTGACGCAAGCGCCTTCATTGCCGGCCGGCTCAGCCAGGCGAGCTAACGGTCAGTCTGAGTGCAGGCGCCCTCGAGGTTGGCAATGCCGAACATGCCAAGGAGGGGAAGCTGCCGAGTTCGAACCACGATGTGTGCGATGGTTTGACCGAAACGATTGACCAGGCGCCAACCGGCATTCGGCGTCCTGTCGAGCGTGATCACGCAACTACGATATTCGTTGATGAAGCCGTTGTACAAGTAGGAGGTCACCAGCTCGGCTTTGTCTGGCGGTGTCGAGAAGTGCCCTTGCAAAAGAATAGCGTCATGTCCCGGAATGCCGTCGAGCACCACGCCGTGGCTGCTCGCGAGGACCGCCAACGAAAACTCCACGGTCTTGACGTCTTCCGAAGCCCCGTCCGGGCCAGTGGTCGCAAAACGATGCGTCTCCAAGCGGATTGCCGTTATCCGATCGCCGTCCAAGGACAGGCCAAGGCACTGGAAACTGGTGTCGCCCGCATGATCGATTGTCGCAAGCTGCTGTATCGAATTGGTCGATTTCGAGCAAGCCTCGTCTAGTCGCGTGGGCGGCGCAGCCGCGGCCAGTGGCCCAATCGCGGCAAAGACGAGAAGAGCAGCAACTGCAAGCCATGCCAAAGCTGTATTATTCTTAGGCCGCTGCCCCGCGTCGCCGCTGTGACCGATCCCTTGGGTGCTGAGCAGAATCTCAACTCGCCCGTTGTGCGTGAACCGCGGATCGTTGACTGCACAGGCTTGTGTCGTGGCATTGGGCACGCCGGCTTGCATCAACGCGGTACAAACCGCACCTACTAGCTGAACACTCAAGTCCGAACTGAGCTGATCCATTGTGCCGTCGCCCTGACACTAGCCCCGGTCTACTTGGCAATGCCGGACCATGCCGCGCTTATGGTGTGTTCCTGTCGGCACTGTGGGTTAGTGCGTGTCCGGTGGCAGAGATGTCCTCGCCAGCGCCGGCGGTGGTGTGGCAGGCGCCCAACAGGGGTGCTGCGCCGATCAGGACAAGCAGGGTCAAGGCGACCAAGAGTTTCGTACGCATGATGATGATCCTTTCGCACGTCTCTATGGGAGTCTGGGGGCCATCCCAGCATCGGCGATGGCACGCCGTACGCCCCAGATCAATTCGCGCTCTCCTGAGGGACTGTGTGCTGGCGGAGACCGCTCGGTGTGCCTGCTGAATGACTTAGGTGGTACGACGAGACTTCAACAGGCTCGGAAAATACTCACACGCGCATTGGACAATGCGGCCCGGGTCATGCGTCATCATGGATTACTGCGCGGCGGCGACATTCACATCCGCCAGCGTGGACGGGATGACACTGCGATGCGATTAGACTAGAGGCTGGAAGGGGCTTGTCACGTCTGGCCGTGGCCCCGCCACGTCACAGCTGGTAGTGTCTTGCGATGAAAGTCCTCAGCTACCGAGGCTATCGGTTTCCGCCGGTGATCATCCAGCATGCGGTCTGGTTGTATCTGCGATACACACTAAGCTAACGGGATGTCGAGGATCTTCTGGCTGAGCGCGGGATCCCTGTCTCCTATGAGACTGTCCGCCGATGGGTGGTCCATTTCGGTCCAATCTATGCGCGTCGCCTGCGGGCCATGCGACCGACGCCGACTGGACGATGGCATCTCGACGAAGTCTTCGTCTCAATTGCCGGTCGACAGATGTATCTCTGGCGTGCTGTCGACGCTCTGCCGCTGGCTTCACCCCTGTTGGCGGCATTCGGCCCAACCGTTAGGGGCGAATATTTCCACTGAGGTCCTCCTGCCGACATGGCGCTTTCCACACCACACTTCCGCGGCGGGAAAACTTCCTATTACAGGTGCAATCTCGGCAAACGCCTCCGCATCCGTGGAGCAGTCAACGTCGCGTGCCCTCCTGATGTGGTCGTCCCAGCCGAGCAGATAAATTCGGTAATGCATGTCCGTTCCCCCGTCTTGTTCAGGGGGGCAAATCTCGCCCCGTCGCCGGTATCCCCGTTGGGATCGGTGCCGACGATGTGCTCATCGTGTTGCGTCACATTTTCGCGGGCAAGCTTCGGAATCTACTTACGCCCTATGACGTGGTTACGCAGGATCGTCGCGCCATCGATCGGCACGATCGCCGGCAGTCGTCCGCGCCGCTACACGTGGCAGACCGGATGTTTACGGCGAAGCGCTATCTCGCCATCAACCGCGAACTCCTGCGAGCCGGTGAGCGGGAGTCTGCGAACCACAGTTGACCCGTGCTGTCGTTGGATGAGCTCTCTACTCGGCTTGCTGCCCTCTGGGAGGACCTCGCGCTGGACGTGGAGCCACTGGGCGGACGCACTGTGGGAACGCATCGACGGCGTCCGCGTCGGTGTCCTCGACACCACTCTGGAGGGGTCATTCCGGCGACTCTCTGACTTCCGCCCAGTCAATTGCACCGGCCAATTTTCTGCCGCAGCCTGAAGTCGCCCACAATTTTGCATGCTCTCCACCGCGTCTCAGCACGCTGACGGTGGAGGTGACCTTTAGACTAGCCTCGGCGAATTCGCCAAGCGGGACGCAGTGCAGTTCAACGCTGTTATGCGCATTTGGTGCATTTGCCAGCGTCTCGTTCATCTGTACCGGGGCCTGCGCGTGTCGGAAGTGACCAGCCTCAAGATCGACGATATCGACAGCACGCGCATGCTGAGCCGGGTCGAACAGGGCACTCGAGGTCGCCGATATCTTCCGAGCTGAAGGAGCCGGCTATCGTGTCGCCCAGGCCGGCCACCTGACCCTGACTCAGCTCAAGGTCATGGCGGCGATTGAGAACTGCCGCACGGCGGCCCTTGGCGGTCACGTCGATGCCTGCGAGGACTGCGGGCACTGGCGCATTGCCTACAACAGCTGCCGCAACCGGCATTGCCCCAAGTGCCAGGGCGCCGCTGCGCGCAACTGGCTGGCCGAACGCGAAGCCGACCTGCTGCCGGTCGGGTACTTCCATGTCGTCTTCACACTTCCCTCCGAGGTTGCGGACATCGCCCTGCAGAACAAGGCGAGCGTCTACGATCTGCTGTTCCACACAGCGTCGGAGACGATGATGACGATCGCGGCTGACCCGAAACACCTCGGCGCTCGCATCGGCATCACCGCCGTCCTCCACACATGGGGATCGGCGATGACGCACCATCCGCATATCCACATGATTGTGCCGGGCGGCGGCATCTCGCTCGACGGGCGGCGCTGGATATCTTCGCGGCCGGCCTCCCTTCTGCCAGTGCGGGTGCTGGGCATGCTCTTCCGCCGTCTGTTCCTAACCCGGCTGATCGAGCTCCACGCAGCCGGACGACTTGCCTTCTTCGGCACTCAGGCTGGTCTCACGGATCGTCGCGTTTTTCTGCGTCACCTCGCCGCAGTCAGGAAGAAGCGGTTCGTGGTCTATGCCAAGCCGCCGTTCTCCGGCCCCGAGGCCGTGCTCGCCTATCTCTCGCGCTATACCCACCGGGTCGCCATCTCGAACCGGCGCCTGATTGCGTTCGACGAGACCGGCGTCACTTTCCGCTACAAAGACTACGCCGTGATGGTCCCGAGCGGCAGCGCGTCATGACGCTCGCGCCGCACGAGTTCATCCGCCGCTTCCTGCTCCATGTCCTGCCGCGTGGCTTTCACCGCATCCGCCATTACGGCTTGCTCGCCAGTTCAGCACGCAAGGCCAGTATTGCCCGCGCCCGCGAGCTGCTTGCCGTCGCGCCGCCGCCGGACCCTGTGGAAGCGCCAGAGCCACTCGATCATCTCCCGCCCTGTCCCCGCTGCGGCGGGCGTATGATCATCATCGAGACCTTCGAGCGATGGAGGCAATCCCGCGCGCCACCCCACGCGCCCACATCAACCCGGAGCAGCCCGTCGTGACCCGGCACGGCTTGCGCTCACCTCACGTCGCAACACCATCGTTGCGACGAATGCGCCAATACACGCGCTTCGCCAAGATCAGCGCGACAGCCCTGAATATCAGCCGTGGTCAGCTCCTAATCCACGGTCCGCCCGGCGACAAATTTCACTCACCAAATCCCCATAGACCATCGCCGCAGCCCCGCGGGGTTCGTGCATGGGAGGTTTTCGTACGCCTGACGGCATCCGAAAACCTTCACCATGCCGGCCATCCACGCGGGCGGTGTTTCGCCTTCAAAGCGGACACCCGAATCACCGTTTCGTCGAGACAAGCGATGATCGCGCTTTCACGCGGTCTGCAGAGAATTCGCACGGAGACTATGCCTTTGAGCAGGCAGCCTCGTTTCCGTGCGAATTACAAGTGCAAAGATGAACCCCGATTTGGGCGCCTACGGTGCGGACACTTTCTGGATTGGCGGAGGCTTCCAGCTGCCGTCGAGGATCGAGGGTGGCGTCTCCTTTGGCCAATAAAGCCGCAGCATGGGAATAAATTTGCCGCTCTGTGTCGTGGGTAGCCAGTTGGCTTGCTTGGCTGCACCGGGATCACTTGCCTGCAGGTAAAGATCGACCGACCCATTGGCGTTGTGCTTGAGCGCGTTGCGGGCACTCAGCGTGTAGCGGTTCAGCTTGTTCGGCGCGAAGAAATATTGGTCGTCTTACATCGTCAGCGACCAGAAACCGTCCACTGGAGGAAGCTGTCCCGCCGAGAAATGCATAACGTAGCGATTGGCGGCATCAAACGGTTTGCCATCTGCGTCCACCTCGGCGACCGGGTAGATCGCATCCTGCGGCCGATTGGCGCCGAGGCCGATGGCTGTCACAAGAGCGCGCAACCGATACGCGGTGCCATAGACGCCTATCTTGGTGAAGACGTTCCAGCCGTTAGTAAGCTGCGTTTCCTTCAGCAGACCCATGATGGAGCCCTGAGCGGGTCCGGGCGCCGCTTGAACTGCCGCGGATTGGTCTGCGGTGAGTTTTGTGGGATCGAAATCCTGTCCGGGAACGAGGCCGATCTTCGCCATGGCAGCGACCATCGGCGCATCTGCTGCCGCCGGCGGATTGGTCTTCATCAGTTCAGCAAGCAGCCGAAAGTAGGTTGCGCCATCCATCGAGTCGACCTGGTCGCGCACCGGGTCCTTCGTGTCCCAGGCGGGGTTCACGACGCCCGGTGGCGGGGTATATGGCCTCCTCCCCCAAGCGCTCAGCGGCGTGAGCTTGTATTGCGCCTGAATGGCGTTGACGGCTGCAACGTTGGCGTAGCAACGACGTCACGAGTGTCAGCGCCTAGTCCTGCAGCCAGCGCTGCCCGGCGCCCACCGGGTGCAGCGCGCGGATCGACTCACGCACATGCTCCAGCATCTGGCCCGTGCGTGGATCGGCCAAAGCAGGAGCGGTGCCATCCTCCGGCCATATGTCGTGTAGCGTTTCACTGGTGAATCGTCGCAGCATATCGGCAGGCGTTGCGGCGTCCGACCCATAATCGCGTAGCGTCTCGGCCAGCACGATGACGTCGGCGGCGTAGCTGCGGACGTCGCGGTCCATGGTATCGGATGAGCCTTTGGCGGTAGCGATGAGCAAGCCGAGCACCAGCGACGCCAGCACCGACAGCATGCCGATGCCAAGTTTGACGACATCCTGGGTTTCGCGCGTGAGATGGGACTGGGGCAGCCTCGGGTGCAACAGCACGCCGATCAGGCCGCCGATGAAGACGCAGGTGGTGACCAGCAGGCTTACGATAAGAGCATACATCTGCCGACCATAGGCCGAACCAGCGCTGACCGCAGTGGTGATTGTTCTTCGACGCCGGCTGCCGGAGTCTGGTCCGGGGTTCTGCCTCAGCCCAAGGTCGCGATGGCGAAGCCGTCGGAGCGGACAAAATTCAATCGACGCACCATCACCTTTGCCGGACAGACCGCTGGTGAACTGGCGGCCGGGTCAGGATCAGCTTCGTAAGCGAAGGCAGCTGGCCGATGCGCCCTTTTGGGTGACGTTCGCCGACGCACCTTCAAAAGCGCGGGGCTAGTATGCGTGTATTACGAGCCTGCTGCTCCCGTTCACGGCACGCCCTCGCACTGTCTGTTGCGCGTGCGCAAGCGTCAATTAATTTCTCACATACGGCAAGCCAACTGCAACGGGTGTCATGCCACTTGGAATGGGCTTCGGTCGGGGAGGATGCGGTTCACTTCGATCGCGCAGCCGGAATATGCTGCTCGTCATGTTTTCGAGCTGTTGCTGCTTGAAAGGCTTGGCCAGAAGCG
>Ga0210401_10004027_pt1 | contig 15481 bp, 14 predicted proteins | sample IncBWH32MmetaG_FD_150866 | JGI IMG/M metagenome (GOLD analysis project Ga0210401, IMG submission 150866) | Forest soil microbial communities from Barre Woods Harvard Forest LTER site, Petersham, Massachusetts, United States - Inc-BW-H-32-M | ecosystem: Environmental > Terrestrial > Soil >... | reverse complement strand
GGACCTCACCATCGGAGCGGAGGGCACCGTAACCGATGTGGACGGCAAGCGCCTCTATGCTTTTGGGCACAGATTTATGTCGGTCGGCGAGACCGAGCTACCTTTCGCGCGCGCGGAAGTGCTGGCGCTGCTCCCCAATCTGGCCGCTTCCTTCAAGATCTCTTCAGCGCGCGAGTGGATGGGAACCATCACGCAGGACCGCAGCACCAGTATTTATGGCGAATTGGGTCGAAAGGCCGAAACCGTCCCGGTGGCCATCACGGTGAAGGATGGCCGGCGCGCTCCGCTGGCTTATCACATGCAGTTGGTGAACGATCGAGTGCTATCACCCTTTATTCTGCAAATGGCCGTGTACTCGGCCATTGATGCGACCGAGCGAACGCTGGGCCTGGCCAGTTACTCGCTGCGCGGCGCAATCGAGTTTCAGCACGGCATCCAGCCTCTGCGGCTTGACAATACTTACTCCGGCGACTTCAACGTTCCGGTCCAAGCTTCCGCGGGGGTCAGCTCGCCGCTGGCCTATCTGATGGCCGCCGGTTTCGATGCCCTCAAAGTCAAGAACATCACGCTGGAGATTGACGCGTCGGAGCGAAAACGACTGCTGCAAATCGACCAGGTTACGGCTTCGCCCAAAGAGGCCCACCCGGGCCAGCCAGTGGATCTGACGGTTACGTTTACCGGAGAAAACGGCGTCGAAATGCAGAAGAGCGTGCGCTACACGCTGCCTGTCGGAGCGCCCTATGGACCGCTGAACTTCACCGTTTCTGATGCCACTTCTTCGAATCTGCTGGACTATCAACAACTGGCCGCGACCGTGCCGAAGTCACCCACGCAACTGGTTTCCTTCCTGAATAATCTGCGGCCTAATACCAATGCTTACGTGCGGGTGTGGCGGACCGATCCGGCATTTCAAGTGCAGGGCCAGGACCTGCCGGATCCGCCGGCATCGGTCGGATTGATTCTGAACAAGGCGCAGGCGGCCCAGGGACTCTGGTTCCCGCACGGGTCAAAGATCGCTGAGTTGCAGATCGAAACCGCCAATACGGTGGTTACGGGATCTAAGACCGTCGCGGTGGACGTGAAGGAATGAAGACCGCGTTTCCGGTGTTACTGCTGGGCTGCGTTGCAACCGGCTCCCTGTGGGCCGCCACCAGCACCACCTGGGAGATGAACACCTATCAGGATTTTCTGAAAGGCCGATTCACCGGAGTCTCTCTGGACCAAAATGGAAAGCTGACGCTGGCGCCTAAGCTCGAAACTGTCTTCTCCTCTGGTCAGACCGTTATCTGGAGCGTTGCGCCAGGTCTCGATGGTTCGTACTATGCCGGCACCGGACATCGCGGCCGGCTGTATCGCGTCACTTCTTCGGGCGCCGGCACTCTGGTGTGGACGGCTGACGAGCCCGAGCTCTTCGCCGTCGCAGTGGATTCGGCTGGTGTCGTTTACGCCGCCACATCGCCAGATGGCAAGGTGTACCGCATCGATAAGGGCAAGGCCACCGAACTGTTCGCGCCCAAGACCAAGTACATCTGGGCCCTGGCCTTTGACAAAGATGGAAGCCTTTTCGTCGGCACCGGAGATCCGGGCAATGTATATCGCGTGGATAAGTCCGGAAAATCCGAGCTTTATTACGAATCCGGGCAATCGCACGTGACCGCGCTGGCCTGCGATACTCGCGGAAATGTGCTGGCCGGGTCGGAGCCCAACGGCATTCTCTATCGCATCAGCGCCCGGGAGAAGGCGTTCGTGCTATACGACGCGAATCTTCCGGAGATTCGGGCCATCGTCCCGATGCCCGACGGAACGGTCTACGCAGCGGCGCTGGGCGGCTCTATTGCCAACCGCTCCGGACCACTCACGCCCGCGCTGAGCAGCCCCATGAGCGTCACTGTGACGGCGCCGGCGACATCCATCACGGTCACCGACCAGTCCGCACAGGCCGGTCCGGAGGTCAAGCCGAAGACTGAAGCCGCCAGACCTCAAACGCAGCCGGTCCAGACGGTGAGCGCCACCACCACGCCGCTCACGGAGATTCCGGGTGTCGAGAAATCGGCCGTGTACAGGATCAACCCGGATGCGACTGTCGAAACGTTATGGACTTCGAAGGAAGAGAACGTCTATAGCATGTTGGTGGAGCCGGCCGGCTCTATCGTCTTCGCCACCGACGCGCAGGGCCGAATTTACCGGCTCACCGCGGATCGCAAAGCCGCCCTGCTGGTGGAGACCAATGAGGGCGAAGCAACGCGTCTGGTGGCAGCCCCGAATGGTTTACTCGCCGCCACGGGCGATATGGGCAAGCTTTTCCGCTTGAGCGGCGCCGAGGGCGCGAATGGAACCTACGAAACGCCGGTGCATGATTCGGGCACTGTGGCTCGCTGGGGACGTCTGAGCTGGCGCAGCCCAGGTGGAAAGGTGAGCTTCGTCACTCGATCTGGAAATTCGGCGCGGCCGGATAAAACGTGGAGCGATTGGTCGGAACCGCTGTCCGATCCCCAAAACTCCATGATCCGGAGTCCCAACGCCCGATACATTCAATGGCGCGCCGAGCTGAGCGGGCCGGGCGCGGTGGTGGAGAACGTGAGCCTGGCGTATTTGCCGCAAAATAATCCGCCGCAGGTTCGCAGCATCAACGTAACCACGCAGGCATCGGGTGCGACTAGTTCACAGAAGACCCCGGTGGCGAGCTCGACGACCGCGGCCTATAGCATTACGGTGACAGATACGGGGGAATCATCGGTGGCCGCCGGCACTCCCACCCAGACGCTGACGCACGGCGCGGGGGCGCAGATCCAGGTCACCTGGCAGGCCGACGATCCGGACGGCGATCGGCTGGTCTATTCGCTATATTTCCGCGGCGAAGACGAGAAGGAATGGAAGCTGCTGCGGGCGAATATGTTCGAGAACTCCATGCTGCTGGATGGCGACATCCTGGCCGACGGGCGCTATTTTTTCCGCGTGGTGGCTTCCGACCGGCCTTCGAACGCCGCTACCGTGGCCCGCGAAGATGAGCTGGTCAGCTCGCCGGTGATGATCGACAACACGCCGCCGGTGGTGACCCTGGGGCCGCCCCACCGGACCGGGGATCATTTGGAAGTAGACGCGGATGTGGTCGATCAGACTTCACCGCTGCGCCGCTGCGAGTACGCGCTCGATGCGGGCCCGTGGGTTCCGGTGGAGGCGGTTGATGGCGTCACCGACTCCCCGCGCGAGCAGTACCATATCGCGATCGACAGGCTTCGCGCGGGCGAGCATTTGCTGGTGGTCCGCGCCTACGACACAGCCAACAACGCGGGCCTTGCCAAGGTAGTAATCCGGTAAATCGTGGCGCACGCTTTTGAAGCTCCAGGCGTCGGCATGAGTACCAACGCGGCGCACAAAGTGTGTGCGCTACGATGACTACTTCATGCCGATCTACCAGGTCATCGTTCTCGCAATCGTTCAAGCGCTGACTGAATTCCTGCCTATCAGCAGCACCGCTCATCTCGTCCTTGTTCCGTGGCTCTTCGGCTGGAAAGATCCTGGGCTCACCTTCGACGTTGCCCTGCATGCCGGGACCTTGGTCGCTGTCCTCATTTATTTCTTTCGAGACTGGGTCCAAATCATCGGCCAGGGCCTAGGCCTGAACATCGGCGGCGATCCGCAGCTCAAGCAGAACCGTAATCTCCTCTGGCTGCTGGCCGCCGCGTCCATTCCCATTGGCATCTTCGGCTATCTGTTCGACAAGCAAGCGGATACAAACTGGCGGACCCCTTACGTGATCGGCACGATGATGATCCTAATCGGCGTGCTCATCTGGATCGCCGAACGCCGTCGCGTGGGAGACAAATCCATGGATAAGATCAGTTGGGGCGATGGCCTGGCGATCGGCGCGTCACAGGCGCTATCAGTAGTTCCCGGCACTTCGCGCAGCGGCATCACAATCGCCACTGGACTGTTTCGCGGCCTCAACCGTGAGACCGCAGCGCGCTTTTCGTTCCTGCTTTCGACACCCGCCATCGCCGCCGCTGTCGCAAAAAAGCTCTGGGACATTCACAAAGAAGGCGGCTTTCCGGCCGACATGCGAGTGCCCTTTGCGCTTGGAGCAGCCGTCAGCGGCGTCCTGGGCGCCGTCGTAATCGCTTACTTCCTTCGATACCTCCGCCACCGCAGTCTTATGCCCTTCGTTTACTACCGCATCATTTTTGGCATAATAGTAATCGCTCTCGCTGCATTTTTCCGCTTTACCGCGGGATGAAAATTCTCGGACCGACGCGCTTCCATAGGTTGAACGAGGCTGGAGGATTGGTGTCCTTGTTCGCCGGACTCTTCTTCATCCTCAGCCTCATCTCGTTTCATCCGCAAGACCCCTCCTGGAACACGGCATCGGGCGTAGCGCACGCCCACAACCTGACCGGATTCGCCGGATCGTACGCCTCCGACTTCTGCTTCCAGTTATTGGGACTGGGGGCCTTCGGAATTCCCGTCCTGCTTTGGATGCTGGCCTGGAAATGGGTCCGCTCGCAAGCGATTCAGGCGCCCTGGGTAAAGATGTTCGGTTCGCTACTACTGTTCCTCGGCACCTGCACGGCGCTGTCGATCGGCCCGGAATGGCGCCCGTGGGGGGGCGCGTTTTCGGCCGGCGGAATCCTCGGCGTCCTGATCGCGGACGCGCTGATGTCGTCGCTCAACCTCACCGGCGCAGTGCTGCTAACCTCCATCTGTCTCATCGTGTCCATCTATCTCATTTCCACGTTCTCGATGGTGACTGCCGCGCAGCGATTCGCGGGACCTTTGGCTTACCTGCGGAAAATATACGACCGCTGGGCTGATTGGCGAGCCCGTCGCAGGCAGCTTGCCATCGAAAAAGCCGAACGTCGCGCGGCCCAGAGAGCGGAAGCACGCGCCGAAAGAGAGGCAGGCCGAGCTCAAAAGAGCCCTGAGCATCAGGTTGCTCCGTCGCACCAGCCAGAGCCAGTAAACACGCGGCCCGAACCGGAAGAGGAGCCGGAGATTCCGATTCGAACGCTGGAATTCCTACCTCCTTCTCCGCCGGCTCCGGCACCGCCCGCGCCGGTTCAGTCACCCGAGCCAGCGCCCGTCCGAATGTCCGCCAAGCGCCTTGCGGCGGTTCCCGAAGTCACCGAGCATCCCGAATACCAACTGCCTTCCACCGATCTGCTCAACGAAGTCCCAGGGCGCAATTCTCACGATTCTCTCGAGCTCAAGGAGATCGCCGGCCGCATCAAGGGCAAGTTCGAAGAGTTCAATGTTCACGGCGCTGTCGTACAGATCAACCCCGGCCCGGTGGTTACGACTTTCGAATTCAAACCGGAGGCCGGCATCAAGTACAGCCGTATCACCACGCTCACTGAAGATCTGTGCCTGGGCCTGCAGGCCGAATCGATTTTGATCGAGCGCATTCCAGGCAAGCCGACGGTGGGTATTGAGGTGCCGAATAGCCGCCGTGAGCTGATCAGTCTGCGTCAGATCCTGGAGTCGGAGGAATTCGGCGAGTCGCACTCGCGCCTCACCATTTGCCTGGGCAAAGACATCAACGGCCGGATCAAGGTGGCCGCGCTCGAATCCATGCCGCACCTTCTGATCGCAGGTTCCACCGGAGCGGGCAAGAGCGTGATGCTCAACTCGATGATCATGTCGATCCTGTACAAGGCGACGCCTGACGAAGTTCGAATGATCCTGGTGGATCCCAAGCGGCTCGAGATGGGACTGTACGAAGGTGTCCCGCATCTGCTCACGCCGGTGATCACCGACGCCAAGAAAGCCACCAACGCGCTGCGTAACGCCGTGCTCGAAATGGAACGGCGCTTGAAGCTGCTGGCCGGTCGAGGTGTGCGTAACATCGATCAGTACAATCGCAAAGTGCGCCAGCTTTTGAACGAGCCGCGCAGCCTCTTCGATGACGAGGCCACGCCTGAAGAGGATCTGAAGCCGCTGCCTTACATCCTGATCGTGATCGACGAGCTGGCCGATCTGATGATGGTGGAACGGGCCAATGTGGAAGAATGCGTGACGCGCCTGGCGCAGATGGCGCGCGCCGTCGGCATGCACTTGGTGCTGGCCACGCAACGGCCCAGCGTAGACGTTATCACCGGCTTGATCAAAGCGAATTTCCCATCGCGCATCAGTTTCCGCGTCGCCACGCGAGTGGATTCGCGCACCGTGCTCGACGTCATGGGCGCCGAGCATCTGTTGGGCAAGGGCGACATGTTGTTCCTGCCGCCGGGGTCGTCGCGGCTGATCCGCGTGCACGGGGCTTTCGTTACAGAGGCGGAGACCAATCGGGTAGTGGAGTTCTGGAAGGCTCAAGCCCGGCCCGATTACGATCAGACGTTCTTAATGGCCCCGCCACCGGATGAGGGTGAGGATGCCGAGGCCGCGGAATTTGAAGGGGGCGATGATCCAGCGTATACGGATGCCGTACGCGTTGTGCTGGAGATGGGCAAGGCGTCGACCTCGACGCTGCAGCGCCGCCTGCGTTTAGGCTATGGCCGGGCGGCCCGCATTCTGGACATGATGCAGCATGAAGGGATCATCGGTCCGCCGGACGGGAGCAAGCCGCGCGAAGTTTTGAAGCGGCCGGATTGGCTGGAGGAGGTGGAGAATCAGTTGCGGTAGAATCGGCGCGGAATGTGCAACACTAAGTATTAACAAGCACGACTCATGAGAACCACCAAGACGCTATCCATTTCTCTTCCCCCGGCACAATTCAGGGACATGGAAAAACTCGCCAAAAAAGAGAACCGTACCATGAGCGAACTGATTCGGGAAGCCCTACGCCGCTATCAAGCCGAGCGTGACTTGGAAGCGATCAATGCCTACGGTCGTGCCAAAGCGGCCCAATACCGACTTACAGAGGCGGATGTGGTTCCTCTCATCCACCAGTTGCGTAAGGAGAGGCCACAACAGACTAAACCGCGCAAGCGATGAAGCCGCGCGTTGTTTTCGACAGCAACGTCTACATTTCGGGATTGATCTTTGGAGGCATTCCAGGTGCCCTCTTAGTTCTGGCCCGCATCGACCGCTTTGTCCTCTGTGTCTCTCAGCACATTCAGGATGAAGTTCAGACCACGTTGGCTAAGAAGTTCTCCTGGCAGCTGGAGCAGATTCGCCGAGCATGTTCTCCATATTGGACGATCGCCGATTTCGTGAAGCCCACTTGCGACTTAAAGATCGTGGCCGCTGACCCAGATGATGACCGGATTTTAGAGTGTGCCGTGGATGGGAACGCGGACATTATCGTCACTGGTGACGACCACCTCCTGAACCTGGGAAGGCCCTTGCCAGCACCCTTAGGAAAAATCCTGGTGATGACACCCAGGCAATTCTTTGACCAGCAAACCGGTTGATACGGTTTAAGAGCGCGTGCCACAAATACCGCGCACATTTAGGCCCGGAACTCCCGCTCGAACACGCCCTTGAGCGCAGGCCGCTTCCCTACAATCTCCTCCACGCGCTTGCGCACCGATTCATCCCGGCCATATGAGGACAGTGCCGCCAGCGCGTCCCCGGCCGCCGCGTCGCGATCCTCGGCCAGCCGCGCCAGCAGGAATTCCACAGCTTCATCCCGCCGCAGCAGCGCGATCGCGTGTAGCAGCGCTCGCTTTCGCTCAGGCTGCGCGATCTCATCCCAGGCTTTGCGCAATAGTGGAAACGCGGCCTGCATGTGCGACTCCCCAAGGGCAAAAGCTGCCGCCTCCGCTATTTCGTCCGAATGGCTGCGCAAGAAATCCGCTACAAACTCGAGCGACAGCCCAGGCGCCAACCTCAACAGCGACGCAAAGCACTCGGCGGTCACTTGCTCGTTAGCGTCGGGAATCAGAGCTTTCAATCTCAGCAGTAGCACGCCCTCGGACAACCCCGCGTCCGCGATCGCCCGCACAGCGCCGGCCCTAGCCGCCGGTTCCCGATCCGCGAGCAGGGTCACGCACTCCTGGAGCGCATCTGGATGGCCCATCCGTGCCAAGCCCTGCGCGCACAAACCGCGCAAGGGAGCGGCGGCATCAATCGGGGGCCCGAAGCTTCCCTCCATCTGCACGTGATGCACGCCCGCGAAGTACACTCTTGCGGCCGGCTCGCCCATCCTGATAAGAGCCTTCGCCAGGGCAATGAGAGCCTCGCAACCCGGATCGCGCTTACCTGGATCTTTCATTAGTTCCAGGAAGGCTTCCGCCAGATCCTGCGCCAGGGCAACCGCCTCGAGCCGCTCCGCCGTACTGGCCGCGGCCGCAGCCACATGATTGCTCTTATGTCTTAGAAATGGCGCCAAGTCGCGCTTGAGATCATAGGTTTCCGGCGCATCGCGGATGGCCCGAATCGACCGTAACGCGATATCCGTAGACGGAGCCTTGGCCATTCGATCATTATCGCCATGAAATCAATGACTTACAATAGAGAAAAGAGATATTGCACATCCTCGGCCTGTGTAGCGTCAAAGCTGGTGTGACAAGAGTTGCGCTATGGGTGTCCCTCGCCTGCCTGCCAATGCAGGCCGCGGGCGTCGATGTCAATACTTTGCTCAAGGGCATCGAGCAGCGCTACAACCGCGCCAAAACCCTACAAGTCCAGTTCAGTGAGGCATACAGCGTCGGAGGACAGGCGCGCAAGAGCGAATCGGGCGTGCTGACTCTTCGCAAACCTGGCCGCATGCGCTGGGACTACAATGCCCCGCCTGGCAAGCTGTTCCTCTCCGACGGCAAAGAAGTGTATCTCTACACGCCCGAAGCTCACCGCGTGGAAAAAATGCCGCTCAAAGAGACCGATGACATGCACGGGCCGATGGCTTTTCTCTTGGGCAAGCTCGACTTCGCCAAGGAGTTTCGCGAGTTCGCAGTGAAGCCCGATGGCGCGAACTACATCGTGACGGCCAAGGCCAAGACTAACAAGCTCCCTTACGAAAGAGTCGAGATGACGGTCACGCCGGACTATCAGATCCAGCGCCTGGTGATCAATGGGCAGGACCAGTCTATTCTTTCCTTCCGGTTCGCCGAAGAGAAACTGAATCCGGCCGTCGAAGATGCCCAATTCAAGTTCCAGATGCCGCCAGGCGCGACGCTGGTCGCCGGCGAGGTGAACCAATAATGGCGGAGTTCGTACTCAAATACGCCGATCCACGCGGTGAAATGCACCAGCAGGTGGCCGAGGCCGGTTCCGAAAAGGAATTGCGAGACCGGTACTCACAGCAAGGCTTCCTGATCTACTCCATCAAGCAGCGCCGCGAGATCGCGGGCATTTCGGTCGGTGGCACCCGAAAAACGAAGATCAATCTCGAAAAGTTCCTGATCTTCAATCAGCAATTCGTGACGCTGGTGCGAGCGGGCCTTCCGATTTTGAAGGCGCTCGATCTACTGTCGGAGCGGCTAACCGACCCCAAGCTGGCGCCGCACATTAAAGGGGTCCGCGAAGAGGTGAAGAACGGCGCGCTCTTATCGGATGCGTTCGCGAAACAAGGTGTGTTCCCGCCCATCTACGTAACCTCGGTGCTGGCTGGCGAAAAGAGCGGGGCGCTGGGCGAAGTGCTGGACCGGTTCATCACCTATCAGAAATTGGCGCTGGCAGTACGCAAGAAGCTGGTGCTCTCGCTGGTTTATCCGTGTTTGCTGATTACTTTGGTGATTGCCCTGATGGTGTTTCTGGTTACCTTCGTGGTTCCCAAGTTTGCCGAGCTGTATAGCAGTATGGGGGCGCAACTGCCGGCGGCGACGCGGATCTTGATCGCGGTCGGGACTACGGCGCGCAACTACATTTTGTTTGGCTTTTTCGCTCTAATCGTCGCGGCGGTCGCCTTCCGTTTCTGGGCCAAAACCGACAATGGCCAGTTGACAATCGACCGCTGGCGGCTGCGCACACCGCTGGTGGGCGAGGTTTGGATCAAATATCAGGTGGCGCAGTTTTCGCGTGTTTTGAGCACCCTGCTGGTAGGCGGCATTCCTCTGATGCAGGCGCTGGACACGGCGTCCAGCTCACTCGGCACCAGGCTGTTGAAGACTACGCTGGCCGCGGCCGGCAACAGAGTAAAAGAAGGCGTGTCGTTGTCCGCCGCGCTCACGCAGACCAAGATTTTTCCCGGCCTTTCCATTGACATGATCGAGGTGGGCGAATCCACCGGCGCGCTGCCGCAAATGCTGGCCAGCGTCGCTGAATTTTACGAGGACGACGTTAACACGCGGATGACTGCGTCGTTGTCGTTGATCGAGCCGGCCATCATGATCTTTATGGGCGGTTTCGTCACTTTTGTGCTGGTGGCGTTGTACCTGCCGATTTTCTCGCTGGCGGACACATTAAGGTAACGCATGGCTACCAACGACCGCACTCGCCTCGCCGATCCCCAGGAAGAAGTCACGCTGGCCAAAGCAGTCGCTTTGCGCTACCGCTGCGACTTTGTGGATCTCCGCGAAGTTCGCATCGATCACGACCTGTTCCACTCCGTGCCGGTCGACCTGATGTTCCGCTACAACTTCGTTCCCATCAATGCGCAGAATGGGCACCTGGACATCGCGCTGGCCGATCCCCGCAATTTAAACCTGATCGACGAGCTGTCGATCCTGCTGCAAAAGAAGCTGCACGTCAAAGTGGCCACGCTGTCGCAGATTTCCGATCTGCTCAAGAAGACCGAGCAATCGCAGCGTGTTTTAGAAGAGGTCACCGAAGGCTTCACCCTGGACGTGATCGGGGAAGAAGAAAACCAGGACGAAACGCTGTCCATCGACAAGCTCACCGCCGACAGCGACATTGCGCCGGTGATCAAGCTTGTAGACACCACCATCTTCAATGCGCTCGAGCGGCGCGCCAGTGATATTCACATCGAAACGCGCGACCAGGAAGTGGCCATCAAGTACCGTATTGACGGTGTCTTGCACTATGCTATGCCGCCCATCTCCAAGGACTGGCATTCCACCATCATTTCGCGGATCAAGGTAATGAGCGAGCTGGATATCGCCGAGCGCCGCATCCCACAGGACGGCCGTTTCCGGGTGCGCTACAAGACCCGCCTGATCGATTTCCGCGTGTCCATCATGCCGACCATTCACGGCGAGGACGCCGTGCTGCGCGTGCTGGACAAAGAGTCGATGAGCGAGAAGTTCGCCAAGCTGTCGCTCGAAGTGGTGGGCTTTTCGGAAGCCGATCTGACCAAGTTCCGCCGCTATATCAAAGAGCCCTACGGAATGGTTCTGGTCACCGGGCCTACGGGGTCTGGCAAAACCACCACGCTCTATGCCGCGGTGAGCGAGATTAAGAACGACGAAGACAAGATCATCACCGTCGAAGATCCGGTGGAGTATCAGATTAAAGGCATCACGCAGATCCCAGTGAACGAGAAAAAGGGGCTGACGTTCGCGCGCGGGCTAAGATCCATCCTGCGACACGATCCCGACAAGATCATGGTGGGCGAAATTCGCGACCAGGAGACTGCCCAAATCGCCATCAACGCCGCGCTCACCGGCCACCTGGTATTCACCACGGTTCACGCCAACAACGTGCTGGACGTACTGGGCCGCTTTCTGAACATGGGCGTGGAACCTTACAACTTCGTCTCGGCGCTCAATTGCATTCTGGCGCAGCGGCTGGTGCGCGTGATCTGCACTTATTGCAAAGCGCCGGTGAAATATCCCGACTCTTATCTGGTGGAAAGCGGCCTGAATCCGGATGAATGGCGGGATGTGATCTTTTATGAAGGGCCCGGATGCTTTGAATGCGGCGGCACCGGATTCCGAGGGCGCACGGCAATTCACGAGCTATTGGATTTGAGCGAGCATATCCGCGAGATGATTCTGGACAAACGTCCGGCATCGGAGATAAAGCGCGTGGCGCGCGATGAAGGCATGACCTTCCTACGTGAATCGGCTCTCGATAAGGCGCGCAGTGGAGTAACTACATTGAAGGAGATCAACAAGGTGACCTTCATCGAAGGATGACGGCCCTTTCCCCAATGACTTCGCTGGCCAGCCTGCTAAAAGATCCTCCGCCCGCCTACGCGTTCGAGCTGTCGGAAGCGGGCATTGCTTGCGCGCGGGTGGCAGAGCCGGGAAAGATCAACTTCACGCCGTTGGAGACGGGCGTCCTCGAGATATCGCCCGCGCACGACAATCTCCATCAGCCTCAGGTGTTGCAGGAAAAAATTCACGCGCTAGCGCCCCCTAACGGGCATCGCAAGCGCCGCGCCGCGCTGATTCTGCCGGATTTTTGCGCGCGGGTGGCGGTGCTGGATTTCGACAATTTCCCCACCGATGCGCACGAGCAAATCGCGCTGCTACGTTTCCGGATGAAGAAAAGCGTGCCCTTTGACGTCGATACCGCAATCGTAAGCTACGTGGTCCAGGCGCGCGGCGCAGGCGCCCGCGCGAAGGTCGAGGTGCTGGCGGCATTGATGGGATCTGACATCGTGGCGCATTACGAAGCACCGTTCCGGAGCGCCGGTTTTCATCCCGGCATGGTGACCACCTCCTCGCTCGCTGCGCTAAACCTCTGCCATCCGGATGGGATTACCATGCTGGTCAAGATCGGCGGGCGTGTCCTTTCGGTCTTGGTGCTGGATGGAAGCACGCTGAAGCTGGCCCGCTGCGTCGAAACGGATGCGGCCCGGCCGGAAGAGATCGAGGCCGTCCTGCACCCGACGGTTGCGTACATCGAAGACGAGCTGAAAGCCAAGCCCCAGCGCATCTGGCTCTGTGGATTTGGCTCGGAAAGCGCGGAGCTTGCCCGGCAGTGGAATGCGGAATGGGGTGTCGCGGTGGAACCCCTTCGATCGCATTTGGGAACGCCTGGAGGAAATGACGCCGGTCTGCTCGGATACCTGGAATCGGTAGCGGGGTAATAAAATGGCGATCCAAATCCCCATCAACCTTGCCAGTGAGCCGTTCCGGCGCGACCGCGCTCTGCTGGTGGCGTCGACCGTTTTGGGCATCGCGCTGGTGGCCATGCTAGGCTGGCAAATCTCCGCCATCGTTCACGAACGCCATCAGGCCGCCAATATTCGAGTCACCATCAATCAGCTGAGCGCGCAATTGCGAACCGTGAGCGCCCAGCAGGCGAAATTGAACGCGACCTTGAGAAGGCCCGAGAACGCCGAGGTGCTAGAGCGCAGCCTGTTCCTGAACACCTTGATCGAGCGCAAAGCCATCAGTTGGTCGAAGATCTTCGCCGATCTCGAAAAAGTGCTGCCATACAACGTGCGTCTGGTATCGGTCCGCTTGCCAGAGGTGGATTCAGAAAACGCAGTCTTGCTGGACATGCTGGTGGGGGCGAAAGAAGTGCAGCCGGTGCTCGAACTGTTGCGCAAGCTCGAAGGCTCGCCTCAATTCGGACCGCCGGAAGTTCCCAACTCGATGCCGCCTTCTCAAACCGATCCGTATTTCCGGTATCACGTGAGCGTGAGATATGCCCAGAAATTTTAGCCTGAAAGTGGGTGGGCCGAGCAATCCGCGATCGGTGATCCGGCTGGTTTTAGGTCTGCTGGCCGCCGCCAACCTGGTAGCCGGCTATTTCGTGCTCCGCCCTTTGGGCGGCTCCTCCGAAGAACTTCGACAGCAGGTTGCGGAGATGCGGACGCAGATTCGCCAGCAGCAAGGCGCCTTGGAACGAACGCGGCTGATGACCGGCAAGATCGAGATTGGGCGCGGGGAAGGCGATAAGTTCATGAGTAAGTATTTTCTGCCTCGCCGCAGCGCGTATTCTATTGTCATGGCCGAGCTGAACGACCTGGCGAGTCAGGCGAAAGTAACAGCCAAGGAGAGCGCCAACGCCATCGAGCCGGTGGATGGCAGCGACATACTCGACATGATGCAGATCACCGCTAATTACGAAGCCACGTATGGCGATCTGGTGCACTTCGTGAACATGATCGATAAGGCGGACCGGCTGCTGGTGATGGAGAGCCTGAACGCTACTCCGCAGCAAGGCGGCGGCAAGCTGAACGTGCTGATGAAACTGGATACATTTGTTCAAGAGGACGGCTCCGGGAAATGAACTTAAAAGTCAGCGGACTAGGAGCGGAGCCGAAGAAGGTCGGGATCCTGATCGGACTGGGTTTGATCGCTGGCTATTTCTATATCAGTAATAGCAATTTCGGCGGGTCTTCGACGCCGGCGCCGGCCAGTACCGCACCGCCTGCTGCAAATTCACGAATAACCGCGCGGCCAGGTGGACGCGTTGGCGGGCGGGTAACGCAAAAAGGCTCGAACAGCGGTTCCCGCGAGTTTAAGCCCAGCTTCAAATTCTCGGGCATAGATCCTTCGAATATCGACCCGACGCTGCATCTGAATCTGCTGGCAAAACTGCAGGGCGTCCAGGTGGAACCGGGTACACGATCTTTGTTTGAAATCGGCAAAGAGCCGGCCCCAGAAGGGAAGGCCCCGGAACCAACCAAGATCGTGCTGACCAAACCGTTTGTCGGTCCACAACCTCCGCCTCCTCCTCCACCGCCGCCGCCCGATCTGAAAGCCCCGCCCATTCCGCTCAAGTTCTATGGCTTCGTGAATCCGTCCAAAGCCACCAACAAGCGCGCTTTCTTTCTGGACGGCGAAGACATCATCATTGCCGGCGAAGGCGACATGGTGAAGAAGCGGTACAAGATCGTGCGCATCGGAGTAAACTCGGCTGTAGTGGAAGACACCGAGTTTAAAACCAACAACCAGCAGACCTTGCCGCTGGAAGCGGAGATGGCCGGATGAAACGCAAACCAGAATCCGGGTTCGCCCTGCTACTGGTCTTCCTGATGGGCGCCGTCATCGCTATCACACTCTACATGGAGATGCCGCGCGTCGCGTTTGAATCGCAGCGCGCGCGCGAACAGTTGCTGATCGACCGCGGTTTGCAGTACCAGCGCGCGATCCAGCTTTTCTATCGCAAGTACCGGGCCTATCCGCAAAACATGGACGATCTGGAAACCGCCCGCAATATTCGGTTCCTGCGCCGGCGCTACACCGATCCCATGACCGGCAAATCCGAGTGGCGGATCATTCATGTCGGACTCGGCGGAGTGCTGACTGATTCGCTGATCAAGCCTGCCACCCCGGCCGGAACCGGGACGAACGCCACGGCGAACGGTTCGCCCACAGGTGGCGCTCAAGGGGGCGCTCCTTCGACTGGGAACTCGCAGACCGGGTCCACATCGGGAACTGCGTCGACTTCGGGAACTGCCACATCGGGAAGTGCCACGGCTGGAACCGCCGCCGACGGGACACCGCTGCCCCCGGGTCTCAACATGGCCAATCGCCGACCGAGCGATCGCATTCTAACCGGAGCGGAGCAACCTGTTGCTGTGGACGACCCCAATCAACAGCCGGTTCAACAGCCATACCCTGGGCAACCCCAATACCCGGGCCAACCTCAGTACACGGGGCAACCACAATACCCTGGCCAACCACAATACTCTGGCCAACCACAGTATCCGGGCCAACCACAATATCCGGGCCAACCACAATATCCGGGCCAGCCCCTATACACGGGTCAACCGGCACAGCCCGGCCAACCTGGGCAGCCGGCG
>Ga0210401_10004026_pt1 | contig 15481 bp, 15 predicted proteins | sample IncBWH32MmetaG_FD_150866 | JGI IMG/M metagenome (GOLD analysis project Ga0210401, IMG submission 150866) | Forest soil microbial communities from Barre Woods Harvard Forest LTER site, Petersham, Massachusetts, United States - Inc-BW-H-32-M | ecosystem: Environmental > Terrestrial > Soil >... | reverse complement strand
ATGATGTCGCCGAAAATGTTGTTGGTCACGATCACCTCGAACTGCCGCGGATCCCGCACCATCTGCATGCACAACGCGTCCACGTACATGTGCTCGGCTTTGATCTGTGGATACTCCCGGCTGACCTCCTTGAACACGCGCTGCCACAGTCCGCCCGCATGCGTCATGGCGTTCGACTTGTCACACATCAGCACCCGGTTGCGCCGACTCCCATCGAGCTTTGGATGCTTTTCGCAAAGATCAAACGCATATCGAATCACGCGCTCCACACCCTTGCGCGTATTGACATCTTCCTGGATCGCGACCTCGTCTTCGGTTCCCTGCTTAAAGACTCCGCCCAGGTCCCCATACACCCCTTCTGTATTCTCACGAACCACGGCAAAATCCACGTCCTTGGGTTCAACGCCTTTCAATGGACACAACGCCGCATCGAGCAGCCGCACCGGCCGCACGTTGGCATACAAGTCCATCTTGAAGCGCATGCCCAGCAGGATTTCCTTGGCATGAATGTTGGTGGGGACCCGGGGATCGCCGAACGCCCCGAGCAGGATCGCGTCAAACTCGCGCCCCAGCATGGCAAAGCCATCTGGCGGGACGGTTACCCCATCGGCGAGATAACGCGCCGCGCCCCAGTCAAACTCGGTTGTCTCCAGCGGCGCACCCGAGGCTTTGAGCACCTTTACCGCTTCCGGAATCACCTCGCGCCCGATCCCATCCCCGGGAAGCACCGCAATCTTCTTTGTTGGAGTCACGAGGAAAGAGCTTACCAAAGCGGCGTGGCTTTGCCACTCGACCGATTAATCAAGTCCTGGGGAAGGAAGCCATTATCGGCTGCAGAGTAAGACCGTAGCGCCGGCGTCCCGCCGGCTGTCGCGAGGGCATCTTGCCCTCGCACCTCTACATCTGGGAAGGGCACGCCTTGAGGCATACCGCAACGTGTCGCAGATGGCGACGACTTTCGCCGCTGAAGTTCCAGCATTCAGGCGCCAAGCCCCAGCTTCACTTCTTCCTCTGCATCTCGAACTGAAAATGCGAGTCCTTCCCTTCGTGTTTCCAGGTCCAATCCTCGCTGTAGTGTTCCGGATCGGCAAACACATACACTACCTTGTGCATGTGACCCGCTTGCGGCGACGCGAGGTTCGTCGCATCCAGAAAATCAAAAGTCACCGTCTTCCCGTCGGGCGAGAAAGTCGCTTGCATGCGGGGCTGGTTATTGCTTGGACAGAAATGCGTCATCATCAACCGCCCATTGTCCACGTAGAACAAACTCGTCATGGCTTCGTCGCCCATCTTGATGTCGGCCATCACCGATGTGCCCCCCGCAATCACCTGGTAGGTCACTTCCGAGGTCTCCCCGTGCGCGCCCTTGCCCGTCCACGTCCCGGCCATCGCCTTGAACCGGTCCAGGGCCTTTTGCGCATCCGAATCGGCCCAACTCGAAACCGCCGCCAACATGACCAATCCCGCCGCCACCCCTCGCAGAACTCTCATTGTCATCTCCTTCAATCCTCAATTTGCAGCGCTGAGCGTATCGCCCCGATGCCTCACCAGTCCCGTTCTCCTCCGCTATAATTCAATAGGGTCCGAAATGCCTTCTGTCGGTTCACAAAACGGTGTAACGGTGTCACGTGGCTCCGCCCCCTGGCCGGCGCAGTTCGGCAGTGTAAGAGACGAGTTCAGCGCCCTGAGGTCAACCTGCGGAGTCTTTCATCGCACCGATCAGGTCAAACTCCGCTTGACGGGCACGGACCGTGTCCGCTGGCTCAACGGCATGATCACCAACAACATCCGGGATCTCGCCCCGCAGCACGGCGTTTATGGGTTCTTGCTGAACCCCCAGGGACACATCCTCGGCGACCTCACCGCTTACAATCAAAGCGATGCGATCGTAGTTTCGACCGCGGCGTCGCAACTTGAGAAAATCCTCGCGACCTTCGACCACTACATCATCATGGACGATGTCGAAGTCGCCAACATCACCGACCAGATTGCTTCGGTCGGCGTTGCGGGCCCCAAATGCGAAGCGGTGCTGAAGGCCACTGGCTTCGGCATTCCTTCGCTGCAGTCGCTCCAGATGACCGAGATCTCCTGGCAAGGCAGCCAAGTCACCCTAATCCGCGGCGAACACGACAAGTATCCGTCCTTCGAGCTGTGGGTCGCTCCCGATCGTGTCCCTGCGCTCCTCTCAGCGCTTCAAGCCTCCGGGGCCGTGCCAGCCGGCGCCGAAGCCCTCGAACTCTACCGCATGGCCCTTGGTGTACCGCGCTATGGGCAAGACATTCGGGAGCGCGATCTGCCCCAGGAAACCGAGCAACAGCGCGCTCTCAACTTCAATAAGGGCTGCTACATCGGACAGGAAATCGTCGAGCGCATTCGTTCCCGTGGCAACGTTCACCGCAAATTCACTGGTTTCAAACTAAATGGAACACCGCCCGCTCCGGGCGCAAAGATCCAATCACAGGGCAAGGATGTCGGCGAGATTACGAGCGCCACGGTGATCCCGGCGCCGGGCGAGGACCAAGCCGTCGCCTTGGGCTATATCCGCCGCGAGTTCGCTGTCCCCGGAAAAGAAATCCAGCTGGAGGGCGCAACTGCAACGGTTGCCGACCTCCCTTTCACCGACCTGCTGACACCGTAGAGGAATCCTATGGCCGAGAAGAAACAAGACACTGGCTTCACCGTTACCGACCGCAGGCTGTTCACCTCCGACGGGGATCTGCGCTCCGACGTCCCCGAAGAGAAGTCCGAACCCGTTCCTGTCCCGCAGGCGGCAACCGCCCAGCCTGCGGAGTCTGCTTCGCCTGCCCCCGAATCGAAAGTTCCGCCGCCGCCCACTGCCGACGAGCAGAAAGCCAGCCACGAGGCCTACCAGAAATCCTCCAAAGACCTCGATGCCCGGGTGGAACTGAGCGGTCATTCTGCCAAAGACTTCGAAATCAATTTCGAGCGCTTCATGGCCTCGCTCTACATGAGCGCCATGATGCAGCTGGGCATGATGCACGAAGAGGGCGGCCAACCTCGCATCGATTTGATCGGTGCGCGCCAGACCATCGACACCCTCAGCCTGCTCCAGGAAAAAACCAAGGGCAACCTGACCAAGACGGAAGAAAACTTCCTGCAGAACTGCCTCTACGAGCTCCGCATGGCGTACGTCGAAGTCACCAACGCACTCTCGCGCGCACCCCAGCCACCACCCGGAGCCGTCGCAGGCACCAAGGCACGATGAAGGCTACACTGACGGTCCTGGGCAGCGGCACGTCCATGGGCGTGCCCACCATCGGCTGCTCCTGTGCCGTTTGCCATTCCGACGACCCGCACGATCGCCGCACGCGCCCATCCATCTTGCTCGAGTTCGGTGGCAAGTTCGTCCTGATCGACACCACTCCCGATTTCCGCGAGCAAGCTATCCGCGAACGCATCAAACAAGTCGACGCCGTCATTTACACGCACACCCACGCCGACCACATCCTTGGCATCGACGACCTGCGCCCACTCAGCTACAACCGCATCCACAAAATCCCGTTGTATGCGCGCCCCGAGTCCGCCGACTTCCTCCGCAACATGTTCCGCTACATCTTTGATGCCGACTACAAGTTCGGTGGCCTCGCGCGCCTCGAACTGAAACCGATCGCGGGCCCTTTTGAGCTCTTCGGCCCGATCTTCGAGCCCATCCCCGTGATTCACGGAGAAACGGAGATCTACGGATATCGCTTCGGCACCGCCGCCTATCTGACCGATTTCAGCGAGATTCCCGAGTCCTCGATGCCGTACCTGCAGAATCTCGATGTCCTCTTCCTCGACGGACTGCGCCACAAGCCGCATCCCACGCACTCCACTATCGAAAACTCGATCCAGATCGCAAATCGCCTGCACGCCAAACGCGTCTTTTTCACGCACATCTGTCATGACCTGCCGCATGAAGCGACCAACGCTTCGCTGCCGCCGCACGTGCAACTGTCCTATGACGGGATGAAGCTGGAGTTTGAAATCTAGTGCACGTTGATTTTCAATTTTCGGATCTGTGCCTCATAGAAATCGCATGCTCTTTGCGCCCTTTGCGATTCCTTCGCGCCCGTTGCGGTTAAGCTCTTTTTCTAATGCGGATCTTCCACAAACTCGACGACATCCCTCCTGACTTCGGCCCGACGATTGTCAGCGTCGGTAACTTCGACGGAGTCCACCGCGCTCACCAGGCCGTCCTGCGCGACATCGTGCAACGCGCGCGGCAAAGCCACTGCCAAGCGGTTGCCGTCACCTTCGACCCCCATCCCATCCGGATTCTTCGCCCCGACTCCGGCCTCAAGCTCCTCACTCCCGTGCCCGAAAAGCTCCGCCTGCTGGAAGCCACTGGCATCGACGCCGTGCTGCTGCTGACCTTCGGCCGCGACCTCTCGCTGCTCACGCCGCATCAGTTCGCCGAAGAAATTCTGAAAGAGAAACTCAGAGCCTGCGAGGTCCACGAAGGCTACAACTTCCACTTCGGTCATAAAGCCGGGGGCAATGTGCAATCCCTCGCCGAGTTCGGCCGCGAGATGGGCTTCGCCGTGAAAGTCTTCGACGAGATGACTCTCCGGGGCGAGCCTGTCTCCAGCAGCCAGATTCGCAAGCTGATCAACCAGGGCCACGTCAGCCGCGCTCGCCACCTGCTCGGCCGCCCCTTCGCCATCCTGTCGAACCCAGGGCGTGGCCGTGGTTACGGAAGCAAATACACCGTCCCCACGATCAACCTGAATCGCTATGACGAGCTCGTTCCCCAGGATGGCGTCTACATCACGCGCACGCGCGTCGGCGAAGAGTGTTTCGACTCGGTGACAAACATTGGGAACCGGCCGACGTTCGGCTCAGCCTCGTTTGCGATCGAAACCCACCTTCTGAATTTTCATCCCATCGAACTGCGCGCCGACACCGAAGTGGAGATCTCCTTTCTGCAACGCATCCGGGACGAGATCAAATTCCCTTCCGTCGATGCGCTCCGCCTGCAGATCGCCGCCGACGTCAAGCGTGCGCGTCGCTATTTTCACTTGAGCGTCCACGCGGTACATTAGAGCTTTGGCTTTTGCTGGATAAGGAACCTGAATGAACTTCGAAATCTCATCTGCGAGGAACTTACGCACTTATGCGCAAGAGACGTGCACACCATTCCGCAACCAGACTATTCCGAATTTCCACCTTGATCGCGGCGGGCGCCATGGCCATCGCTTCTAGCGCAACCGCGGACCTGGCCGCCGCCGCCGACTTCGGCCCGAACAACCCGTTTTTTGCCCCCAGCACGCTGCCGTTTCAGGCGCCGCCCTTCGACAAGATCAAAGACTCCGACTACCAGCCGGCGATCGAGGCGGGCATGGCGCAACAGCGCGAGGAAATCAAAACCATCGCCGACAATCCCGCTGCTCCGACTTTCGAAAACACCATTGTCGCGATGGAGAAAACCGGTCGCCTCTTCGATCGCGCCATGTCGGCATTTAACGCCGTCACCGGCGCCAATCTGAATCCCGAACTGCAGAAGGTTCAGGAAATCGAAGCTCCCAAACTTGCCGCGCACAGCGACGCCATCTTCCTCGATGCCAAACTTTTCCAGCGCATCAAGACGCTTTACGACAAGCGCGACTCGTTGAAGCTCGACGCCGAGTCCTACCGCCTTCTTGACTACTACTTCAAGAAGTTCGTCCACTCTGGCGCCAACCTTTCCGAAGCTGACAAGACCGCCCTCAAGAAGCTCAACGAAGAGGAATCCACGCTCAGCCAGAACTTCACCACCAAGTTGCTGGCCGCCACCAAGGATGGCGCTCTCGTCACCGCCGACAAAAACGCTCTTGCCGGACTCACCGACGCCCAGATCGCCGCCGCCGCCGAGGCCGCCAAGGGACGCAAGGTCGAGGGATACGTCATCTCCCTGCAGAACACCACGCAGCAACCCGACCTCACGGTGCTGCAGCAACGTTCCACGCGTCAGACGTTATTCGAAAATTCCTGGAACCGCGCCGAACGCGGCGGCGCCAACGATACCCGGCAGACCGTTTCCCGCCTCGCCCAGCTGCGCTCCGAGAAAGCCAAGCTCCTCGGTTTCCCCAACTACGCCGCCTGGAAGCTCGAAGACCAGATGGCCAAGAACCCCGACGCCGCCATCAAGTTCATGGATTCCCTGGTTCCGGGCACAACCGCCAAGGCGCACAGCGAAGCCGCCGATATCCAAAACCTGATCGACAGCCAGAAGGGCGGCTTTCAGCTCCAGCCCTGGGATTGGGAGTTCTACTCCGAGCAGGTACGCAAGGCCAAGTTCGACCTCGATGAGTCCCAGATCAAGCCTTATTTCGAGCTGAACAACGTTCTTGAAACTGGCGTCTTCTACGCCGCCAACCAGCTCTACGGGATCACTTTCAAGGAGCGCAAGGACATTCCCGTCTACCAGTCCGACGTGCGCGTCTTCGAAGTCACCGACGCCGATGGCAAACCCCTGGCTCTCTGGTACTGCGACTACTTCAAGCGCGACAACAAAAACGGCGGCGCGTGGATGGATAGCCTGGTCGGGCAGTCCAAGCTACTCGGCACCTTACCCGTAGTTTTCAATGTCGCCAACTTCGCCAAGCCTGCGCCGGGAGAACCCGCGCTCCTCAATTTCCGCGACGTAACCACCATGTTTCACGAGTTCGGCCACGCCTTGCACGGGATGTTTGCCAACACCACGTATCCCACGCTCTCCGGCACGGGTGTCGCGCGCGACTTCGTGGAGTTCCCGTCCCAGTTCAACGAGCATTGGGCTCTCTATCCCACGGTCTTCCAGCACTACGCGAAACATTACAAGACCGGCGAACCGATGCCGGCCGATCTCGTCGCCAAGATCAAGAAGTCGAAAACCTTCAACCAGGGTTACGACTTCACGGAAATCGTTGCCGCGGCGCAGCTCGACATGCAGTGGCACACGCTTCCTCCCACAACCCCGTTGCAGCAGCCCGACGAATTTGAGAAGAAAGCGCTCGAGAAGACCCACCTTCTGCTCAGCTACGTCCCCTCTCGTTATCGCTCGAGTTACTTCGCCCATATCTGGGGAGGCGGTTACTCCGCCGGCTACTACGCCTACATATGGAGTGAAATGCTCGACGACGATGCCTACCACTGGTTCGAAGAGCACGGCGGCCTGACCCGCGCCAACGGAGACCGCTTCCGCAAGATGGTGCTCTCGCGCGGGAACACGGAGGATCTGGAGAAAATGTATGTGGCTTGGCGTGGAGCCGAGCCAAGCACCGAACCCATGCTGAAAGAGCGCGGGTTGCTTCCGGCGGACGATGCGAAGTAGAACACGTCCGCCGAACGATCGCAAAAAGCTAGCGGAGCTTTCGACCTTTCTTCTTGGCCTTGGCTTTCTGGTTCTTCTCGAGCCGCAGTTTCCAGGCCGCTCGGAGAGCTCCCGCTAGCACATCCTCACTGGCTTTATCGAGCCGGATGTGCGTCATCCCCATCCGTCCCCAACCGCCATGAATGGGCAAGAAAATATCCGGCGCCTCCGCGATGAACTCCGCTTGCATTTCCGGTGTGAGCTTCAGATTGCCGTAGCCCTGTTCTTGCGATGCTAACGTAGCGAAGATTTTCCCGCCCACGCGAAAGTCCGCAGCCCCCATGTGAGAACCCTCCTCGGCAGCTTCGAGGCTCAGCGCAATCCGGCGAAAATCAGCAGCATTCATGCAAAGAGCTCTCACAAACTTACCTTGCCGCTTCAAACCGCTCAGCAACCGCGTCCGCAGGTTCCTTCGGGTTATAGTGCACGACGTAGCGAGGGATCGGGCACTCTTGCATTTTGTCGGCCATGACTCCCGGATCAGGATCCATGTATCCGGTTCCAACCCACAAGAAGCGGTCCTTCCCATCCACCGTGTACTTCACCGAGCACTCCCCGCCGTACGCAGCATACGGAAAGGTGCGTGTCGCCGTCTCCCTCACAACCCTCGTTGTGACGGGTACCCCCCTTGTGGTTGGCCAGCTGCGAATCATGCGCTCACGTCTCTCACCAAGGTAGTTCGTGATCACAATCCCCACGTAGGCCAACGCCACCAGTCCGAGAACTGCAACGAATATCCAACTGTGCCTCGGATCGTGACTTGCTCGAACACCAAGGTTCCGTTTCATCGGGATCTTCCGTCGGGATTCCGTCTCCACGTTTTCCAAGCGGATTATCGTACTTCCCCCCACTTCCCCCTTGCCACCCTCCCGCTCGCCCCTGACAATCTCCCCAATGCCCGCTACCGTCGCGACCTTTGCCCAAACCACCACCGCCCAGCGTCGCACCCTTCTCGCTGCAGGTCTCGGATGGATGCTCGATTCCTTCGACGCCATGCTCTACGCGCTCGTGCTCGCCCATATCATGAGCGACCTCGGCATGACGAAGGCCACCTCCGGCTTCCTCGCCACCCTCACCCTGCTCGCATCCGGCATCGGCGGCGTACTGTTCGGCTTCATCGCCGATCGCATCGGACGCAAGCGCGCCCTGATGCTCAGCATTCTGACCTACTCGCTCTGCTCGTTCGCCTCTGGTCTTGCTACCTCGATCCTCATGCTCGCCATCTTCCGCTTCATTCTCGGACTCGGCATGGGCGGCGAGTGGAATACGGGCGCCACGCTGGTCGCCGAAACCTGGCCCGCCGAACTCCGTGCCAAGGCGATCTCGGTGGTGCAAAGCTCATGGGCCATCGGCTACGCGCTCGCCGCACTGGTCGCAGGCATCGTCTTGCACTATGCCAACTGGCGCATGGTCTTCTTCGTCGGAATCCTGCCCGCTCTGCTGACCCTCTGGATCCAGAGCCGCGTCCCCGAATCCGAAATGTGGCGGGAACATCACCGCCTCGCCCAGGACTCCAAACGCGTCGCCGAAGCCCAGGCCGCCTACGATCACTCCAGCTTCGCGCGTCTCTTCCAGCCGCCTTACGCGCGTTACACCTTCGCGTTGCTGCTCGCCAATTTCTTCGGAATGTTCGCGTGGTGGGGATTGTTCACCTGGCTCCCGCCCTACCTGTCCCTTCCCGTCAGCCAGGGCGGACGTGGCTTCAGCGGGATGGGGACCACCACTCTGCTCGTTGCGCTGAATCTGTTCGGAATGTTTCCTGGGTACGCCCTCTTCGGTTGGGTCGCCGATCACCTCGGCCGACGCCGCGCCTTCCTTCTCTACACCTTCAGCGCAGCCGTTCTCGTCCCGTTTTATGCCTTGGCGCGCCAACCTTGGCTGATCCTCGTCCTCGCGTCCGCCACTGCTTTCTTTGGCACGGGATTCTTCTCGGGTTCGGGCATCATCGGCAGCGAAATCTTCCCCACCCGCCTGCGCGCTCGCGCTCTCGGCTTCACCTACAACGGCGCCCGCACCATGAGCTCGATCGCCCCTTACATCATCGGACGCGTTGGTCAGGCCAAAGGCCTAAGCTCAGCCTTCTTCCTTTGCGCCGCGGGATTCTTCCTCCCCCATGCTCACCGCCACGCAATTACCCGAGACCCGAGGAAAATTGCTCGAATAACGTAGGGGCAGACGCCTTCGTCTGCCCGACCGGGCGCGGCTCGATTGCAACTCCTTTGTCATCCTGAGCGCAGTGAGGCGCCAGCCGAACGAAGTCGAAAGCCTGCCCTGAACCAGTCGAAGGGGACCCGCCGGCAACGCCGCCAGCCTAACGGGGATTCTCACCACGGCTTCTCACGAATTCTGCGGACCGCAAGCGTCCCACACATCCAGCAGCAAAGTTTATCCCGCCCCGGATCTGAAAACTGAAACCTGCAATTCGAAACCGCTACTCAATCGGCTCGATTACCGCTCCCGCTCCGCCGTCACGTTCGGGCAACTGCACAATCACGATCGCCGCCAGCACAATCCCAATCCCGAACATCTGTGCCGGACGCAAGCCCTCGCCCAGCAACACCGCCGCCAGCACAATGGAAAACACTGGTTCCAGGCAACTCGCCACAATCGCTCGCGTCGGCTCCAGGTGCTGCAGTCCCGCAAAGTAAAGCGAGAACGGCGCCAAGACCGAAACTACCGCGAACACAGCAAGAAATCCCCATTGCATTTCGGAATAATGCGCTGCCACTAGTTTCCACGGTGGATTCACGATCAGCCAGAACAAGCCCGCGCTGAACGTCGTGTATAGCAATACGATCCAGCGATCGTAACGCGCCAAAATCCGGTGCGCCGCCACGTTATCGAAAGCAAACGACACCGCGGCCAGCAGCGCTGCCATCACCCCAACTGGATTCAGCCGGAATCCGCCAACGCCGACCGTTCCGATCGCTAACGCGCTGCCAATCACGGCCAGCCCGACCGCTCCCACCCGCTGTAGCGTTGCTCTTTGCAACCCTCGCGCCACCATGTAAAGCAGCACGAACACCGGCGCCGTGTATTGCAGAATGATCGCCGTCGCGACATTGGTTTTTTCGATGGCCAGATAATAGAAATAATTCGAGGCTGCCACTCCCAGCACGCCCAGCAGCGCCAGACGCACGACATCACCGGCCGGCAGTTTAAGACTCGCCCATCCGCGTCGCCAATACAGTACCGGCAGCAGTACGAGGAACGAAATCGTCGTGCGACTCTGCGACAGGATCAATGGGTCGATTGCCCCGATCGCCTGTCCCGATGGCAACAGCCGTCCTGTGAACGCGGCTCGCCCCAGTGTGGCTGCAATGCCCCACAAGAACGTAGCCGCTGCAATGTAGGCGTATCCGCGAACAGGGTGCGTCTTAGTCGCCAAGGATTTCGTCGAGCCGTTCAGGATTGAACCCGATCATCACTTCCTCGCCGATGACCAGCGTTGGAGTGGAATGGCTGTGATACTTCTCCGCCAACTCGCGCACGGCGGCTGGGTCTGCCGCGACATCGCGCTCTTCGAACGCCACGCCCTTCTCCTCCAGAAACATCTTCACAATCTGGCATGGAGGACAATCAGGATGACTGTACAACACGATTTTCGGTTTGTTCATGTCAGGGGACGCTCGCCCACATCCCAGGGCCCACTACACTTACCCTTCGTGAATTTCGATTTCCGTGCTGATCTTCGCCGTCTTCTGCAGCATTGCCGATACCGAGCAATACTTCTCTTCCGAAAGCCTTACCGCGTCTTCGACTGCCTTGCGCGAAACCTTCCCGCCCACCCGATAGAGCAGCTTGATCGCCGTGTACACCTGTGGAGGCTCTGGCGCCCGTTCCGCCTCCGCCCGCACTTCTAGACTGGTAAACGGTTCGCGCTTCTTGCGCAGAATACTCGCCACATCGTATCCCGTGCATCCGCAAAGCCCCACCAACACCAGTTCCATCGGACTATTCGCCGTCTTATGGTCCCCATCAACCACGATGGCATGACCGCTGCTCGATTCCGCCACGAACCGATGGTTGTCAATCCAAACCGCTTTCGCTTCTGTCATAGATCTTCCCCGCAAACTTGCCGGATTGCCTATCCTATCCGGCTTTGAAGGGCGAGGATTTTCAGCCGCGCCGCAAAGCATGATTTCCATTGCGCCTTCAGGCGCCGGGCATTGCGATCACCGCTCGAAACTCAGCCTCACCGCCGGTTATCCGTCAACGGCTCCGGATGAATCAGCACCCGGAACAGTTCCGGCGAATCCTGCTTGAAACGACCTTCCAGATCCGTTTGAACGTCATGCACCCGCGACAATGGCAAATCATCCGAGAAGGTGCAATGGCATGAAACATACAGACGTCCCCGCACCCGCTTGATCCGGACTTCATGCATATCCAGCACTTCCGGAAATTCTGCCGCAATCGCCTTCAGCCGCCGCTCAAGGGCGGCATCGCGGACGATCTCATCGCCAGCCTCGATCGTCGCTGGTTCGCTTTCGATGTGCGTCAGGATCGACGAAATCTCCGGGACATCTTCGCGCATCTCGGCCTCAAGCGCCGTCACGCGGTCGTGCGCATCCTTTAAGGTCAGGCGTTCGTCGAGTTCCAGATGTTGCTCGACGTGCAGCCTTCCATGGAGATCCTGCACGCTCACATCATGCACATTCAGATTGTGCCGCGTAGCCACCGCCCTTATCTGATCAAACAGGTTTTCCCGGCGATCGGCGCGCGGAACCGAGTTCACCGTGACATCCGCATCCGGCAACACCCGCTGCACCGCTGCCGTCACCGCTTCCGCCACATGTCCCGAATGCTGAAATGTGACGTTACGCGCCAAACCGACGGCGACATCGGCGAAATACCGGTTGCCCGCCCGCCGGATCCGCACCCGGTCGACTTCGATCACGCCGTCCACCCGCGCCACGGCGTCAATAATCTGATTCCGCACACCCGCCGGAGCCGCATCCAGCAGCGCGTCTACTGTTTTCCGCGCCAGTCGCGAACTCACATGCATCACAATACCGGCCACCACCAGGGCCGCTACCGGGTCCGCGTCCCGCAGCCATACGATGCGATAGGCGCGGCCAAGCATCACCAGCAGCAAACCCAGAATCACCACGCTGCTCGACCACACGTCGGTCGAGAAATGCAGAGCGTCGGCTTCGAGCGCCTGGCTGTCATACTTCTCCGCGATCCTCCCCAGTGCTCGCGATCGCCAGGTATCCACCACGATCGACGCTCCCATCACCACAAACGCCCAAACACTAGGCTCGATTTCCACCGTCTTGAAAAACAGTCGTTTGATTCCCTCAGAGATGATCCACACGCAGGTCAGCAAAAGCAGGCCGGTTTCAATGAAGGCTGAGAAATTCTCCACTTTCCCGTGCCCGTACTGATGCTCCGCGTCTGCCGGCATATCCGACACGCGAACAGAAAGGAGCGTCACAATCGCCGCCACCAGGTCGAGTCCCGAATGCGCCGCTTCCGAGAGAATTCCCAAGCTGCCCGTCGTGATTCCGACCAGAATCTTCAGGCTCGTGATCGCGATCGCGGCCAACACGGAGTTCCCCGCCACCGAGCGTTTCTCGGTCCGCATGGTCACATCCGCCATCGGCATCTCGGGCATAGCCGTGATTATCACCGCTCCCTCTGTTGGCGTCCAACCTGATTTCCGTGAACTCCCGAGGTTCACGTCACGCGGTCGGCCGCAGTTCCTATGCTACGATTTCAACGACCCTGGAAATGAACTCTGGAAAGCCTACTGTCGTGGTGACAGGCGTGTCAGGAAACCTGGGACTCCGCCTTCTCCCTCATCTCACCGATTTTTCCGTCATCGGCATCGACATCGCGCCGCCCAAAACCGACCTGCCCATCCGTTTCATCCGCATGGACCTCGGCCTCGAAGATTCCTGCCGCGCGCTCTACAACCTGTTCCGCGAAACACGACCCGTTTCCATCGTGCATCTCGCCTTTGTGATCGACCCCCAGCGCAGCGGGGTCGTCGACGTCGACCGCATGTGGCACATCAACGTTGCCGGCACCGCCCGTGTCATGGAAGCCATCACCGAGGCCAACCGCACCGAAGACATTGGTATTCGCCAGTTCATTTACCCCAGCAGTGTCGCGGTTTACGGCCCCGATCTTCCCGGCCCGGTCGCCGAAGACTTTCCTTTCGAAGCCCACACCCTGCCCTATGCTCTGCACAAACGCGAATCCGACGAGGTCGTGCAACAGCGCGCGCCTTCCCTCCGCGGCTGCAGCGCCTACGTCCTCCGGCCCCACATCTTTGCCGGCGCCAGCGTTGAGAATTATCTGATTGGCGCTTTCCGTGGCACGCCCAATGGCAAGGGAAAGCGAGCCGAGCGCATGCGCAAGGAAGGCAAGCGTCTTCCCTGCATGCTGCCCTATGGCCAGCGCTATCTCGATAACCAGATCCAGTTCGTCCATGTCGACGACGTGGCCCGCCTCATCACCTGGATCCTGCAGCGCGAACCCGAGGCTCGCCGTCTCACCATCTTGAATGTCGCCGGCCGCGGCGAACCCCTCACTTTCGCCAGCTGCATTGAAATCGCGCATGCCAAGCTCGTGCGCGTTCTCGGCAAACGGACGATGCGTCTGGTTTTGGATTTCTTATGGAGGCGCGGCATCTCGACCATCCCGCCCGACGCCGTGCCCTACATGACCGGCCAGTACATCATGAACACTGATCGACTGAAGAAATTTCTAGGTGAGGACTACGAAAAAGTCATCCGCTACACCGTGGCCGACGCCTACGCCGATTCCTTCAAGGCTCCGGCGCCAGTTGCCGAGTCGCAGAAGCTGGTAGCACGGTAGCGCGTCAGTAAGAGTCTTCAGCCGGACACCATCCCGCAGTAATAAACCTTGTCATTCCGACACACCAACCCCGTGCAGTACGTGAAAGAGGAATCTGTTTTTGCTCTCGGCGCTCTTAGCGCCCTCGGCGGTAAAAACTTCAAAGAGAGATCGGCACGAATACGTCCTACTTCCTTCCCCAATACAACCCGGCCGTCCCGAACGTATACGGCGTCCACGAGGCCTCGCGGAACCCCGCCGCCCGCATCCGCTCCAGCATTTCTGAAGCCGCCGGAAAGCGGCCCACCGACGCTGGCAGGTACGAATACGCTCCCTTCACGCCCGAAATTGCCGTGCCCACGGCAGGTAGCACGCGCTGGAAATACACTCCGTAGAGCTTCCCTATCATCCCATCCGGCTCGCTGCACTCCAGAATTCCCAGCTCTCCGCCCCGCCGCAACAGGCGGACAATCTCCCGCAGCCCTGCATCATAGTCCGCCAGGTTCCGGAAGCCGAAGGCCGACGTCACCAGATCAAACGATGCGTCGGGAAACGGCAGATTCAACGCGTCTGCTTCCACCCATCGTGGCGACGCCCCATTCGACTTGCCAGCGGCTCGCTCCAGCATAGGATGCGCAAAGTCGACGCCAAAAATGCGTGCCCCGGAACGGCTCGCCTGCCGCTCGAGGGCAAACGCCATGTCCCCGGTGCCGCAACACAAATCCAAAATCCGTGCGTCACCACGCGACAAAATCTCGGAAAACGTGCGCGCCGTCCTCCGCCACCACCAGCGGTCAATGTTGAACGACAACACATGATTGAGCAGGTCATAGCGCGGTGCAATCGCCGAGAACATCTCCCGCACAGCCCGCGCCGCCGACGCACGATCGTGCGCCCCCTCCGGCAACGCCCCAATCACCTGCGGCTTGTTCTGGTCGGTCATGCCTAGTCTACGTCGCACATGTTGCCCGGGCACATGTCCGGCTGAAGCCTCCGCCGAAGTCGAACGCTTTTCTTCATGTCCTTCGCGATCCTGAGCGATTGTTTTGCGTTAACGCTCTTCTTCGCGTCCTTCGCGATCCTTAGCGAACTTTGCGGTTAAAGGGTTTCTCTGCGTCCTCCGCGAAACCTCCGCGTTCTCAGCGTTCCAAGCTTTCCTCTGCGTTCTCTGTGTCCTCTGTGGTAAAGACGTCACTCACCCGCGCGACAATTCCCGAATCTCTTCCACCGCCGCCAGCACCACACTCTCCGGCACATCACTCACGATCTCGACCTTGCCAATCTCCGTCGGCAAGACAAAGTGCACGCGCCCATTGCGCGTCTTCTTATCCGACTGCAATC
>Ga0210401_10004024_pt1 | contig 15482 bp, 12 predicted proteins | sample IncBWH32MmetaG_FD_150866 | JGI IMG/M metagenome (GOLD analysis project Ga0210401, IMG submission 150866) | Forest soil microbial communities from Barre Woods Harvard Forest LTER site, Petersham, Massachusetts, United States - Inc-BW-H-32-M | ecosystem: Environmental > Terrestrial > Soil >... | reverse complement strand
ACGAAGGTCATATGAATGCTCTGGATCCTTTGGAGTAAATTCGGATAAGTCGTTCCCGCGAGAATAACTCCGTCAATCAAGCCGTGCTCTTGGAGAACGGGAGGTAGGTCGATCCGATCGGGCGGCGTTCTAGGTGAATAGTGTAACGCCGCAATAATACGTGCTGCTTGACACGAGTGGCGTAGGATTCGACGCCTTGCAGGATGCGTGCATGAAACGGATGTAGAAAATCGCGGTTGCTCAGCAAAAAGCAAACCATCTCCGACCGTCGCCGTAGCATGCGGCGTGCCTGAGCATTGGGACGAAACTTCAGACGGGAGATCGCATCGAGGACACGCGTGCGCGTCTTTCGGCTCACCTGAGAGCTGGAGTTCAGGACACGCGAAATGGTCCCGATGCCGACCCCGGCGGCTCGCGCCACATCGCGAATTGTGGCTTTTTTCTCTGGAACCGCTTCCACCAAGATGACCTCTTTTCTCTCGAGCCTCTCGTTTTTCGTGCGAGTCTCTGAAGAACTGGCCGCGACTGTGCCGCCGATAGATGGCGAGTCTAGCATCCACGAGGCCACCATGTCATATCGTCATTTCAAGGCGGCAGTAGGTTAGCGCGCTGAGAATCCAACGATAGATTCGGCGAATGTTTGCGCTTGACACGTTGGTCTGACTGGATTAGGGTGTGGAACCGGTTCCATGGCACTCGATTAATAGCACTGCAAGGCGAGTGGGGTGTGTGATGAATACGGTCAGCCGTTTGTCTTTCTTTGCTTTGATTTTGGTCAGGAATAGTCCCCATCACACGAACGCCCGAAATCGTGTGATGCTTGCCACGGGACGTTTATTCAAGCGGTGGCATGTCCGCATCGCCGTCCTGCTCGGTGCAATACTTGTCTTGCTCCCCCTTCCCATGGACGGCCAAGCTGTGAATGCGGCACTGCTGGGAACAGTTTTGGACTCGAGTGGCGCCGTCGTAGGCGGGGCAAATAAGTGGGGCAAACGTCACGATCACGGAGATGAAGACCGGATTCCGGCGCGTAGCTTCGACAAACAACAGCGGGAACTATGAATTCGCCGATCTTCCTCCGGGCCAATATGAAGTTGCCGTGGATCACGAGGGATTTCGGCGAGCTGTTCGCAGCTCTATCGATGTCTTGGTGAACAGCGACGTCCGCGTCGATCTGGTGCTTCAACCTGGCTCTGCGAGCGAAACAGTTGTTGTCACCGGGGAAGCTCCCATTCTGCAAACGGATCGCGCGGACATCGGCCGAAAGATCGAAACCCGACAGGTCGAAGATCTTCCCTTGACCTACAACCGCAATTTCCAAGGCCTGCTGAATTTGGTGCCAGGAACGACTCGGGCGCATCGTGAGCATTCGTCCTTCTTCAACGCGCAAGATAGCCTGAGAACAGAGGTAAACGGGCAGTCCGGGCTCGCCAACAACTTGCAATTTGAGGGAGTGGATGATAACGAACGCACGGGCCTACTGCAGGTCTACATTCCGCCAATAGAGGCGATCCAGACCGTGGACGTCACAACCAGCAATTTCGATGCTGAGTTAGGCCGAGCCGACGGGGCAGTCACAAATGTGATTCTAAAGTCAGGGTCCAATGAGTTTCACGGTGCCGCTTACGAGATTAATCGCATCAGCGCACTGGCAGCCCTTCCCTATTTCCAGACAACCACGCCCAAGACGCCCAGCGTTTACAACTACTATGGCGCAAACATCGGCGGGCCGATCATCAAGAACAAGACTTTTTTCTTCGGCGACTTCTTGCGTGTCGATGATCACCAGGGCCAATTCTTTGCGGGGGTAGTCCAGGGCCAATTCTTTGCGGGGGTAGTATCGCCACAAGCCTTCCGGAACGGGGATTTCACAAGCACGTCTACGCCGATCTTTGACCCGTCAACAGGCAATCCCGATGGGACTGGCAGGACACAGATCTCTTGCAGCACGGCGTGCCCCATCAATCCAGCAACGGGCGCGCCTTACCCGGCAGGAACCCTCAATACGATTGATACAACAAGAATCGACCCTGTCGTGCAAGCGATCCTGGCCAAGATTCCCTTGCCGAATGGGAACGCCGCGAACAATTTTCAAGGGACGACGAAATTCGCCAAAGACGGCACGTCGTTTGACGTGAAAGTGGACCACAACGCGACCCCAAACAGCCGCATTTCCGGGCGCTTCAGTTTTCAAAATCAAAGCCTGCTTCAAACACCTATTTATGGTGAAGTGGGTGGACCCTCGAATGGGAACTTCTCGGGAACTGGCACGCAACGTATTTGGAATACGGCAGCGAACTTTAACCATATATTTTCGCCACGCTTGGTGACCGAAGCGCGCTTGGGCGTGAATCACTATCGCAATGTGGCGAACAATACCGACCGCGGGGCAACCATTCAGGGCGAGATCGGCGTGAACATTCCTGGCGCGAATCTCGGAGACCTCAATTCCAGCGGGATGGCATGCGCCAATGTTCCAGGGGCGGCGGGTGGGGGAACTGCTGGCTGCCTGGTGGCGGCGGGTGGGGGAACTGCTGGCTGCCTGGTCGGGTATTCTGGAAGCTTGCCTTGGGTACGCGGCGAAACGAATATTGATGCCGTCAACAGTTGGACAATGACGCGCAGCAATCACACCTTGAAGTGGGGCGTCGACGTTCGACGGGTGCGAGACGATCTGGCGCAATGGCAGTCGCAGAATCCTCGCGGGATCTTCAACTTTAGCGACTCGGTAACTGGACTCAAAGGCGGACCTAAAACCAGCGACCAAGTCAATGGATTTGCTGACTTCTTATTGGATATGCCCAATTCTGTGGGCAGGGATGTGCCGATCAATTCCAAAACGTTTCGAGGCACGGAATTCTTCACGTACGTGCAGGATACCTGGCAGATTAGCAGGAAGCTGACGCTGAGTCCCGGTCTGCGCTGGGAGTTTTATCCGCCCTTCACGCCCGCGTCCGCGGGGCGCTTCTCGAATTATGATCCAACTTCCAATCAGCTGATCATCGCCGGAGTTGGGGGACACCCGCTCAACCTGGGCCGGCAAACAAACTACAAGGATTTCGCGCCGCGGTTCGGAATTGCTTATCGCTTGACCGAGCAGACTGTCGTACGCGCAGGTTATGCGTTAAGCTACGCACCTTTTCCTGACAACGACTACGCCTTTAACTTTCCTGTGTTACAGAACAATGTGTTCAATGCACCAAACGGCTTCAGCGCCGCCTCTCCCTCGATGGCAACTGGATTTCCACCGCCGATCGTCACAGCGATTCCTGCAAGCGGGATTATCCCGGTTTCGGGAGCGCTCGCGCACTCGAGCTACGTCGATGTCAACCTGAAGTTTCGTGAACCTTACGTAGAATCTTGGAACTTGGCCGTGCAACGCGCTCTGCCGGGAAAGTTCGTCGTGGAAGCGGCCTACGTCGGCAATCACGGCGTAGATTTGCCCACGGTGTTTAACCTCAACGCGGCAACCGTTGCCGGATCAGGTCAAGCGGGCCGGCCTCTCGTGCAGCGCTTTGGCATCGACGGCCCGAGTGGCGATGTACCGCTTAAGTTCGTGGGCACAAGTTCGAGCTATCATTCTCTCCAGGTAAAGTTCGACCGGAAGTTTTCGAACGGCTTTCTGATGAGCACTGCTTATACATACAGCAAAGCTCTCGGATATAAGTCCGACGGTGGCTCGGTCACGATTAATAGTACCGTTGGAGGTCTTGCTGACTACATCGGCGGAGACATTCGTAGGAACTATGCTCCATTGGAATACGACCGCCGCCACACTTTCGTGAATAGCTTGGTTTATGAGCTTCCCTTTGGAAAATCCAAACCGTTCGTGGCTTCGGGCATTGGCAGTCAGCTTCTTGGCGGATGGCAGGTCAGCACGATATTAACGATGATGAGCGGGCTACCCTTGGTCTTAAGCGGTGGCGGAACACTAAACGCCCCTGGGAATCAGCAAGTGCCCAACTTCAATGGAACCTTCAAAATACTGCACCATATTGCGACGTCCTGGTTCGAAACCAGCGACTTTGCCAAAGGCCCCGACAACGCTTTGGGGACGGCTCCGCGCATCGCGTTCAGTGGCCCGGGACTGTTTGACTTCGATGCGTCGCTGTTTCGCAGGTTCCCCATCAAGGAGCGAGTGGGCTTGGAATTTCGCGCGGACGCTTTCAGCATAACGAACACGCCCCAGTTCAGCAATCCGGTGACAAACTTCAATTCGAGCAGCTTTGGCCTGGTGACCAGCACGCGCACGGCTCCTTTTGGAGGAAATCGCTCGGTCCAGTTGGGCGCGAAGCTGACATTCTGACCCTATCGGCGCAAAAGCAAGATCTGCCATCGTCCGACCGAAGAGTCTCAGAGTCTTATTGCCTGGACAGTTTTGACAATAAGTCAGCATATAAATACGAGTGCCGACATTAAGCAAAACGGATTTCTGGCGTTGTCGTCGCCTTCCGATCAGAAACCCCCGATCACCACGCTTTGCCCGTTATCGGGGGAGTGGCTGCAACCGGTTCTCAGGGACGTGTCGTTGCCTATCCCGTTACTACTACTGCAACGTGTCGTATTCTTACGCTACCGAAAACGGCAGCTGCTCTACGCCCAGCAGTTAACGAATTGAGAGATCCGATGATCACACGACGGAGATTCCTTGCCACCACAGCATGCACCGTGGCTGGCGCACGTTTTCACGCACAAGTTCAAGGCAAGGTTCGGGTTGTCCTAAGCATCCCCAAGGAAGCGATTGGTCCTCGTATGCCGATCGACTTTGTTGGTCTGTCTTATGAGGTGCAGCAGCTCGCGGACCCGAGTTTCTTTTCGGCGCAGAACAGCGGCTTGATTCATGAGTTCAAAGCACTATCGTCAACCGGTGTGCTGCGCCTTGGGGGCAACACCAGCGAGTTCGCTTACTGGAAACCTACGCCTGACTCTCCCGAACCAGAACATCCTCAAGTCCGTGAGGTCACGGGCGAGCCGAAGGCTCGGTACTACGGGGTGACGGTCGAGGCAGTCAGGAACCTGGAGGAGTTCCTCCGAGCCACTGGTTGGACCTGCGTGTACGGCATCGGGATGGGCACGAATACACCGGCACGCGCCGCCGAGGAAGCGGCCTTCGTAGCCGAGACGCTGGGCAACCGCCTGCAGTACTTCCAGATCGGAAACGAGGCAGATCTATTTGACCGACATCTGCGCGATCCGAAGGCGTGGTCAGCCAAAACGTATCTGCAAGAATGGCTCACGCTGGCGCGGGCAATCGCAATTCGGGTGCAGGCCGCAAAGTTCGGCATGCCTGATGTGGCGGGTGCCGTATCATGGCTAACCGAGATTGCGGATCAATGGCCCTCCATCCAGGCTCCACCTCAAGTAACTACCCTGACTCATCATTATTACTTTGGCGGGCCGGCGACGAACCCCGAGGTCAACATTTCGAACCTGCTGAAACCTGCGACGATGCAAAAGGTGCAGAACACAGCGAGTATCGCAACGGCTGCTGCCAGTAAGATCGGTGCGCGCGTGCGGATGATCGAAGGCAACACCTGCTATCGCGGAGGCAAGCCGGGTGTCTCCGACGTCTTTGCTGCTGCGCTTTGGTCAGCCGACTACTCGCTGCTGCTGGCGAGTAACGACTACTCCGGCGTCAATCTGCACGGTGGTACGGGCAAATCCGTGGCCAATTCCGTGGGAGGGTCGTTGCCCGGCGATGCGCTTTTGCAAGCGAATGGCGAAACCCCCGAACAAATTGCAGCACATCCGCATCCTTTCTATACACCGGTTGCGACGTTTGGCTCGGAGTATCTGTTGGAGCCAGTCGCGTACGGGCTCAAGTTTGCAGGCTCGTTCAGCGGCGGAACACTGTTAAAAACGGAGTTCTCGACGAAGCTCCAGGATGCGGGAGTCAATGCAACCGCGTATGCCGCGAAACTGCCTGGCGGGCACACATCCGTGATCATTCTGAACAAGGACGCGGCAGTAGACGTTGAGGTCGAACTCGACTTTGGTCTCGGCATGAGCGGAGCGGTGGAAACCGGAACACTACACGCATCGGCACTAGACAGCCGCGAAGCGCACATCACCACGTCAACGAAGGCCGAGTCGCTCAAGCAGGGTAGGTACTCCGTCATTGTTCCCCATGCGAGTGGATTATGCGTGACACTGAGTTGAAGCTCTGACACTTTTCATTTCATCTGTGGACCTGTTTAAAGTCGAAATAAGCCAGATTCATGTTGCCGAGCGTCAATATGTGTACAGTGATGACGTTTTTCCCCTTGCTGAGGTGAACTTTGAAAAGTTGCGAGGCCAGGTTCCAGTGGTGCCATTGACGCCAGGCAAGCGGGTCTGCAGGATCGTTTGTAGACGTGATCTCGAGAGGTCCGGTCGCGTCCTTTCCATTCACATCGACTGATATGGTTCCACCACGATTTGATGTGTAAAGGAAATCGGCTGCGTACGTTCCCGCATGGATCACATTTACCGAAATGTTGAACCACTCTCCGGGTTCGGTCCAGCCAACATAAGGCAAGCCTTCGGGAGGAACGGTCTTGTCGAAGGGATTGTCGTCAACCGGGTTCGGCTTCCGGTGAAACTTCGTGTATGAAGTATCTACTCCCTCATGGATACGAAATTCATTGAGGTAGGTCCCATCAGCCGGATTCAACTCTCCACTGCCGTGATTTTGCGGATCGGTATCGTGATACGCGACTCCTTGGCCGCCCAAGTCATAGTAGGCGCACAAAACGCGCCCCGGTATTTTCTGTGGACCGTCTCGATAGCCGCTGTCGTGATACGGCAAGCCCTTGTACTGACTCAAAAATGACTGGGAAAACGTAGTCGTCGTTAATGTCGACGCTGCTATGAAGCATAAGAAAAACACTCGTGGGCTCATTCTCCAACTCCCCTCAACACCCTACCTACAAATCGAATGCTCCGATGGACAGCTCGGGCTGTCGGTAACCAGAGCCGGCGAAGCTTCCTTAAATCAGGGGAAGTATCGATGGCGGCTGGCGTCCGACCGTTTACATGGACATGCGCACCTTCGCTCCCGAGCGACTTGGCGATGGCAAACCCGATCCCTGCCGTCGATCCCGTCACCAGCGCGATTTTTTCAGTAGGTCTTAGGTCCAAGTCATTCTCCTGTAGAAAACCGGTGCGCTCTGGTCGTTGCGTGGTTGGCTCTGCCTGAGCTGGCCGCTCCCGGTCCCTTGTAATTTCCCATTTGATCCACTTCAGATCCAGTACAAAGATGGAGCAATGGACTAGAAGACTGGGGCCAACAGCAAGGTGATGAACGTAGCGACGGCCAGTCCACCGATCTGGGCGTAGCGCAAAGGCTACCAGAGCGGGCCACGTCCAAGGATCGTCAGCTAAGCAACAATGAAAACTGAAATTAGGTTAAGAGCGGCGAAGACGATTGCCAAGCTGGCTTAAAATGGTGCTGACGTTTGTCAGCTTAACCGCAATCGGTTAGTCCTATAAAAATTTGACTCGCTTTGGTGGGGTCGGTCAACGCGACAGGCTGCCTAGACGCGACGTTCCTGTCGTATCGCCGTTAGTGAATATTCGGCCGGGAGTTCATCAAACATGATCTTGAGCTCGGGTCGCTGCCCTGCGCTCGAACTGGCCTTGGCGGTTCTGCTCTTGGTCCCTGTCAGCACCTCAGCGTGGGCAAGAGTTGGCGATGGCGCTGACACCTCGCTCGATTCTCCGCTGGACACCGAAACCATCAGGCTTTCCGTCGTCGAGGGCAAGGATATCCGCTTTGCACGGATATCCAGCTCCCAAGGCCTCTCTCAGGTTAGGGTTTCGGATATCGTTCAGGACGACCAGGGGTTTATTTGGTTCGGGACCTGGAACGGCTTGAATCGCTACGACGGTTATAGACCAGGGGTTTATTTGGTTCGGGACCTGGAACGGCTTGAATCGCTACGACGGTTATAACTTCAAAGTCTTCAAACACGATCCGGAACGTCCGGAAAGCCTCGGTGGGGTCTACATCTATTCGTTGTTTAAGGACCGCGCCGGCACGATTTGGGTCGGAACAGACCAGTCTCTCGACCGCTTTGACCCGCTTACGGAAAAATTCAGTCACTATCATTTCGATGTTCCGGATTCAAGTGGCTTACCGACGACCGTCAACCAGATCAGCCAGGACTCGTCAGGCATGTTATGGCTGTCCACTCGCAAAGGACTATTCCGACTGGATCCCGTCACGGGTAAGACCAAGCACTTTTACCACGACCCGGGAGACCCTTCCAGCCTCTTCCGACTGGATCCCGTCACGGGTAAGACCAAGCACTTTTACCACGACCCGGGAGACCCTTCCAGCCTCGGGATAACGATATCAAGTCCACCGGTGAGGACAGAGCCGGCCGATTTTGGGTCGGCACCAGCCAGACTCTCGACGAATTTGATAGGAACACGGGAAAAGTGAAGAGGCACGTCCTTACAGGGGAGTCGGGTATCGGGCTCTGGTTCCACGAAGACCGTTTCGGCGTGTTTTGGATCATCTACGGCCCTGACGGCTCCATCGCCACGTTCGATCCCAAGACGAACAAACTGACTCGCTATGGATTCGACTCACGAGACCCCGAGAGTAACTTGAAGAACCCGGCCTACGCCCTGCTGGAGGACCACGAAGGCACCATGTGGTTTGGAACGGCCGTCCGTGGATTGCTCAAGTTCGACCGCGAGCATCGGCGTTTCATCAGCTACCACAACATCCCTGGTGATCGCGACAGTCTTGTCGACAACCGAGTCATAACCCTGTTCGAGGACCGCGAAAAGAATATTTGGGTCGGAATGCACGACGTGGAGCCGCACTTCTTTGCTCCCAAACCGCCGCCGTTCGCAAAATTTGCGAACCCCTCCGGCGGTCGCAACAGCATAAGTCCGGGTCTCGTTGGGGCTCTCTATGAGGATCGGCAAAGCGTTTTGTGGGTCGGCGTCAATCGTTCGCTGGTGCGAATTGATCGAAAGACCGGCTTGTCCTCTAGTTTCCAGCCAGCCGCCGGGTCTGAAGTGCTTTCGATCATCGAAGACGGACCAGACGTTCTTTGGATAGGAGGCACGAATCCGCTGTTGCGTTTCAACCGGAAAGCGGGAGAACTTCGACGCTACGTTCACGATCGCTCCGATCCCTCAACCTTGTGTAGCGGTGCCGTACAGCGGTTGCTTATCGATCACCGTGGCACCTTGTGGGCAGCCACGTGGGATGGTCTCTGTCGTTTCGATTCGCTGACGCAGCGGTTCACAACCTACAAGCCAGACCCGAAAACCCGAGGCCTGAACTATTACGCCATCGCAGAGGACCCACAAGGCAACTTGTGGCTTGGCGGCAATTTAGGGCTGCACCGATTCGATCAAAAAACCGACCAGTTCACAGTCTACAGCCACAAGTCCGACGACCCGCGCAGTCTCAGCGACAACCGCGTAGTCGCCATCTATTTCGATCGCGCCGGAAGCATGTGGGTTGGCACTCAAAACGGCCTGGACAAATTTGATCCCAGGACAAGCACATTTACCGTTTACAACGAGCGCGATGGCATGGGGGGGAATGTTGTGAGCTGTATTCTCGAAGACCAGCGCGCTCTGCTTTGGATGAGCACGAATAAAGGAGTATCGAGCTTTGACCCGCGAACCCAGAAATTCAGCAACTACAGTGTGGCAGACGGTCTTCCCGGCCCAGATCTTACCGGGTGGGGCGCCTGCTTCAAGAGCGCCGCGGGTGAAATGTTTTTTGGAGGCTTCAGCGGAGTCACCGCATTCTTTCCCGACCAGGTAGTGGCCGACGAGGTCGTTGCGAACACGTTTGTCCCGCCGATTGTATTGACCGATTTCCGATTATTCGGAAGCCCGGTCACCCTCAGCCCCGGTTCGCCCCTGAAGAAAGCAGTCAACTACACCGATACAATCACACTCTCCCACTCGCAAAACATATTCTCTATCGGGTTTTCCGCATTGAGCTTTTTCAATCCTGCGACGAACCGCTATCGCTACCGGTTGGAAGGATTGGACCAAAAGTGGAATGAGGTAGGAAGTGATCAGCGGCTTGCTAGTTACACGACGCTGCCGGCAGGTACTTACATGTTTCATGTGCAGGGTGCGAGCCGCCGCGGACCATGGAGCGAACCCGGCGCACAACTGCGCATCCAGATCCTGCCGCCGTGGTGGAATACGTGGTGGTTCCGAGCGCTATGGGCGGCTATTTGCCTAGCACTGCTTTGGGGGCTTTATCGGGTGCGCATCCAGCAACTGCGGCGCCAGGAAAAGAAGCTGCGGGATGTCATCGAAACCATGCCGACATTTGCCTGGACCGCTTTGCCCGATGGCTCCGTGGACTTCGTCAATCGCCACTGGCAGGAATACACGGGTTTGTCCACCGAAAGGACTGTTGGCTCAGGCTGGCAATCCGCCGTTCACGCCAGGGACTTGAAGCGACACACGGAGAAGTGGAGCGTGTCTCTGGCGACCGGCGAGCCCTTCGAGAATGAGGTACGCTACCGGCGGGCAGCGGATGAGCAATATCGTTGGTTCTTAGCTCGCGCCGTGCCGCTGCGGGATCAACGAGGCAAGATCCTCAAATGGTACGGTATCTCGACCGACATCGAGGATCGGAAGAGGGCTGAAGAAGCGCTTCAGCGAAGCCAGTTTTATATCAGTGAAGGACAGCGCGTTGCCCACATGGGAAGTTGGGCCTTCACCGCAGATGGATTCGAACATTGGTCTTCCGAATTGTTCCACATTCACGGCCTTGATCCACGTGGCAAGCCGCCAACCGTAGAAGAATACTTGGCTCTTGTACACCCGGAAGATCGCGAGTTCATGAAACAAAGCATCGCGAAGATGCTGGATGACCATCTTGCTTTCGACTTTACAAGACGAATGGTGCGGCCTGACGGAGCGATTCGTCACATACGTTGTGTGGGTGTTCCGGTCACGCAAGGGGGGACTTTTCAGGGTTTCCTTGGGACAGGGATGGATGTTACTGAGCAAGAGCGACTGACGGAGGAACTGCGCCTCAGTGAGCGGTATCTCAGCGAAGCGCAGAGTCTGGCACACACGGGCAGTTGTGCCATTGATGGTACGAGTCGCGAGACCGTGTATTGGTCCGACGAAATGTTCAGACTTTTCGATTTTGATCCACAACAGGGTTTACCGATGTTCGACCAATGGCTACAGCGAATACACCCAGAAGATCGCGATAAGGTGAAGCTGGCGAGTGAAAGGTCGTTCTTCACGAAAGAAACTTGCGACTAGAGTTCAGAATCGTGAAGCCCGATGGAACCGTCAAACACATTCATGGCATCGGCCATCCAGTCTTGAGTGCAAGTGGAGAGCTTGTTCAAGTGCTCGGCACAATGGTCGATGTCACCGAGCGCACGCGCGCCGAAGAAGCGCGCGACAGGCTACGACAACTCGAGGCCGACCTGGCGCACATTAATCGTGTAAGCACGTTGGGGGAAATGGCCGCGTCGCTGGCACACGAAATCAAGCAGCCCATCGCTGCAACCATCACCAGCGCCAACAGCTGCGTTGAATGGCTCGCGCACGAACCTCCCAATCTTGATCGGGCCCGGGCGGCAGCAGCCAGAATCGATAAGTATGGGAATCGTGCGGCAGAGATCATCGACCGTATACGTTCGTTCTACAAGAAGTCACCTCCACAACGTGACTTGGTTGACGTGAACGGAATTATCCAGGAAATGCTAACGCTGCTGAAAGGTGAGGCCAATCGATACTCGGTTGGCATGCGCACAGAACTTGCGGCCGAACTTCCCAAAATTACGGCGGATCGTGTGCAGCTGCAGCAGGTCTTCATGAATCTGATTCTCAACGCCATCGAAGCCATGAAGGACTCAGGCGGAGAGCTTACGGTTAAGTCGGAACTGCAGAACAGTCAGTTCCAGTTCTCGGTCAGTGACACGGGCGTGGGGTTGCCAACGGAGAAGATCGATCAGATCTTTTCTGCATTCTTTACCACCAAGCCCCAAGGCAGCGGCATGGGATTATCCATCAGCCGCTCCATTGTCGAGTTGCACGGAGGCCGTTTGTGGGCCACGGCGAACGATGGACGCGGTGCCACGTTCCATTTCACTTTGCCGATCGCAACAGAACCCTTGCAACTGCGCGCAACTGGAACGTGATTCAGTATCCCTCGGGTTGCCTCGCGGTGATACAGATCGAGACCAGAGCAAGCCGACCGCAGTCCTGAACGTGCGCTGGATTGCTTTTGGTGCTGTTAGCGTCTAGCCAAGAGCAGGAGCTCGACAACCAGTCGGAACGGCGAGACCAAAATGATCACTCTACTGCCCGATCACAAGGGAAGGTGATTTGGGAAACACTATGGCACGATGCCGTCTTCTAGCAGGTGCGGCGAGGAGCTGATGTACTCCGACAACGCCCGCTCAGTGGCGAACCCCGGAATCAGGCTGACCCAGTTGCTTTCCTCTCTGATAGCCTCTTCCATCGCGATGAATGCCTCGTCCGGCACCTGGCTGATCGTCGGGCGCCAGATGCGCATGTTGGGGTGCGCTTCGGGGGGCAACTCGACTACATAAGTCGGCGTGAGAGGCCCCGTTGTCAGATCCCACCGGACCTGAATGCGCCTGCCCATCTCGCCAAGATCGCCGCCCTGAGGAGGGACGCTCGGACTCCATTCGCCGTCTTCAATCTGCTTGCGAAGGACTGTGCCAATACGCCCCACGCGCCAGTTCTTCAACTGGACTATGACTTTGTCTCCAGCATTGATCTGCATAAGGTATCTGCGAGCGTCGGACCAGGCTCTTACTTTTGTGGGTGTCTGAAGGCCATATTCGTCCGGTGGCCAACCCCACTGCGACAATCTGCTCCCGAAACCAGGTATGCCAGAGGCCGGGGTATTCGTCTTCCATACACGTCGGCTTGGAAGAGAACGAAGGGCAGCACTTCGTGCTAGTGCCAGTTGATGGCAGCGTGCAAGACGCGTTGCGTGAGATGGTACAAACCACGCAGAGCGAAATGAGTGAGATTGACGACCCTCCGCTCCCCTACGAACCCTCTCAGAAATATGCCAGCCTCGAACACTTGTATCTGGCGCTTGATGACGAAATGGCAGCGCAGATTCGAACCCTTCATCAGGCTAACAACTTGCCTGTGAACGGGAAGGTGATGTCGGACACGTCAAATGTGTTTTGTTACTTCGCCAGAATGGTCGATGGTAAGAAGCATCGTCTGACGGCGATTAGGCGGGCGACCGCCTTCAAAGGAATTCTCAAAAGTAGGCTCGTTCAATTCACCACTGACGCATTAAGGCTTGTCCCAGACAAGGTATTCAAACTTGACAGTGATTTCGATATTCTCGCCGACGACGGAGGGGTCTCCATCTTGAGACCCAGCGGTTTCGAGTTTGTTGGTCAACTCAAGGAAGCAATTCTCGCTGCGGCACCTGCCAATGTGAAGCTGATTCAGAGCGACTTACCGTTCGTAGATTTTGCTCCCATTGTGCAATACGCTTCGAAACATCCTCGTGCTGCCCGCTATATCGCTTCGATCCGTGCGCAAAAAGAGGCACGCAACGTTGACAAATCCTCTCTGCTGAAACTCTGTGAGAACACGGGCGTCAAGGTAGAGGAGGTTAAGGGCAAACTGATCATTGAGGATTCCAGCGTCATGGACTTTCTAGGAGTGCTAGATCGTCGCTTGTATCAGGTCGAACTTGTGAAGGGTTCGCCGGAGTCGTTCAGAGCCGCGAGTCGGAGAAAAATCATAAGCGGGTCGTGACCCTGTCAAGTGTGTGGGCTTCGAATTACCTCAGACTGGCTTGCGGTTATTGCTAGGGTGACCAATCTGGGTGGTCACAAAGGCTGCCCGCACTTCTGATACGCCCCATCCGCCCCGAACCCCATCCGGCAGCCGGAACGCCCTAGAATCGGCTTTCACGCCGAATCTACCGAAACTTCACATTCCCGTCACATTGATCCGTTAGACTGTGATTCGCTGCGTTCTGCAAGTCCTGCTGCTGATCTGGGAAGGTCGGCTTCCCCACGGGAACCAAGCGCACTGGGGCACGACTCAACGCAGCACACTGTAGTGATCGCACAAGCTGTGAATAAGAGTCACTGAAGGCGATTCGGCTTGGAATCGCCATCCTCGTCTAAGTGAACCTGATCTGCCTTCGGATTTCCGTTCTTGTCCAAGCCTTGGGCAAGCCACGCTTGACGTTGAACCTCGTCAAGCCTGTCTTCCGCTTCCTTGATCCAATGGCGATAGGTCTCGCGAACCTCCTTGGGAGACGTGCCCACCATATCAGCCACGTCCTCGACACGGACACCCGCAGCCAGCAATTCAGTAATTCGGTAGTGCCGGAATCCGTGCGGCGTCATTTTGACTCCTGATTGCCGGATCACCTTGTTCACGTCCTCACGCCACTTCACATACGTGTCCGGGAATGCCGGAGAACCCAAAGCCTCAAGCTGCTCAGCCAGAGATTGGCTGATGCGAACACGGTAGCGTTCATTTGTCTTCGTCCGGTTACCACGAATCAACGTTCGGTTTTGCACGACCGGGCGACGTTCCGGCTTCGAAACACCGTACTTCTCGCCATCACTCAGCGACATGCCGAATTTGTGAGCATCCACAATCGCCATCGCTGATTCACGCATCAGGCGGACGAGGACGCCGACCCGCCCGGTCGCCGTGGCAAGCACCCTTTCCATTTCCTGCTTGGTAGGTGGAACGACTTCCCTCTGTTCATATTTGATCCGGAACTGCGGGAAGATGCGGGTGTCTGGACTCGGGTTCTTTTCGATGTAGCCCATACCGACCGCCCAACTGAAGAATCCGGTGATGACCGCCCAATGAACCGAAAGGCTACTGCTATCGCCCGTGCGGTACGGCAGGCTGTTGCGGAACCTCATCGCCCGTTCAGGGGTGAGGGCTGTCAAAAGGATCACGTCGTTTTCCTTGCACCATGCAACGAGCTTGTCGCTCATGAGTTTTGCCTTCTTGATCCCGATTCTGTTCTGCTCCTTAAATTTCAGCCATTCCTCGACCGCAGCTTGAACCGTGACGTTCAGGCGAACTGGTTTACCTTCCAGCAGGGCCTCAAGGTCAGTCTTAAGCCGCTTGACATTGGTCTGCGCTTCCGACCAGATGCGGGTCTCGGCAGACCTCTTGTTCTGCCCACGATGAAGTTTGTTCCCGTCCAGCGTCGCGTTCGGCGTCCCCGACCAGTTGAACTGAAACCAGAGTGAGCATCCACACCGGGGGTGATAGCGGTCATCCTTGTGCTTGCAGCCCGCCCAGTGGCGGCGGTAAATCGTAATTTCCATATTGGGGTCTCCTTTTCTGCCCCTACGACTGAAATACTGGGAAAAGGAGAAATCCGCGGAATTTGGTCAGCCCCGATCTAGTATAAATCTAGGACAAAGTTGGGGGCTGAAATGAAAATCGCCAGTGTTTATGCGGGCAAAAGAATGGCTCCTCAGGTAGGACTCGAACCTACAACCCTC
>Ga0210401_10004023_pt1 | contig 15483 bp, 17 predicted proteins | sample IncBWH32MmetaG_FD_150866 | JGI IMG/M metagenome (GOLD analysis project Ga0210401, IMG submission 150866) | Forest soil microbial communities from Barre Woods Harvard Forest LTER site, Petersham, Massachusetts, United States - Inc-BW-H-32-M | ecosystem: Environmental > Terrestrial > Soil >... | reverse complement strand
GGGTGCTGCTCAGCACCCACGGCGGCGGCGCCAATCTTTGGCTGGTGTCCGCGGACGGCCGGAAGATGGAGCGCCTCACCGATGACGAGCGGGGCATCGCGGACCCCGCCGATGTGGTCCCCCAAAGCCTTTCGCTCAGCCCGGACGGGCAGACCCTGGCGTGGGTGCAGCACGGCCGGGCCTGGACCATGGATCTGGTGCGGCGCCAGCCGCGCACCCTGGGCGCCGAAACCGACGTGCGGGCCGTTTCCTGGAGCCCGGACGCCAGCTGGCTGGGCCTCATCGCCGGCGACAGCGTCCATAAGATCGGCCCCAACGGCGAGCCGGACCTGCTGCTCAGCCCCTACGGCTGCAAACAGCCCACCCTCCTGTGGGACCCCACCCCCAAATCGGACCAGCTCTATTTCATGGGCGGAGGCGTGCGCCGCGTCGACAACCAGCGGCGCACCAACCTGGTGCAGCCCAGCCCGGTGCAGCCCAACGACATCAGCCTGATGGCCGGCGGCAAGGAAGCGGTCTTCCTGGACCTGGCCGCCAACGGCGAGGCCGAGGTCTACCGGGTCACGCTCACCGGCAAGCCGGCGCTGACCCAGGTGACCCAGGGCGGGGCCAAGGCCGCCTGGGCCTCCAACCAGAACATCTATTTCCTGCGGGATGGGCAGCTCTGGCGCTGCGACCCTGACGGCGGAAAGGCGCGTCCCCTGGTGATGGCGTCGGTGAAGGCGGTCAGCATAGGATCCTTGCCCCCGCTGGCGGGAGTCTGCCCATGAAGCGAGCGCTAAGCACGCTCTCACTGGCCCTGGCCCTGCTTCCCTGGGCCGGCGCCTGCCGCAAGGCCCCCCCGCCTCCCGCGGTGGTGGTCAAACCCACGCCCACCCCGCTCCCGCTCTCAGACACCCTGGTTTACGCCCACGCCGGCCAGTTGTGGCTGGCCAAGGCCGACGGAAGCCCGGCGCGCGTGCTTGCGGCGCCCGGCCGGGGCCAGGCCTATTGGCTGCCCGTCAGCGCCGCCGATGGCGGGGTGCTGGCCTGGCTTTCCAAGGCGGACGGAAGCCAGAACGTGGTCCATGTGGGCATGGACGGCGCCGTGCAGCCGCTCACGGACATTGGCGAGACGGCCCTGCCCGACATGAAGGATGTGCGCCTGGGCAACGCCCCGGCCTGTTCCCCCGACGGCAAGCGCGTCGCCTACGGCTTCAACGGCGACCTTTGGATCATGGACGCCAACGGCTACAACGCCGAGACGCTCATCAGCGACGGCGCCAGCTACGCCCCTGCGTTCTCGCCGGACGGCAAGCAGCTGGCCTACGTCAACGGGCACCGCGGCCATTACGACCTGTGGATCAGCGACCTGTCCAGCCACGACACCTACCAGGTCACCGATTTCGAGGGCTACAGCGTGGGCCGCCCCCAGTGGCTGCCCAACGGCCAACGGGTGATGATGACCCGGTCCCGCGGGGACGAAAGCGACCTGGTCCAGGTGCTGGCCGCCACGGACACGCCGCTGGCGGACGCCGACGTGCTCACCAAGGACCACGTCAGCGCGGGCGCGGTCATCAGCGCCAACGGCATCCACCTGCTCTTCAGCTCGGCGCGGGCCAGCGGACCGGCCGAGGACGGCATGGCTCCGCTGTGGGACCTTTTCCTGGCCGACGTCACCGGGAACAACGCCAAGCGCCTGACCACGGACGGTGGCATCTCCCCGGCCTGGATCGGGACCGTCGCGGAGCCGGCCGCGGCGAACCTGCCCGTGGCCCAGAACAGCCCCGCCCGCCCCGCAGCGGCCGCCGGGCCTGCCGCGGCCCCGGCCACCCCGCCCAAGCCCCAGCCGCCGGCCGCCGCACTACCGCCCAAACCGCAGGCTCCCGCCCCCCAGGCCCCCGTGGCTCCGGCTCCGCAAGCCCCCGCGGCCCAGCCCTCCGGCCAGGGCGTTCCGTCGGCGCCGCCGCGCCCCAGTCCCCCGGCCGCATCGGCCAACCCCGTGCCCAAGCCGCCGGTCCAGCCCAACAGCGGCATGCCCTCGCCCGCCAAGCCGGCGGTGCAAGCCGTGGCCGCGAACCCGGCCGCGGCGCAACCGTCCGCCCCGGCGGCCCAGGCCGCGCCGACCCAGCCGCCCCTGAAGGCCGCGCCGCTGCGGCTGCGCTATGAGGGCAGCTTTGACGCCAAGGACAGGCTCAGCCCGGCCGGCCTGGCCAACCTGAAGAAGCTGTCCCAGCGCGTGACCGAATACTCCGGAGAGCAGGTCAGCGTCTTCGGCCCGCTCGACAACAGCCCCCTGCGCGGCCACTACGCCTCGGCCGAGGCCCGCTCCAAGGCCCGCGCCCAGGCCGTGGCCACGGAGCTGGCCAAGCAGGCCAAGATCGCCCCCGCCGGGATCCGCGCCCTGCCCTACAGCCCCCCGGGCTCGGGCGGCATGCCCAACAGCATCCAGATCTACGTCGAGATCAAGTAGGGGCGCGATTCATCGCGCCCAAAGCGCTGAAATAAAAAAGAGAGGCAGGGAGCGATCCCTGCCTCTCTTTTTTGTGCGCTGCCTTCGTTGGCTAAAGCCCCAACAGCTTCCTAAAGCCCGCCTCATCCAGGACGGGCACGCCCAGCTTCTGCGCGTTCTTCAGCTTGGACCCGGCGGCTTCGCCGGCCACCACGTAGGCGGTCTTGGCGCTGACGCTGCCGCTGGCCTTGCCGCCGCGCTTGCGAACTTCGGCTTCGGCCTGGTCGCGGGGGATGCTCAGCTCGCCGGTGAAGACAAAGGTCTTGCCGTCCAGCTCAGCGCTGGCGGCCTGCTCCTCTTTCAGGAGCTGCGTGTTCAGCCCGGCCTTCTGCAGGCGCTTGAGCAGGGCCTTGGCTTCCTTGCGCTTGAAAAAGCTCCGCACCGCCGCCGCGGCCAAGGGCCCGAAGTCCGGCACCTTGGCGAGGGCCGCCTCATCCGCGGCCAAGATGGCGTCCAGCGAGCCGAAGGCCTTGGCCAGGGCCGCGGCGCTGCGCTCTCCCACACCCGGGATGCCCAGGCCGTAGAGGAGGCGGCCCAGGCCGCGGCCCTTGCTGGCTTCGATGGCCTCGACGAGGTTGGCGGCCGACTTTTCGCCGTGGCGCTCCAGGCCGGTCAGGTCCATCAGGGTCAGGCCGTAGAGCCCGGTGATGTCCCTCACCAACCCGGCCCTCAGCAGCTGCTCAACCACGGCCGGGCCCAGTCCCTCGATGTCCATGGCGTCGCGCTTGGCCCAGTGCTCCAGTCGGCCGGCCACCTGGGCCGGGCAAAGCAGGTTCACGCAGCGCACGGCCACGAAGCCTTCCTCGCGCTCCACCGGATCGCCGCAGGCCGGGCAGGCCTTGGGGAAGGCCCAGGGTCTTTCCTTGCCGGTGCGCTTTTCCTTCAGCACCGCCGCCACCTTGGGGATGACCTCCCCGCCCTTTTCGATCAGCACCCTGTCGCCCACGCGGGCGTCCAGCTCGGCCAGCTGTTCGGCGTTGTAGAGGCTGGCCCGGCTGATGGTGGAGCCGCCCAGGCTGACCGGCTGCAGCAGGGCCACGGGGGTGATCACCCCGGTTCGCCCCACGCTGGCCTCGATGCCCAGCAGGGTGGTCTCGGCCTGGCCGGCCTTGAATTTGTAGGCGATGGCCCAGCGGGGGCTCTTGTTGGTGGCGCCCAGGATGGCCTGGTCCTCGTAGCCGTCCACCTTGATGACCAGGCCGTCGATGTCGAAACCCAGGGTGGAGCGCTTGCCTTCCCACAGGGCGCAGAGCTTCAGCACCGGATCCAGGCCAACGCACTTCTTCCAGTGCCCGTCGTGGGGCACGCCCAGGCCGGGCAGGGCTTCCAGGAACCGGCTGTGGGAGGACCAGGGCTGGGGCTCGGCCCCGCCCAGGGTGTAAAGAAAAAGGCGCAGCGGGCGCTGCGCCACCAGGGCGGGATCGAGTTGTTTGAGGCTGCCCGCGGCCACGTTGCGGGGGTTGGCGAAGAGCGGCTCACCGGCGGCCGCCCGCTCCGCGTTGATGCGCTCAAAGCCCTTGTGCTCCAGGTAGACTTCCCCGCGCAGCTCCAGGCGGCGGGGGGCCTTGCCCTTCAGGAAGCGGGGCAGGTCCTTGATGGTGCACAGGTTGGCCGTGATGTCGTCCCCGGCTTCGCCGTCGCCGCGGGTGGCGCCGGCCTTGAAGGCCCCGTTTTCGTAGTGCAGGGCCACGGCCAGCCCGTCGATCTTGAGCTCTACCACGTAGTCCACGCGTTCGCGCTTGAGCAGCTTGCGCACGCGTTCGTCGAAGGCGCGCAGGTCGTCCTCGCTGTAGGTGTTGTCCAGCGAGAGCATGGGGCGGGGGTGCTTGAAGGCGGCGAAGCCCTGGCTGCGCTTCTCGCGCACGGTGCGGGTGGGGCTGTCCGGGGTGGCTAGGCTTGGATGGGCCGCTTCCAGGGCCCGCAGCTCCGCCATCAGGGCGTCATAGGCCTGGTCGCTGATCCTGGGCGCGGCCTTCTGGTAGTAGGCCTCGTCGTGGCCGGCGATCTCGGCGCGCAGGGCTTTTGCCCTGGCGGCCGCGGCCCTCGGAACCGGCGTCTTCCCCGCCTGCGGCGCCATGGTCAGCGCTTGGCCCGCTTGCGGGGCTTGGGGGAACGGGCTTCCAGGGCCTCAATGCGCTTGGCCAGGCGCGCCAGCAGGTCCATGGTCGGGTCGGGCAGCTTCTCGTGGCTGAGCACATCGTTGGCGTCGCCCTTGCGCCAGCGCACCACCTTGCCGGGGATGCCCACCACGGTGCTGTGCGAGGGCACGTCGTGCAGCACCACGCTGTTGGCGCCGATGCGGGTGTCGGAGTGGATGGTGATGTTGCCCAGGACCTTGGCCCCGGCGCCCACCACCACCCGGTCCTCCAGGGTGGGGTGGCGCTTGCCGCTTTCCTTGCCGGTGCCGCCCAGGGTCACGCCCTGGTAGAGCAGCACGTCGTCCCCGATGACCGCGGTCTCGCCGATGATGATGCCCATGCCGTGGTCGATGAAGAAGCGCCGGCCGATCCGGGCGGCCGGATGGATCTCCACGCCGGTGAGCCAGCGGGCCGTCTGCGAGACCGAGCGGGCGATGAAATGGAAGCCGCGGCGGTCCAGGGCGTGGGAGAAACGGTAGGCCCAGATGGCGTGCAGGCCGCTGTAAAGCAGCGCCACCTGCAGGCCGCTCTTGGCGGCCGGGTCGCGCTCCAGCACCGAACGGATATCCTCACGGATGAGGCTGAACATGCCGCGCTCCTAAAGTGATTTGGCCAGGCGCCGGATGCCGGCCATGTGGCCGCCCTCTTCCTTGGCCAAGCCGGCGATCACGCGCTTGAGGCCGGGCTCGTCTGCCACCAGGGGCAGCAGCCGGGTGTAAAGGTCGCAGGCTTCCTGCTCCTGCTTGAGGCATTCCTTCAGCAGGGCCTTGTCGCTGAGGGGCCTCGGCTCGTAGATCTCCAGGATCTTGACCACGGGCTTGCCGCCCAGGGCCACGATCTGCTCGCCCAGGCGGGTGGCGTGGTCCATGCTTTCGGCGCTCTGCTCGCGGAAGAATGCCCGCAGGCGCCGGGCATTGGGCCCCTTGACCCAGAAGCTTTGGTGCATGTAGCGCACCACTTCGGCGAGCTCGCGCTCGAGCGCGGCGTTCAGTCTACGGATGACCCTGGGCTTGTCCATCTAGTCCTCGTCTTCGGCGGCCTTGGGCCGGCAGCGGTCGCAGAGCCCGTAGACCTCCAGGCGGTTGAAACGCGGGGTGAAGTTGAGGCGGCCGCAGACCTTGTCGCGCACGGCCTCCACCAGGGGGTCGCTGAAGCCCTGCACCCGCTGGCACTGGGTGCAGACAAGGTAGTTGTGCGGGCTCACGCCCCAGGCCTTCTCGAAGCAGGCCTTGCCGCCCAGGAACTGGTGCTCCCAGGCCAGGCCGGCGTCGATGAACAGCTTGAGGCTGCGGTAGACGGTGCTCAAGCCGATGCGGCGGTCGCGTTCCTGCACGGCGCGGCCGATCTCGTCCACGCTGAGGTGGTCGGGCAGCTCCAGGAAGATCTTCAGGATGCTCTCGCGCTGCGAGGTCTGTTTCAGGCCCCGGCGCTTGATGTGTTCCCGAAGTATGCTCAGCTCTTCTCGCATGGCCATCCGTTCACAAACCCTGTTTCCAGAGTATCAAGGCGTCCTCGCCGTCGTCGGTGTAGTAGCGGGGCCGCATGGCCACCACGCTGAAGCCTTCGCCCTGGTACAGGGCCAGCGCGGCGGCGTTGGACGGCCGCACCTCCAGGGTCGCCCTCACGCAGCCCAAGGCGCAGGCATGGTCCAGCAATCCCTTCAGCAACCGGCGCCCCAGTCCCTGGCCCCTCCAATCCGGGTGCACGGCGATGTTAGTGAAATGGGCCTCGTCCACGGCCAGCCAAAAGCCCCCGTAGGCCAGTATGAGAGTCTGCCCTGAGGGCCCGCCCTGAGGCCCTCGAAGGGTGCCCGCCATCCCTTCGGCGGGCCTCGAAGGGGCCAAGACCAGCCAGTGGCAGAGGTCGGGGCGCTTGAGCTCCTCTTCAAAGAGCGGCTTGGACCAGGGCGTGCCGAAGCTGGCGCGCTCGATGGCGCAGACCTGGTCCAGGTCGCTGGGGAGCAGCGGCCGCAGGCTCAGGGTTTCGGGTGCAGCTTGTCCCACAGGATCTCCGCTTCGCTCCGCCTGAGGTAGAGCGGCTCCCAGGGCGCCAGGTCCCCGGCCAGCGCCAGGCGCCCCACCGCCCGGGCCCGTTCGTCCCCGTCCGCAGGCGCCACGGCTGGGGGCAGGTCCCCGACCACGCAGGCGGGCGCCTGCGCCAAGGCCGCGTCCATATCCAGCAAGGCGGGCTCCAACGCGTCCTCCCAGCCCAGGCGGGCGCGCCTAAGGCGGGCCCGGTAGGCCTGGCCGCGGCGCCCGTCCAGCAGCACCAGCAACTCCTGGGCCTCCGCGGGCGCATAGGCTTCGGCCCATGCGTGCAGCGTGGGCACCCCCAGCAAACGCAGGCCCGGAACCGCCAGGGACAGCCCGGTGCCGAAGGCCAGGCTGCTGCGCAGCCCGGTGAAGGATCCGGGGCCCACGCCGCAGGCCACGGCCTGGAGCTGCGCCGCCGGCCAGCCCGCCTCTTCCAGGAGTTTACGCACCATCGGGGCCAGGCGTTCGGTCTGCCGCTGGGGCGCCCGTTCCGCGGCGGCGGCCACGCAGGCGCCCCGCTCGAAAAGGGCCGCGCCGAGCAAGGGGCCCCCGGCCTCCAGCGCCAGCAGCCTCATGGGCGCTCCAGCGTGATGTGGCGCTCGCCGCCGTCCAGCGCGTCGATGGCCACGCGCCAGGCTTGGGGGGGCGCCAAGGGCCCCAGGCGCTCGGGCCATTCCACCACCGTGACCCCGTCCGCGTCGAAGTACTCCTCCAGGCCCAGGCGGGCGGCTTCGGCAGGCCCGGCGAGCCGGTAGAGGTCCACGTGGAAGAGCGGCAGGCGCCCCCCGCGCAGCTCGCGCACCAGCTGGAAGGTCGGCGACAGCACCAGGTCCGGGTCCAGGCCCAGGCCCTGCCCCAGGCCCCGGGTGAAGCAGGTCTTGCCCGCGCCCAGGGACCCGCTCAACAGCAGCACGTCCCCGGCCTTGAGCCCGGGCGCCAGCGAGGCGGCCAGGTCCTCCGTGTCGCGGGCCTCGCGGCAGGACCAGGATTCAATCTTTGAAGTGCTCATAGCCCCCGTCGGCGAGGCGGCGCCAGCGGCCGTCCATGCGGGCCCGCACGCCGCGCCCGGCCTCCACCCACCCGATCTGGGCGGGCGCGCAGCCGGCGTAGTGGTCCATCTTGGCGCAGACCAGGGCTATCTTCGAACGCGGCACCGTGAAGAGCAGCTCGTAGTCCTCGCCGCCCTCCAGGGCCAGGTCCAGCGGATCGCGGCGCAGGGCCCGGGCCACGGCCTCCACGCCCGGCGCCAGGGGCAAGGCGTCCAGGTCGAGCGCCAAGGCCACGCCGCTCTCCCGGCTCAGGTGCCAGGCTTCGCTGGCCAGTCCGTCGGAGACGTCGACGCAGGCCCTTGCCGCGCGCTCCTGCAGCAGCCAGCGGCCGGCCAGGATGCGGGGCATGGGCAGCTGGTGCCGCCGCCTCAGCAGCACGGCCGCGCCGGGATCGACGCGCCGCTCCAGCGCGGGCCGCTGCAGCAGGGCCAGGCCCGCGGCGCTCCCGCCCAGCGGGCCGCTGACGAAGACCGCGTCGCCGGGCCGGGCCGCGTCCCTGCGCAGGGCCCGTCCGCGCTCGACCTCGCCCAGCACGGTGATGTCGATGAACAGCCCGCCTCGGCTCGCGCTGAGGTCACCGCCGGCCGGCACGGCGCCGAACGCGCCCATCCAGGCGTGCAGCCCGGCGTGGAAGGCCGCCAGCCACGCCTCATCCAGGCCCTTGCGGCGCGGCAGGGCCAGCGAGGCGAGGAAGAGCCGGGGCTGCGCGCCCATGGCCGCCAGGTCGCTCAAGTTCACGGCCGCGGCCCTGGCTCCAAGCTCCCAGGGCCCCGTGTTGGCCAGGTCAAAATGCACGCCTTCGGCCAACAGGTCGCAGCTGAGCGCGGCGTCGCAGCCCGGGCGGGCGCGCCACAGGGCCGCGTCATCGCCGGGGCCCAGGATCAGGCCGCTGGTCTTGGGTGGGGGGGGCAGCGCGCGCCGCAAACGCCCTAAAAAGGCGCGCTCTGACAGGATCGGCTCAGCCGCGCGAACGATACTTGCCGGTTTCGGGTTCAAGGGTCTTCTTCAACGCGTCCACCCGGGCCTTGGCGGTGTCCCAAACGGCCGAGGGATATTTGTCCAGCACCAGCTGGTAGGCCTTGAGCGCCGCCTTGGTGTTGGCCTCGGCCTCAAAGCAGGCGCCGATGGAGGTCTGGGCTTCGGCCGCCAGGAAGCCCCCGGGCACCTGCTTCACCAGCGTTTGGTAGGCGTCACGGGCCTTGGAGTACTGGCGCTGGTCCTGGTAGATCTGGCCGATGCCGCTCTGGGCTTCACCGGCCCAGTCGGTCTTCGGGTAGCCCTGGATCACGGACTGGTAGGCCTCCATCGCCCCGGGGTAGTCCACCAGCGAGGCCTTCACCTGGCCGATCTGCAGCAGGGTGTAGGCGTGCAGGTCCGGCTTGTCGTCGCCTTTCAGCTGGCCGGCCAGTTGCTGCAGCACCGCCAGCGCGTCCGTGAGGCGGCCTTCCTGCTGGTAGGCCGTGGCAAGCTGGGTGCGGGCCTGCAGCGCCTGGGGATGCTGGGGGTACCGGTCCACCACCCGCTTGTAATGGCTGACGGCTTCGTCCAGGCGGCCGGCCACGAACGCGGCTTCGCCCTGCTCGAGGTGGTGGGCCACGGCCCGGTCCGGGTTGCCCCAGCCGTTGTCCTGGCCCCACAGCCAGAGGCCGTAACCCAGCACAGCCACCGCCAAGACGCCGCCGATCCAGACCAACTGGCGGCGGATCATCGCCGCGTCGTCCCCGCCCTTGGGGGCGGCCTTGCGAAGCACTGCGTTAGCCATATTTCACTTCACCTCATAATCCATGTTGGCTTTCACGTCCTGCCCGGCGGCCGTTCGGCCCCAGGCCTTGATCTGGTAGTGGCCCGGCGGCACCGCGGTCATGGGCGGGACCATGGTGCGGAAGAACCAGGTCCCGTCAGGCGTCTGGCGGAACGCCAGCACCGGGGCGCCCATGATGCGGACCGTGCCGGAGACCCAGGCCAGCTGGGTCGGAGGCTGGGTGCGGGCCTGCACCGTGACGATGGTGCCGGGATCCAATCTGGCGGGCGGCGCGGGGAGCGCGGCCAGGACCAAGGCCGGCGGGGGGCCCAGCGCCTTGGGTGCGGTGGCGCAGCCGGCCAGCAGCGCCAGGGCCAGTGCGGCGGCGCAGGCGGACTTCAAGCCCCTGCCTTTTCCGCGCGCTTCTTGTCCGTGGCCAGGCTCTTGCTTGAACCCGCCAGGCTCAGGCCCACGTAGGTGGGCAGCACCATGAAGCTGAGCGCCACCACCGCGAAGTAGCTGAAGACCTTCAGGTTGCCGAAGCCGAAGAGCTGCTGCACCGGGGCGTAGAAGGTCACCACGCAGAGGGCCGTGAAAAGCAGCACCCCAAAGAGACCCAGGATCATCTTGGCGCCGCTCACCTTGTTTTGCTCGATGGCCCGCAGCTCGCTCAAGTGGTTCAGCGTGCGCTCCTCCTCGGGCAGGCGGTTCTCGATGTTCTCCAGCTTCTCGATCTTCTGCTCCAAGGACAGGCGTTGGACGATGGTCAGGCCGATCCAGACCCACACAAAAAGGATCAGGGCGATGGCCAGAAGGACGATGACGGTCTGTTCCATGGAAGCCCTCAAAGGGAGAAATGCGGTGGAGCCGTGCCGGCCTAGGCGCCGATCTCGTGCAGGACCGCGGGCAGCCCGTCGGCCAGATCCCCGGCCAGGAGCCCGCGCCCGGCGTTCGCCGAGGCCCAGCGGTCGCCGGCGCGGCCGTGGACCCAGGCCCCCAGGCGGGCGGCATCATAGGCGTCCGCGCCCTGGGCCATCAGCGCCCCGATCAGTCCGCTCAGCACGTCGCCGGTGCCGGCGCTGGCCAAGACCGCGGACCCGGTGCTGTTGACGCTGACGCGGCCATCCGGCCGGGCCACCAGGGTCCCCGGGCCCTTGAGAAGAGCCACGGACTGGAAGGCCTCGGCCAGGGCCAGGGCCGCGGCGGGACGCCCCGCATCCAAGCCCCGGGGCCCCATCAAACCCAACAGCTCGCCTTCGTGGGGGGTCAAAACCCGCGGCGCCGCGAAGGCCGCTGGGCGCAGGCCGTGGAGCCCGTCCGCGTCGAAGACCGTGGGCACCGGCAAGCCGGACCAGAGGGCCGCAGCCAGGGCCTGGGTCCCATCCGAACGCCCCAATCCTGGACCGACCACCGCGGCATGGGCGCCATGGCTCAGCTCGAGCAACTGGGCCAGGGGGTCCTCGGACAGGCTGTGGACAACCAGCTCCGGAAGGGCCTGCATGGCCGCTGGGGCGAGCGCGGACGGCAGGGCCAGACGCACCAATCCGGCCCCGCTGCGGTAGGCGGCTCGGGCGCACAAGAGAGCTGCCCCCAGGTACTGGGTGCTGCCCGCGACCAGCAGCAGGACGGCTTTGCGTTTGTGGGCGTCGGGGGCGCGGACTGGCAGCGCTTTCGCGGCATCGGCCTGTCCAAAGCTGGACGGGCTACCCTGCGTATCCATACCGCCTCTGGTTCGGATTTGTCAGAAAAGGATTATGTCACAAGCCATTTCATGCGAAAAGCCCCGCGTGTAGGGGCCCCGCCTCAATCTAACGAACCAAAGCCACCGACAACACCGAGGTGCCGCCGGACTGGGCGTGCCCTTTCTTTACTCCGGGCAAGTACTTGGCCCGGCGCAGGGCTTCCACCGCGTTGTCCGCGCGCACCCTCACCATCCGGTCCAAGGACCGGCCGGCGCCCTGATGGCCCATACGAACGATGCATTCAAAAAGATACATGGCATTCACCTTGCCTTTAACTATGCAAAATGAATGCCAATGGGTGTTTACGTGAGGTTTTTTGAAAAGCCTGATGGATCAATACTATTTTGCTCTGTCGCAAAAAATGTCTCACCTGTCATGATGAGACAAATCTCATATATGATATTTATTATCAACTATGAGATTTTTATCCCTAGCTTTCTCATCTTTCGATAGAGCGTCGCCCGGCTCATGCCCAGGGATTTGGCCGCAATCGGCACATGCTGGCGCGCGGCGACCAGCTGCCGCAGGATCATCTCCCGCTCCGCCGCGTCCACCGGCGCCCAGGCGTCGGCTTCCTCCGAAGGAGCGCCCTGGGCCTGCAGCGGCGCGGGCTGGTCCGGCATGGCCTCAAAGCGGAGGTGCTTGGCTTCCAGGCGCTCCCCGTCGTGCATGGCCACGGCCCGTTCCAGGCAGTTCTCCAGCTCGCGCACATTGCCCGGCCAAGGATGCTCCTGCAGGCGGGCCATGGCTTCCGGACTGATGCCGACGAAGCGTTTGCCGGCCAGGGCGTTGAAGCGCCGGAGAAAATGTTCGGCCAGCAGGGGGATGTCCTCGGGCCGGTCCTTCAAGGCCGGCAGCTGGATGGGGAAAACGAAGAGGCGGTAAAAGAGGTCCTCGCGGAAACGCCCCTCCAACACGGCCTTGCGCAAATCTTGGTGGGTGGCGGCGATGAGCCGGAAGTTCACCTTGCGGGTCTGGTTGCTGCCCAGGCGTTCGAAGGACTTTTCCTGCACCGCGCGCAGCAGCTTCACCTGCAGCTGGGGCTGCAGGTCCCCGATCTCGTCCAGGAAAAGCGTGCCCCCGGCGGCCAGCTCGAAGCGCCCGGGCTTGGCCCCGGCCGCGCCGGTGAAGGCGCCCTTTTCGTAGCCGAAGAGCTCGCTCTCCAGAAGGGCCTCGGGCAGGGCCGCGCAATTGACGGCCACCAGCGGCGCGCCGGAGCGCGGCCCCAGCTGGTGGATGGCCCGCGCCACCAGCTCCTTGCCGCTGCCGTTGGGTCCCAGCACCAGCACGTTGGCGTCGCTGCGCGAGGCACGGCTCACCAGGTCCAGCACGTCGCGGATGGCCTGGCTTTGCCCGAGGATGCCGCTGTCCTGGGGGCGCTGCTCGGCCTGGCCGCGCGCGCCCTCCACCAGGCTGCGGGTCAGGCCCAGCAGCAGCTGCTCGGCCTTGTCGGCCTTGAGGAACTCGCGCAGGTCCTGGCGCAGCTCCTCGCCCAGCCCCTGCTTCAGGTAGAGCATGCCGAGGTTATGGAGGGCGTTGGCGTCGTCGGGTTTTTCCTTCAACACCGCCTTGAAGGCCTCGGCCGCCGGCTCCAGGTCGCCGGCTTGGAACAACGCCACGCCGAGGTCGTTGCGCAGGCTGCGCAGTCCCTGCTCGTCGGTCACCGACCGCAGCGCCTGGCGGTAGCAGTCCGCGGCTTCGGCATGGCGCTGGGAGGCCATCAGCAGGTCGCCCAGCACGCCCCAGGCCAGGGGCGCGCCCGGCTCCAGCTCGATGGAGCGCCGCAGGGCCGCCTCCGCCTGCGCCGGATCGGCCAGCGAGCGCAGGCTCAGGCCCAGGTAAAGCTGGGCCTGGGCCCGGGCGCGCCGGCCCTCCCCGCCGAAAAGCGGGCCCAAGGGGTGCGCGCTAAGGTCGTCGTCCGCCGGCGCCGCCGCCCGGAACGCCTCGGCCGCCTCGCTGAATCGGCTCTGCGCGAAGGCCAGCGCCCCCAGCTGGTGGGCGGCCTCCCAAAGCGTCGGGTCCAGGCGCAGGGCGCGGCGGTAGCACTGCTCGGCCTCGGCTTCGCGGCCGCGGAAGAACGCGGCGTGCCCGCGCCACGCCATGGCCCGCGCGGCCTCCGGCCCGGTGCCGTTCTCCAGCGGCTTGAGGGCCTCCTCGGCGCCGGCGTAGTCCCCGCGCTGAAAGCGGCTGCGGGCCTGCTCCCAGGCCTCCAAGGCCGCCTCGAACAGGGCCAGGCCGCAGGCCGGGCAATAGCGCGCCTTGGAGGGTACCTTGGCCAGGCAGCGCGGGCACTTCACGCGGCCCGCCGCTTGCGGGAGGCCTTGGGCTTGGATTTTGCGGGCCTGGACTTGGCCGCGGATTTGGCCTTCTTGGCGAAGGCATGCGGATGGTTCGTACGAAGATAGTCCGCCCGGCGCAGGGCGATCTGGGCGATGTTGGGGTGGTCCTGGTAACGCGGGGCCAGGCCCTCGTAGTAGGCCACCGCGTCCGCCATCTTGCCCGATTCCTCCAACGCATGGCCCTTGGAGAACTCGGCCTCGAACTCGCGCAGCCGCTGGCGGCCGGTCTCGGTCAGGTGGCTGACCCACAGCATCCCCCCGGCGTTGAGCGAGGCCAGGAGCATCACGGCCACGAAATACGGCGGAAAGGCCCAGTAGGCGAGCAGGCTCACCAGGGTCAACCCGCCCCACTCGGTGGTCCGCAACAGGGTGTTGGGCTGGGTCAGGGCCACCCGCTGGGGGTCCCGTTCAAGGTCGAAGAACGCGGCATGGCGTTCGGCGTCGCGCTTGGCTTCCATGCTCAGGCATCCACCGGAAGATGGCGCCGGGCAGCCCCTCGGTCCAGGCCCAATCCCAGCAAGTGCACGCTCTCTTCGCCCGCCGTCGCGTCTTGGCAAAGGCGGTCCAGGTCCAGCCCGGGCGGCAGCGCCACGGGCAGGCCCCAGGTTGTCAGAAGCGCCTTCAGGCGCTCCGGCTCCATGTTCTCCCTCTCCACGCTTTTGAGCAAGGCCTCCTGCCACAGGAGACCCAGCCCCACGGCTTCGCCATGTAACAGATTACGTCCGGGAGCTTGGCGGCTGAGCGCGTTGGCCAGACTGTGGGCGGCCGCGGCCGGGGCCTCGCCGGCGCAGGAGGCCGCCGCCGACTGCAGCAGGCAGGCCTCCATGCAGGCGTCGAGGGCCGCCAGGCCCCGCCCGCCTCCGGCAGCCGCGTTCCGGCCCTGGCCGCAGGCCTCCAGCGCTGCGGCCCCCAGATTCTCCACCGTTTCCGCGGCGAGCCGGGCCAGGGCCCAGCCGGCGCCGGCGCCGAAGGAGCCTGGCGCTCCCTCCACCGCCCGCCACTCCAGCCACTTGGCCAGGGTGTCGGCCAGGCCGGCGGCCAGCAGGCGGGCCGGGGCCGCCCGCAGCACGGGCGTCTCCACCGCGCAAAGCTCGGCCGGGGCGCCCAGGTCCAGCACCTCCCCGTAGGCTCCATCCCGGTTCAAGACCGCCACGGCGCTGGCCGCGGCGCAGGTGGCCACGCTGCTGGGCAGGGTGGCCAGGCGCCAGCCGCCCCGCCGGGCCGCCAGCTTGCCCAGGTCCAGCATGCGCCCGCCGCCGAAGGCCAGCAGGCTGCGCACGTTGCGGACCTTGGCGTCCGCCAGCAGGGCCGCCAAAGCGGCCTCGTCGCAGTCGCCGCCGTCGGGCCGGGCCAGCAGCTCCACATGCAGGCCGCTTTCCAGGAAGGCGGCGCCCAGGGGCTTGCGGAAGAGCTTCAGCAGGCCGGCTTCGCCCAGCAGGCCGATGGGCTGGGGCCAGGCGGCCAGCTCCGCGGCCGCGGCCTCCCAGGCGCCTTCGCCCGCCAGCCACAGGCCGGGCCCCAAACGCAAACGCGCCGGGGGCCCCTGGGGGGCCTCCGGCGCGCTGCCAGCACGTCGCTGTTGCTGCTTCACGTTCCTAGACGCGCTCGCGATCCTTCAACGCGGCCTTGCGGCTCAGGCGGATCTTGCCCGAACCCGAGTCCACGCCGATGCACTTCACCAGGATCTCGTCGCCCTCGCGGACCACGTCCTCGACCTTGGCCACGCGCGTGTCGGCCAGCTCGGAGATGTGGCACAACCCGTCCACGTTCGGAAGGATCGTGACGAAGGCGCCGAATTCCATGATCTTGGCGACCTTGCCCAGGTAGGTCTTGCCTTCCTCGGCCTCGGCCACGCTGTCGCGGACGGCCTGCACGGCCAGCTTGAGGTACTGGTCGTTCTCGGCCACCACCTGCACGCCGCCGTCCTCCTCGATGTTGATCTGGCTCTTG